>Ga0315314_1001759_pt1 | contig 18777 bp, 18 predicted proteins | sample TDP9_MG_FD_203631 | JGI IMG/M metagenome (GOLD analysis project Ga0315314, IMG submission 203631) | Freshwater sediment microbial communities from Lake Towuti, South Sulawesi, Indonesia - TDP9 | ecosystem: Environmental > Aquatic > Freshwater > Lake > Sediment | place: Indonesia: South Sulawesi...
CGCATCCTATGGGCTTCGGACATCGTTGACGATAGTGAATATTGGGAGAAGGTCATCCGAGTCGCGAAGGCTTCCTCATTACTGAGGACCAGAAGAGCCTTGACGATCATGGGACGCGAGATGGACTTGGCTGACGTTGAGACTGCTTGGGTATTCTATCCCTGTATGCAGGCAGCTGACATCTTCCAGATGGATCTCGACGTAGCCGCTGGGGGCATGGATCAAAGAAAGGCTCATATGCTGGCTAGGGACATGGCTGAGAAGATGGGCTGGAAGAAGCCTGTCTGTGTGCACACCCCCCTTCTACTGGGTTTGCAGAAGCCAGAGTTTGAAGAGGCTGAGGGCAAACGTTTCGATGAAGATGCAAGGCTCAGCTGGCTGATCAGCTCGAAAATGTCCAAGAGCAAACCTGAGAGCTGCATCTTCGTTCACGACACGCCTAAAGCAATAAGGTCGAAGATGAGAGACGCATATTGTCCACCCAGACAGGAAGAGGAAAACCCAGTGCTGGAACATGCACGGTACATAGTCCTTCCAACGCTGGGAAACCTGGAAATCCCGCGTCCAAGCAAGTATGGCGGACCCCTAACATTCAGAGATTACGAATCTCTAAGGAATTCCTACACCAAAGGGGAAATCCACCCGCTAGACCTCAAGAACGGAGTCGCCGAGGCGATCGCGAAGATTCTGAAGCCGGTCAGAGAACACTTCAAGAGGAACCCCGAGCCCTTGGAAAAAATGAGTAGAATAGAAGCCTCAAGGTAGAAGTCGCAATCGCCAGTGCCCTTCCGAGGATCAATCGAAGCGTCATCCACAGCACCAATTCGGAGATTGGAGAACCGCGAACCAAGAAACCCGATGCCGAACGGAATTGCTCACAGGAAAATCTTTTAACAACGGGACACTGGATAACTGTGTGCCAAGAAGTCCCTTGAGGGTAGTGAGGCATCGTGTCAACGATTGAAATGGTAGAAAGATATGGGGAAGTAAGGGTCGCTGATGTGGTTGATGCCCTGGACCGGTTTGGTTTTCACGATAGGGTCCTCATTTCCTCAGAGATAAAGCCACTATACCCCGGAATCAGGATGGCCGGGTTCGCTTTGACCGTCAACGCCACGAGGGTTCAAGAAGAAATCCCATCGATGACGCCAGCCGAATACGAGAGATACGCTGAAGAATGGTACAAGAACAGGGCAAACTACGACTGCTTCATGAAACTTGCCCGTCCGGGAAACGTCATCGTCCTGAACATGGCCGGCTATCTTGACGTAGGCTTCTGGGGCTCCATGGTGGCTCTCGTGGCGAAGGACAAGGGAGTTGAAGGCGTCGTCTTGGACGGAGGCTGCAGAGACACCCTAGAGATACAACGCATCGGGTTCCCAGTGTTCTGCAGAGCGAGAGGCAGAACAGAGGTGATTGGCAGAATCGAACTCAGACCGGAGAACGTGAACGTTCCCGTGGTCGTGGGCGGAGTATGCGTCAACCCAAGAGACGTGATCGTAGGTGATGATGATGGGGTTGTAGTTGTGCCTAGGAAAGCCGCCTCGGAGATCCTAGAAAGGGCTGAGTTGCAGCTTGCCCTAGACAGGAAGGCTCAGAAGCCTTATCTTGACCGGATGGGTCTGACGCTCTAGGATGAACGTTGGTATCAGTGAGGTGAAGAGAGTTTGGAAGGTAATGGATTTGGGCGTGTGGTTCAGGTGGGGATAATCGTCAGAGACATAGGTCAGGCTGTGCAAGCGTGGGCTAGACTGCTGGGCGTAGAAGAGCCGCCGGTGATCGAGACTGAAGGATGGGAATCAAGCCACATGACTTTCAAGGGCAAACCGTCCAAAGGAAGGGCTAAACTCGCCTTCTTCAAGCTGGAAAACATAGCCATTGAGCTGATCCAGCCCATCGGCAGCCAGAGCACATGGCAGGATTTCCTAGCAGAACATGGTGACGGAATACACCACGTAGCCTTCACCATCGACAATCTGGAGGAAACCTTAGAGAGGCTTGAGAAGATGGGAATCGGCGTTGAGCAAAGGGGAGACTACAAGGGAGGATGCTACGTCTACGCGGACTCAAAAGGCAAACTCGGAGCCATAATAGAGCTGCTGCACAGTCACGGCTAGGAGGCTGTTTGACCCCTAGAGATGACGGAGGAAGGGCAATGAAGTATTTTTCCACACATGAGATAGGGAGAATCTTCGTGGTGAGCCTTGATCCCGGAGACTACCTGCTGGAAAGCATAATGGACCTCATCCAAAAGGAGAATGTGAAGGACGCCGTGGTCATATCTGCCATCGGAACCCTAGACCACTGCAGAGTGCACATGGTGATGACCACAGGCTATCCGCCTGAAAACCGTTTCGAACACTGGAAGGATAAACCATTGGAGCTGGCTTCGGTAAGCGGAGTGATAGCCAACGGTGAACCACACCTCCACGTAGTCGTTTCCGACTCAGAGAAAGCCTATGCGGGACATCTGGAGAGAGGTAGCCGCACGCTCTACCTAGCCGAGATAGTGATTGTTGAACTCAGATCCCTAAACCTGACCCGAACATACGACGGCGAAAAACACATTCTGACGCTTACAGGCGGTTCATAGAAGCTTTCGTACAAAGAGCACGTCCGGTCATAGCCAAAAGCATAATATGAGTCTAGGGGCATTCTCACCATAATCTGAAGAAGGTTGAAGTTCCGGGAGAACTGGCATAGTTGAGACGCATTGCACGAGAGATTCTGAGGAAGATTCGTCAAGAGAAGCCTGAGCCTGATGCTGAACGTTTGAGGCGGGTTCTTTCAAGGTCGGGAACGCCTGACCGGGTGCCATTCATGGAGCTCTTCGCAGACGGCGAGGTGATGGCAGCCATCCTCGGAAAGAGGCTGAACTACTTCACCAAGGTGCCGCGAAGCCGAAAAGAATGGGAGGACCAGATGTTATCGTTAATCGAGTTCTACGAAACCTTAGGCTACGACTACGTCCGAGCTGACACTCGGGACTATGAAGCAACAGTGGAAGCTCACCAATCTGCTGAAAAGGCGCTTGCGCCGGGAGATGTCGGCTCAAGAGCGTACATGTGCAGAACAGCAGATGTTGCGCCTGAACTGAACCGAGGCGAAAGGCTTTGGGCCAACGAAGGCACGGGCGTGATTAGAGATTGGGATGACTTCAAGGCTTACCCTTGGGAGGACCCTGAGACCATTGCTGCAGAGGGGAACGCAGGATTAGAATGGGTCTGCGACCACGTTCCCAGTGGCATGGGCGTCGTTACGGCTGCAGGCACGGTTCTGGAGTCCGTTATGTGGATGATGGGCATAAAGCATTTCTATATCAGCCTCTACAAGCAGCCCGGTCTTGTTGACGCAATGTTCAGGAAGATTGGCGAGGTGAACCTTGCTCGCTTCGAGCTCGCAGCCAAGACAAATCGGAAGATCGTGGCATTCTGGGGGTCGGATGACTGGGGCTACCGCGACGGACCGATGATCTCACCTGCCATGATGAGACGGTGGGTCTTTCCGGTTCACCGGAAGATGGCGGATATTGCCCATTCAAGAGGCTCATTCTACATCCTGCATTCCTGCGGAGACCTCAAAGTCCTAATGGGCGACATAATAGATCATATCAAGGTTGACGGGAAACATTCCTTCGAAGACACTTATCTCCCTGTGACGGAGGCAAAGAAGCTGTACGGCCACAGGATCAGTCTCATTGGCGGCGTTGACATGGATGTTCTTTCCAGACGCAGTGTCGAGGAAGTCCGTAGATATGTAAGCCATATCCTCGAAATATGCAAACCCGGAGGCGGATACTGCCTGGGAAGCGGAAACACAGTCGCCAACTACGTCCCGCTTGAGAACTATCTAGCCATGCTAGACGTGGGGCTCGAGCAGGGCTGGTACATCTAGGCGGACTTCCCCTTCTCGGAGTTATAGGAATTCAAGGGCAGCACAATGGATATGGGTGGAAATGGCGAAAGAAGAACACTATGTCTTGCCCGAGAGGGTCAAGAAGCTAGTTAGTCTTCTCGGAGAACCGGAGAAGGGCGAGCTGAACTATGACGGAAAGGAGCGGCCGCTGTCTCGCCTCGGTGCGCTCTGGGAGCTCAAGCACTTGGAGGAGACAGGGGTCCTCAGGTCTCCGGAAAAGAGGCTCGGAGTCAACCTGCATATCCACACAAATGAGTCCTTCAGTGTCTTCAATTCGCCAACTGAGGCAGCTTGGGAAGGCTACGCGGCTGGGCTTGAGGGTCTCGGGATCAATGACCATTATACGATAGCCGGTCACAGAGAGTTCGGGGAAGCCTGCGGAATCCTAAGCCTGAAGGCAACGTTCAACATAGAGGCTATGGCCATGTCTGAGGAGGCGAAGAGAAACGGAGAGAGATACAACGACCCCAAGAACCCCGGACGGACATACCTCTGCGGAAAGGGAGTTGTGCACGACCTAGAACCCGGTTCCCCCAGCGGTAAGCTTCTGGCAAAGATGATAGCCGCATTCAAGAGACGATGTGAAAAGATGACTGAGAAGGTAAATGCGCTGCTGAACGAGGTCGATCCATCACTGAACTTGTCGTTTCAAGACGTGCTAAAGCTCACGCCCCGCGGAAACGTGACCGAAAGGCACATCGCGCAAGCCGTGACTGAGCTCGTGACACGCAGATTCCCCAAGTCGAAGAACCGCAAGGCATTCCTGACGAGGCTCATAGGAAGTTTCGCCGAAGAAGACCTTTCAAGCGAATATCAGTATCAGGACCTTATCAGGAACAGCTTATTGAAGACTGGTGGACCAGCCTATGTTGAGGAGCCTCCAGAAGCCTTTCCAAGCATCCAGAGAATCGTCCGGCTTTTCGTGGATTATGGCGCAATCCCCACCTATCCTGTTCTGGGCAACCCTGTGACTGAGAAAGAGAAAGATCTGGGCTCGCTTTTTGACGAGCTGGAAGGATACGGGATTTATGCCGTCGAGGTGATCCCCAAGAGGAATACACGGAAAAGGCTGAAACAGATTCTGACAGTAGCCGCGAAACATGGGTTCCCGGTCTTCAATGGCACTGAACACAATACGAAGACGCCTGAACCGCTCTTGGACAGGTTCTCGAGAGATCCCGCGTTTCTGCCAGTCTTTGAGAGGGGCGCCTTCCTCGTTCTTGGGCATCAGTTTCTCTCGAGGTACGCTGGGAAAGGCTACTTGACCCGTTTTGGGGAGCTGGCGATCAAAGACAGAAGGCTTGCGGTGTCGTTTCTCGCTTTTGCTGGAAGACTTATATGGCCTGAAAGGGTCTTGGAGTGGCTAACCGAGATCGGCGAAGGCGACGCTCTCAAAGTGGTTCTCGGGCTCTACTCACTGTTGGCGCACGAAGAACCCCACGAGTTGAGCGTCAAACCCGACTTTGGAGTATCAGATGACCTCCTTAGGAGAACCTCGGTGAAAGATGACCATCTAGTCTTCGCAGATGGGAATGCCAAGAAAGAACTTGGCAAGGTAATGCAGAGATCTATCACCATCGCCTGAGCCTCCATTGATGGTCACGCCGTTGACGCGAATTTGGCTAGCGCGTAAGCCGACATTCATATATATCGCATGCAGGAGAGAATGCCCTGAGGGAGCGAATACGGAATGTTGTTTGAGCATTTAACAAGCCCAGACGTGAGGGAGGCTGCCGAAAGAGGATCAGTGGCAATACTGCCCATAGGCTCCATTGAGGTTCACGGTCCTCACATGCCGACTGGAACGGACTCGCTAACAGTCTGCGGTGTGGCAAGGCTGGCAGCTGAAAAGGCAGAGGCTGTGGTTCTTCCGCCCTTCTACTATGCCTATGTTCCAGAGAACCGGCATTTCCCAGGTACCATCTCGTTGACGGCGAAGACTTTGCTGTCCGTTCTCGAAGAGGTTTGCGACGAGATTTCGAGGAACGGGTTCAAAAAGATTCTGATCTTGAACGGGCATGGGGGAAATAACGAGATACTCAGAGTCTTCCTCAGAGACAGCCTGACTAGGAAAAGAGACTACACGTTGTACGCCATGATTAATCCTTGGGCTCCGCTTACGGAGTTGGTTGCCAAGCTGAGCGAGGGAAGAGAAGTTGGGCACGCATGCGAGTTGGAGACAAGTGCAGGCTTATTCCTTTTCGGAGATCTGATCAGAATGAAGAACGTGAAAGATGTGGCAAAAGTCGGGAGCACGGGAATGCCGAAGGGCATCGAAACTCCTGTTGATTGGCAGGCGTATGCGCTTCAGCTGTACTTAGGCGACCCGAGGCTGGCTACTGAGGAGAAGGGGAAGATGCTTGTGGACAGGTTCGTCGAGTTTCTGGCAGATGCGGTAAGGAAGATTAGGCAGGAGACCAACGTGCCCAGAATCCTAGATGACTTCTACGCAAGGGCCTACCAAAGATAGCGCCCAACCGGCCCGGACAAGCACTCATAGGGTTAAGGTCTACCTTCTGCGGTCGTAGAGGGTCCTTTTTCGTCCAGACACAGATATATCTGGGCTCACCAGTCTTTACGGTTCACATTTTCCTGAGAGGCTGGCTATTCCCAAAGTCTTCGCTTCAAGTACCGGACATCTTATTATCGCGTTTCGCCTATGCGGTGACTTGATCCGCGTTGGGTTTCGCTGAGTTGCTTTCGTTTCCTGTAGTATTCCTTCATGTAGTAGTAGGGGTCGTAGACCCTTCTGGGATCGAGCTCGCCTGCCTCCGCCCTTCCGTTTCTGGTCGAGTATTCGTATAGGAAAGTGGGTTTACGTAGCCTCTTCAATAGCTCAAGGTTTCCGGCTATGACGCCGCTGTTGTTCGTCCATATGATAATTGCCATGTCACAATCTTCAATCATTTTCCTCTCTCGTTCCTCGACGTCATTTCCGTACATCACTGTTTTCCAATTCCCCGCATTGTACCTGAGGCTTTTCGCATGCCCTACAATGACATTTCGGTACTCCTTAGACTTCAGGTAGTCTTGGTACAATCTGCAGGCTCCCGGTGCTTCCTCCACGATTATTGCCATGTTCCGAGCCAAGGCTATGTCTATCCGCTCCCTTACTTCGGGTGGCAATTCCTTGGCTTTGAACGCCTTACTTCCCATCAGAAGCATCTTCATACTAGAGAACCGCTCTTCCTTGCTCATTGTTGACCCTCAAGTCATTCCCAGCGGTGATGTAAAGCCGTTGGTTTCGGTCTCTGCCAATCTCGTCTATGGCTCTCATCTTCTTTAGGCAGTAGGTCATTTTGCGGGTTTGGGAGATGCCAAGATCCATACGCATTGCGAGGCTTCTGTTTGTGAAGGGTTGAGCCAGGTCCCCCGGCAAGAGTTTGAGGTAGTCTTCCCTTTTTGCGAAGATCGCCCTGTCCACAACTTCGACGAGCCTTCTGTCTTTGATGCTTGTGCCTCTTCTCCGCCAGCTGCCTTTGCCGTCGTCGCATCTGACTTCCTCTTCCTTGACCATTAGGACCTCTATCGAAAGATTAGCATCAAGGACCAATTCGGGCATCCATATGAGTTCCCGGAAAAGGTCGCACACGTCTCCTCTTCTCGGGGACCTCCTTCTTCGAGTCTGTCTTCCAGTTACAGGGTCAACCTGGATTATCTGCTTCTCTTTGGCTATGGGATAGATGAGTCGAACTCTATGCTGCCTAAGGAGGCTCTTCAACTTTTCTTTGATGGCTGAAAAGTTTCTTGTCTGGACCTCGATTAGCAGGCCGTCTCTGACTATGTCGACAACGAAGCCATCCACCTCAGCCTCAAACTGGTCGCCTGGAAGAGAGCACCAATCCTTCACCGCTGAATGCAGAGAAGTCTCATTCCTCATGCTCGGTACGTTTCCCATAGACATTGGTCCAGCGTGAATTCAAACACGTGACAGTAGCCAGAAGGAGACAATAAGAAGGTTGCTAACATGCCGAAATACCGCACACATCATATATCCGAGTCCACATCTTGCCGACTAGAGGCTGGTGTGCTGGCTGTAACCCGTCTTCTGTTTTAGGCGGCATTCGACTTTACGGGCTACCCGCGTCTCTCACAGAGACTCATCGACGCCTATTCGCCCTTCCACCCCGCAGGGCAGCCGTTTCACCGTTTCCACCTGAGCCTACTCGGCGACTTAGGACGCTTCAACGTCACAGGCCCAATGGACGTTCCGTTTCTGTTCCGGAGCCAGGGCTCTCGCCCCGCGCCTTGCGGCGCTGCGGACTGTGCGGTGGACGGAGTTTCCCCAGACACCTCCCAACGCCTTATTCGGCGGGGAGGCATCCGACAGCCGTCCGCCAGCTCACCAGCCACAAAAGACTTGGGTAGTTGTCTTGGATAAGGATTTTGGTTCTCCCAACCTCGCATCTAGGCTTGCTTCGCTTGGTACCTTGCTGGTTGCCTGCTGAACCGCGTAACGGCGTTGACCGATCCGCACGCGGGGCATTTCATATGTTCGCCGTGGAAGGTTTTTCGGCAGTTGCCGCAGTAGGTTAGGCTCCTATCATACGCATAGAGTCCGATCCTGTGGTCCTTGACGATCTTCTTAGTCGTTGAGAGAAGTTGCTCAGCTCCTGTCTCAGTTTCGCCCAATGGAATAGTCATCATATGGCCCCCCGGAGTCAAAGCGTGGAACCGAGCCTCTAAGCGGAGGTAATCTTCGAGAGGCATCTCAGCCCTCCATGGAACAACCGTCATATTCGTGTAGCAAGGCATTTCGCCGACGCGTTGAGCCCGAACCTCAGAGAGGCCATACCTCTCAGTGTCCAGTTCAGCTAGCCTCCTAGCTCCGTGAAGGTCGGGCGTCAAGGCAAGGGCGAAACGTATCCTCCTCTTCTTCGCATGTGCCTTCACAAACTTGGAAAGGGAAGAGGCAACCTCCTCCGCAAAGCTGAGCGCTTCCTCGCCCTCATGCACAGCCTTCCCCGTCATGGACTGAACAGCCTCGTCAAGCCCGACGAAGCCAAGCAGACAAGAGGAGTTCTCAAGCCTGAAGTACGGGTCTTGCTCTCCCTTCTGTACAAGGAACGGGAGGAGACCCTCAGCAGCCCGCCGCCTCAAAGTGTGATACTTTATCTCTAGGGCTCTCAAGCCCTTCTCCGCCAGATCGTAAAGGTTCCTGAAGAACCTCGTCCTATCCTTCTCAGCGTCGTAAACCGCTCTCGGCAGGTTCAAGGTTACGCTGTCTATGCACCCGGTCCGGATGGAGTCGAGTTCCCAATCCTCTCTCCAATCGTCCGCAAATCGGAGACCAGTCGCCGAATAAGACGCGTAGGCCTGCCCCTCTTCACCCAAGCTAGCAAAGTAGGGAAGTCCCTCAACAGCAAGCCCATGCGCCTCATAGAGCAGACCTTCAACGTCCCCATCGCCATGGGTTTCTGGGCGCACCTTCACTATCAGGCTCGGGTTAAAGATAGGCTTGGAACCACTTCTTTCCCTCAGGCATCCGAGAACAGACTCCGCAACCACATGGCTTTCGTCAGCAAAGTCTCCATAGATGCCTGAGGCTTCTCCGCCCGGTCCGTAAGCCCTACTCTCAGCCAGAAAACTCGGCAAAACTGTCTCTAGGCCCAATGAGATCCCTGTGGCAGCCGTGAGGTTTGCGGACGCCAGAAACTGCGACAGTTCCTCCTTGACTTCTTGTTTCGACAAGCCTCTTGCGAAGGGAGCCAATAACACGTTGAAGAAGTCGATGCCCTGTTCAGACGAGACCTCTGCCCCAGCAAGCCTCAAAACGTCAACAACAATCGAAAGGGCAGACTTGAAGGTCTTTGGCGGACGCACTGTAACTTGAGGCGAACACTTGTCATCGAAGATCAGTCCTCGCTGAAAAAAGAACCTAAGGTCATGCATGAACCCGGTTGCCCTCAGGACCCAGTTGCCAAGGTTGTTTAGGTTGAGCGCCCCAGATATGTGGGCGTCAGCCACGTCTCTTGGGAGGGCATTCAGAAGCGTATACTCCTCAATGACACGGTTTCCAGCCGCCGCGTGAACCTTCTCGACATCCGCAGACCTGTTGCTCATCTCCCTTATCAGCTGCGTCACATCGTAGACTGGAAGCCCAAGCCGCGTAAGCTTATGCCTATACTCTTCCAAGCCGCGTTCTATCAGGATCGCGTTCACGAACTCCCTGATGAGGGGAGCTGTGAGGTATTTTGTTCCCAGCTTGACCAGCCGTTTCTCAGCCTCTCTCGCAATCTTCTGGGCAAGGTCCACGGGAACCTCTGCCTCTCTGACAAGCGACTCTGCTATTTTGTTCCTGTCGAAGTTCTCGATTGCCAACCGGGAAGTTCGTACAAGCATCCTCTTCCTATAGGCGCTCTCGTCAAGTTCATCGGCGAACTCAACTATCGCCTTCCCCATATCCGTCAACATGTATTTCTTCGAAGTAACGTCAGGCTCCACCAGATCCATGCCCAGAAGTGTCTTGAGATGATACGCAAACCTACCCGCGTCCCTGCTTGGGCTTAGCTTCAGAAAGGTCATTATTTCAGTGTAGGATAGGGGGCCTCTTTCATAGAGCAACCTGAGAACGCCTAGCCTCAACGAAGAGGCGACGGCTTTGAGCACTCGGGCACCCACTCTTCTTCTTCGAGCCAAAACCCGCACTGCAACCTTCTGCGTCTACTCTCCAGACACACGTCTGACTGGTCTGTCCTAGGGTAACAGATACGCTTTACTATAATACGTGGAGATATCTCGATAAAAGATTTTGCCACTCCTCCTAAGGTCGAGGCGATTAGACAAGGCATCGATCAGAGCCCGATCTGCCGATAAGTTATTTATGCTTCTCCCGGATGATTCTAAGTCCATGCACTCGCAGTCGGAAATAAGAAGGCTGGAAGAGAAGGCACTTGCCATAAGAAGGGGAATCCTAGAGATTATGGCTGGAGGCAAGAGGGGGCATCTTGGCGGCTCCTTGTCGATTGCGGACATTGTTGCAGCGTTGTATTTCCATCAGATGAGGCTGGATCCCGAGAACCCTAACTGGGGTGAAAGGGACCGTTTCATCCTGAGCAAGGGTCACAGCGTCCTAGCCCAGTATGTTGCATTGGCTGAACTCGGATACTTTCCTAGAAAGGAGCTCAAGAGCGTTAAGAAGCTGGGATGTATACTCCAAGGCCACCCGGACAGGATCAGAACGCCAGGTATCGAGGCCTCAACTGGCTCATTGGGCCAGGGCTTGTCAATCGCCTGCGGCGTATCTTTGGGCGCCAAGATTGCGGGGAAGCATTTTCGTGTCTACGCCCTTGTAGGCGACGGGGAAAGCAACGAAGGCATGATCTGGGAGGCAGCCATTTTCGCGGCGCATTACAGGCTGGACAACTTGACGGCCATCACGGATGAGAACAGGTTGATGGCTTCTCGAGCAACTATCGTAGGCTCTTTGGCGCCGAAGTGGCGAGCTTTCGGCTGGGCGGTTAGAGAGATTAATGGCCACGATATAGGCGAGATACTGGATGCCTTGGACTGGGCAACAGGCGTTAGGGGGCGGCCCGCAATGGTTATCTGTCACACAATCAAGGGTCGCGGAATCACCTTTGCAGAGAACGCCGCTGACTTCCATCATTGCCAACTGACTCAGGAACAATACGAGATAGCGCTGAAAGATCTCCAGCGTGTCGGAGGAGGGGCCTGAATGGAGAAGCTGGAAGACATGCGAGACGCGTATGGTGAGACTCTTGCCCAGATTGGCGAGGACCCGAAAGTCGTAGTGCTTGATGCTGATCTTTCTCATTCTAATAAGACGGATATTTTCGCCAAAAGATTCCCTGAAAGGTTCTTTGAGGCGGGGATCGCCGAGGCGAACATGATCGGAGTCGCTGCGGGACTCTCTATGATGGATCTGATTCCCTTTGCGCATACTTTCTCGGTTTTTGCCACTGGAAGAGTCTACGACCAGATCAGAATTTTAGTCTGCTACCAGAATGTAAACGTCAAGATTGTGGGAACAAGCGCTGGGCTATCTGACTCCCACGACGGGGCGACACATCAATCCGTGGATGACATAGCCCTCATGCGTGCTCTGCCTAACATGACCGTAGTCGTGCCTTGCGACGGCATTGAAACGAGGAGAGCCACGGGTGCCGTCTACAGACATGCTGGTCCAACATACCTCAGAATCAACCGCATGCCAACTCCGCTTGTCTGGGAATCGCTGGAAGATTGCAGATTCGAGTTAGGGAAGGCGCTTAGTTTGAAGGAGGGATCAGACATCGGCATAGTTGCCTCAGGATATCCGGTGGCGTTGGCGATGAAAGCGGCAGAGAAGATGGCGGACGAAGGCATCAGCGCAGAGGTTCTCGACCTGCACACTGTGAAACCAATCGACCGCGAATCGCTTATGAAGATTGCCGAAAAAACCGGCGCTCTTGTTACAGTCGAAGAGCACAATGTGATGGGTGGAGTCGGAAGCGCGGTTAGCGAAGTGGTTGGGGAAACTGTCCCGGTTCCGGTTGAGCATGTTGGCATTCGGGACAGGTTTGGCGAGTCGGCTCTTGACTATAACGAGCTTCTGGCAGCTCATGGGATCACCGTCGAAGCCGTGGAGGCGGCTATAAGAAGGGCTTTAGAGAGGAAGAGGAGATAGAGTCCGATCTTCTAGAAGAGGATGTAACCGCCGCAGACGGATATGCATTGACCAGTAACGTAGTCTGAAAGATCGGTGACTAGAAATTCGACGACCTTAGCGACGTCTTCGGGCAAGCCCAGCCGCCCCAAGGGAATCTGTTTCTCAAGGCTCTCCGCAGCCTTCCCTGCTCTTCCTTCGGCTATGGCTCTTGATGTGGATATCCATCCTGGGGCGATGCAGTTGACGTAGATGTTGTAGGGACCGAGCTCAGCAGCTAGACATCGCGTATAATGCACAATTGCGGCTTTCGCGACATTGTATGACATGGCCTTGGTCATCTCTGGAGCCGCATGTAAGCCTGCCTGAGACGCCACGTTGACAATCTTGCCATATCTCTGCCTTTTCATTGGTACGCTGGCAGCTTGGCAGCACAGGATTGTGCCAGTTAGATTGATGTCCAGGATATACCGGTGGTCCTCCATCGAGGCGGAAGAAGGAAATGTCACTGGTGATCCTGCCTTTGGCCCTTGGCGGTTAAGGTTGCCACCAGCGTTGTTCACAAGTATGTCCAGATGGCCAAATTCGTCCAGGACCTGTTTGATCATCTCGTCAACTTGGTCCTTTTCCGTTACGTCGGCTTGGATGCCAATTGACCCTCTGCCTATTCTCTTTACTTCATCCGTTACTGTTGGGGCTGTAAGCTCTTCGCCGTAATCCTTCGCTGAATCGAGGTTGATATCGTTTACGGCAACATTTGCGCCTAGCTTAGCCAGATGGAGGGCATAAGCCCTTCCCAGCCCTCTACCTGCGCCTGTTACCAAGGCGACCTTTCCAATGAGCGTCAAACACATATCAAGGCCTCAGATGTCTTCTCAACCGTAATAGTGACTTGCGTTTTCAAAAAGCTTTTCGCTTGGGCTTCGTCTTCTTGGCTTACTGGCTTCTATCAAGGCTATGCTTTCAAAGAAGGCTTTCCGCTCTGCTAATACTCTTGCCTTAAATCCTTGCCTCTCCAACTCTTCTAGTGTCTGCCCTACATCGGACAGCGTGGATTGAACAAGAAGGATGCGGCCGCCCGGTTTGAGATATGATGATGCATGCTTCAGGAAGCAGTCAATTAGGTCTCTGCCAATATTTCCGCCAGACCATCCGCGGCTGACCCAGTCCTCGGGTTCGTCTTCTTCTGTTGGCAGATAGGGCGCATTGAACAGGATCAGGTCGAAGAGGTCTCCTTCCTTCAAGGGTTCGAATAGGTCTCCACGTACTATGCACATCCTTTCTGAAACTTTGTGAGACTTCGCATTCAGCTTCGCGCATCTGACAGCGTGAGGGTTCACGTCCACGGCGACTACTAGCCTAGCTTTGAGAGCACATATCACTGCAAGTATTCCGCATCCTGTGCCCATGTCCAGTACAGTTTCGTTGTGCTCTACCTCTAGTCTTTCAGCCAGCAGGAATGTGTCCTCGGATGGCTCGTAGACCTCCTCGAAGACATGGAAACCTTTGTCTTCAAAGAAGACCTTCTTGGCGCTGGTTCTTCTCAACGCATCACCTCGGTGTCTGAGTTCCATGAATCCCTTCTTCTTTTTTGGCTGGTCAGAGAGGGTTGACTACGAGCTCTATGCCCTCGGGCCGCTTGGCTTCTGTTCCAGCTCGGCTCTGCCTTTCTCGGCATATTCTAAGCAGTAATCGATGAAGCGCGAGAAGTAGTTTCTCACAGCCAGCAAAGCTGCCACCCTTCTGGGGCCTAATAGCACGAGCGAAAGCGGATTGATGCCTTTGAGAAATCTCAAGAGGACAGCCAGCTTCAGAGCTGCCAGCCTCTTATGGGTTTGTAGGTCTGAGACCTTTCCGTGGAGCTTCTCATAGGCCTTGATGAAATCTTCAGCCAACTCGGGATTCGAAGGCTCGGCGAATCTGATGCAGTGGTAGCCGTATCCTAGGTCGAAGGCTGGATCACCAACATAGGCGCTTTCCAAGTCGATGAGGTAGACGACGCCGTTGGAATAGATGGCATTGTCGGGCCCACAATCGCCGTGCAGTAACGCCGGAGGATTGCCTTTGATAGAAAGAGCCGAGATTGCGGACAGGGTCCTGTAAGCCCTCTGGAAGATGACGGGAGCCACTGAGAAAGCCAACAGCAAAGCGGATGTGGTCTTGAGCTCTGACACCTCGTCCATGAAGTTTCTCCTTGGTATGTTCAGGCCTAGGTTCTCGGTATTGACCGAGTGCAGCTGGTGAAGGCTTGAAGCGAAGGCCTCAACAAAACTCGTGCCCACGCCCCTTTCCAGCAATGAGCCGAAGGCCTCTCCCTCAAGTTTCTGCATCAAGAGGAAGGGTCTGCTCGCGATATTTCCCTTGGCATCAGCAAAGTACGTCTTGGGAACTGGGACCCCTGAGTCTGACATGTATCGGTAGATGCGCATCTCTTTGGCCACTGTCTTCTCGCTTCTGACTTTATAGAACTTCAAAATATAATGTTCCATCTCGGAGTCTACTGAGTAGACCTCGCCTGACAAACCTTGACTGCTCAGCTTGCTGGCACGGGCTGACGGAGGGATCAGGCTTTTCAATGCCAAGAATCTGAGCACCCTCTCCATCTTCAAGGTCATCTCTCTTTCCCCGTTAAGCGATTCGTGCCGCGTCGTTCCAAAGCAGGTGGCACAAGATGCCTAACCGCCGTAGCTTTATAAAAGGGTTACAGAAGACTCTAGCCTAGGCTGGTGAAGGCATGAACGCCACACATAGCCCACAATGCTTTTAAAATTGCCCTGTTAATCTTTGGAGAGACCGTGAGCACTGGCAGCAAGGGGTCGTCGGCTAGCTTGACCGACTCCCCTGCTGGCGATATCTCCCGCGGGCCCTTCTTTTTTTCTGTTCTGGTCGTCCTCGTCCTTGTGAAGAGATCGCTTCTCCAAAGGACGGGGGTCTGACTGCGTGGAGCCTTTTCTCTTCTCGGTGCCTGAAGGCGAAGCTGTCGAAGTTGAATTGTTCCACACCCTAATTGCTGGACAGACCCAGTTCTCGGGAAAGACAACATTGGCGAAGAGACTCGCAAAATGGGCAGAGGAGCAAGGCTACAGAATCCTGATATTTGATACTAAGGAAACTGAAGCTGACTATCAAGGATTCGGAAGGGAGGTGCCGATATGCCTGAGAGAACCGACAGACAGCTTTGTCCTGATCGGACTTCTCGAAAGCATGTTTAGACATCGGCTTACCCCGTACTATGCCACTCTGAGCCGACTCTCCGAAGGAGCCGGCACGGTTGAAGACATCATAGAAAGAGCGAGAAAACTTGAACAGACCGCCAAAAGCGGCTGGCTGAAAGACGCGAGCCGAACCCTTTACGACCTGCTTGAGAGGCTGCAGCAGGAAACTCAGAAGAAAGAGACTGTTGAAAAACTTCAGCTGGAAGACGGCATAAACCGAATGGTCATAAACGACCTCAGTATCCAAGCACAGCAACTTGTAGTCAAGAATAGCTTCGAGGATTTGCTAAGATTCTATCCTCACAAAACGTTAGGAGTCTTAGACGAAGCCTACAAGTTTGTGCCCCAAGGGTTCAGCAGCGCAGCAACAAGGCCAGTAATGCTGGTGATGACGCAGGGAGCGAGAACAGAGCTCTTCGGAGTAATCTCGACCCAGTTCTTAGCTCTGACCGATAAGGACCCCTTGAAGCCTTGCGCCCTCAAATTCCTAGGAACCCAGGACCACAAGACGGAGGTCAACCACACACTTGACTTGGTCCCTGAAGCACGAAGCAGGTTCACCTCCGACGACATCATGAAGATGAAGCTTGGACACTGGATCCTGGTCCGCAAGCGGCCCGCCTATGTTGGAATGGTCTACGCTCTTCCCTACGGGGTCGACACCGAGCTGGGCAGAAAAGTGGCGAGAGGCGAGATCTCTCCTGAGGACGTAAGAAAAAGACTCGCAAAGGAGGATGAAGACACAGTGTGGAAAGAACGCTATGAGACAGTTCTGCGAGAGAAGACCAACCTCAGCAAGTCCGTGGAAGGCTTGATAGCGAGAGCTGAAAAAGCCGAAAGCCAACTCGCTGACCTTTCAGCGAAACACAAGAAACTCTCAAAGGAAAATGAAGAGACCGTTAACCTTCTCTCGGAAATGAAAGACCAGATCGGCCACTTCCAACATTTCCGAGACGCTCTAGTAGGAGTCTTGCAGCCTTTCCTCGTGAAGGTTCTGAAAGAAACCAGACCAGAAATCGACAAGCTGAAAAAGCGGTTAGAAGAGATCGATCAAGAACTACAAAAGTCTCTGACAGACGATATGAAACTGCATAGCACAGCAGGAAAGATACTGGAAGATGTGGAATCGCAGCAGAAAACAATTGCGAATATGTCAAACCTCTTGGCAAACCACATCAAAGCCTGCCAGGTCAAAAGTGGAGAAGAAGACCTTCTCCTTCTGAAGAGGGATCTGGCCGAAGTCAAGACTAGGATCGAGGGACTCTCAAAAGCCCCGCCTTCAGAAATCTCCGTGCAGAACCAGGTTCCGAGACTTACTATTAGCGTAGAAAGGCCTCCGCTGAGGCTTTCGTCTAGAGACATTCAGGGCAGGGTTGCGCTTCTTTATGGAGAAGGCTTCTTCGACAGAGAAGAACGAACTGTCAGTGAAGTGCAAAACCAGATGGTTCAACGTTGGGGAGCAGCAAAGGACCCTCGACTCAGCGGCTTCATGGACGAAATGTGTTCCTGGGGATATCTGACCAGACGAAGAACGGACCGCTGGCTCTACAAAGCAGCCCTAACGTCTGAACAAGCCAAGGAAAAAGGTCTGCTGCTTATTCGAGAAGAGGAGACGATGCCATGAGCAAACCTAAACCTGAAGGAGCACCTCGTTACGGGAAGTGCACGATGCCGACGCGTACCCTGACTACCTTGATTATTACGACTATGATGCTGACTCGATAAAGAATGGGACGAGGAAGAGTGGGGAGGTTAAACCGTGAAAGAAGTCTACGTTGTCTACAAGACTCACGGTCCTTGGGAAGGCGTCAGCGTTCACGCCATTTGCAGCGACGAAGAGTCAGCGGCCATGGCTAAAGACAAACTCTGCGGAATGAAGTTCTTTCGAGATGGCGAGCCCTTCGCGATAGAGAAAGTTTCTCTGGACATGATCTATCCTTTCAGCATCATGCAGAATGAAAAGCTAGCGATCCGGAGGTGAAGACGTGAAAGGAGTAATCATCTGCGCTCTCGGAGTGCTTCTGATAATTCTGGCGTTCGTGGTGCCTTTGGCGCCTTCAAGTAGAAGGGAAACGACCGTGTACGAATATGAACCCCAACAGTTCACTACGGCTACGATTAACCCGCCTCCCAAAGAGATCAAAATCCACTGGAGAGGCAACCTCACCTTCGACTTAGCCGAGTTCTTCAAGGCATTCGGCTTCCAAAACGTCTCTCCAACAGCTATGAAGCTGCAGACCTCAGACTTGGACATCGAGCTGACCTTTGACAACCCGTTGTACCATCCGACCGACAACAGGAAAATCTTCGCAGTCGAGGCAACTTACGTCAAAGAGGAGGTACCATGGAGAGCTGGCGCTATCGTTACCGGGGTAGTTCTGGCTTTCAGCGGCATCGTGATTGCACTAGTGGAAGCCCTCAAACCGACTCTGACGGGCGCTAAGGGAGAAACCTAAATTCCGCCTCTTTCCATCATTAGGCTTTGTTTCGAGGCTCAAAAATGAACTCTCCCCAAATGCATAAGAAAGCTAGGAGCCGGACCCAAAAAACCTCTATCCAAGGTTTACCTCTCGAGAAAAGAACAGAAGTTCTGGCCACAAAAGTCGAGTCTAGGCTTAGAGACATGGTTCAGAACGAGGCAGAACGGAAGAGCCAGACAGTTTCCGACTGGATTCGAGACGTAATCATCAAGAAACTCTCTCGTCGAGGATGAGGATGATGGCAAAGTATCCCTTCCTCTCGGCACATCTTCTCGCCCAAGGCTTCCAAGTCTACACAAGGGAAATGGTCTGCGGGTCAATAGGCTGCCGACATGAAGCGAACCGTTTTGTAGACGTGGCAGCACAGAAGCAAGGATTTTACTATGCGTTTGAATACAAGAGCAACGGGGATCATATCCTAAGAGCATTACCTCAAGTCGAGAATTACAGTCAGAGCTTCGACTACGTGATAATTGTCGCGGAACTTCCTAGAACCGAAATCTCACTTGACCTGCGAAGGGGCGTCAGAATAAAAGAGTTTCTAAGGCTTGGAGCTGGC
>Ga0315314_1001760_pt1 | contig 18777 bp, 15 predicted proteins | sample TDP9_MG_FD_203631 | JGI IMG/M metagenome (GOLD analysis project Ga0315314, IMG submission 203631) | Freshwater sediment microbial communities from Lake Towuti, South Sulawesi, Indonesia - TDP9 | ecosystem: Environmental > Aquatic > Freshwater > Lake > Sediment | place: Indonesia: South Sulawesi...
TTCCTGTAATTGCTTCAGGAGGGTTGCGTTCAGGAATAGACGTGGCTAAAGCCTTAGCGTTAGGCGCCAGCCTTGCCGGAATGGCGTTTCCAATCTTAGACCCTGCCATTCACTGTGCTGAGGAAGTGGAGAAAAAATTGCAACTCATAATAGAAGAATTAAGGAACACCATGTTTTTAGTAGGAGCAGATTCCATTCAAAAACTCAAGAAGGCACCTGTCGCAGTGACTGGAAAAATGGCTGATTGGTTGACCATGCGCGGGTTTGAGCCTCAAATATACGCCAAGCGAGGTCTCTAAGAAATGTTGAAAGAGGAATTTAAAAAGGTGATAAGTGTGGAAAAAATGCTTGAGGAAAAAGTCTCAATCATCGACAAACTGATTGAGCTCTACATTCCCAGAAAACACGAAAAGTCTTCACTTGTTTTTTCTCTAAGCCCACCAAGATACGACTACAACATTGAAGCATTAGACAAAACAGTGGCTGAACCCATTTGGAATTTTCTTGATCGCGGCGGCAAACGATGGCGACCGTCACTTTTTCTATTGATTGTTGAAGCCTTGGGGAAGGACTCAGCATCCTTGCAAGAATTTGCCATTATTCCTGAGGTGGTTCACAACGGAACCATTATGATTGATGACATCGAAGACAACTCTGAGTTTCGAAGAGGCAAACCGTGCACCCATAGATTGTACGGTCTAGATGTGGCGATTAACGCGGGAAATTCCATGTATTTCCTGCCGCTGTTAACCCTAATGAAACACCGTGACAAGCTTGGAGCTGAGAAACTGAGCAGGGTTTACGAGATTTACGCGAGGGAGATGATTAACATCAGCTTGGGTCAAGCTATGGACATCGCTTGGCACAATGGTTTGGTAGACGCTGACAGGCTCACCGACACACAATACTTGCAGATGTGCGCTTACAAAACCGGAACCCTAGCAAAGATGGCGGCTAAAATTGCGGCTATTCTCAGTGACGCAAGCGACGACACGGTTGAGCGATTGGGAAGGTTCGCTGAGTCCATAGGTATAGCCTTCCAAATTCAAGACGATGTTCTCGATTTAACTGGCGAAGAGTTTGCGGAGAAGAAAGGGGGGCGTGGACAGGATGTAACTGAGGGTAAACGAAGCTTAATAGTAATTCATACATTGGAAAAAGCTAAGCCAGCGGACGAGAAAAGGCTAATTGAAATCCTCAACATGCACACAACCGACCAAAAGTTGAGAGACGAAGCCATAAGAATCATGGAAAGATATGACTCCATCAAATACGCCAAGCAATTCGCTACGAAACTGATGGCTGAAAGCTGGAAAGAAGTGGATAGGCTGCTTTCGCCCTCAGACGCTAAAGAAAAACTGAAGGCTTTTGGGGACTACCTCGTTAAAAGAAAGATTTAGTTGAGCACTCAATACTCTATTCAGTAAAGAGCGCGGGCATCATGGTTAGTAGCCGAGAAAGAGAAGCCATTAGGAAAATTGCGCTTCTAAATGCGTTGCATTACGGTGGGAAGGCGCAGTTTCAGCCTGTTCTAGGAAAATTGCTGACTGAGCAGCCTCAATTGAAGACGAAGATAAAGGAAATCGCGCCTCTCATCAACGAAATTGTCAAAGAGGTTAACAGACTTTCGTTAGAAGAGCAGAAAAGAATTGTGGAGGAGAAATGGCCCGAAGCCTTGCTCAAAGAAAAGGTGGAATTGGAGAGGGCACTTCCACCACTGCCAAATGTGGAAAAGTATAAACGCGTTGTGACACGTTTTGCGCCAAACCCAGACTGTATGATTCACTTAGGTAGCGCACGCGCCATCATACTCTGCGACGAATACGCAAAAATGTACAAGGGCTCGTTTAGGCTGCGCTTTGAAGACACCGACCCGAGGTTGAAGAGGTCTGCTTTGCCCTTCTACGATGCCATACGCGAGGACTTGAAGTGGCTCAACTGCACTTGGGACATGGAAATCATACAGAGCGACCGACTGCCCGCATACTACGAGTATGCGGAGAAACTTCTCATGAGCGGAGGCGCCTACGTCTGCACCTGTGCACCAGAAAAGTTCCGCAAGCTGGTTCTGACCAAGAAACCATGTCCATGCCGAGACTTGCCCCCTTCCGAGCAGCTTGCTCGTTGGAAAGGCATGCTAGACGGAACCTACAATGAAGGCAAGGCTGTTGTGCGAATAAAAACCGATTTAGCCCATCCCAACCCCGCCGTGCGCGATTGGCCGGCCTTGCGAATCATCAATCCTAAGAGGTATCCTCATCCGCGCGTTAGCGGCAAGTATCGGGTTTGGCCCCTCTACAACTTTTCCGCCGGAATCGACGACCACTTGATGGGTATCACGCATATTATAAGAGGAAAGGAGCACTTAACCAATCAGACGCGGCAAGAATACATGTACCAGCATTTGGGCTGGAAGTATCCCGAAGCCATCCATTACGGACGCATGAAAATCACAGGCGGACTGCTCAGCAAATCAAAAATCGTTGAAGGTGTGAAGAAAAGCGTATTCACGGGTTGGGACGACCCTCGATTAGCCACGTTTATAGCATTGAGGAAGCGTGGGATAAGGCCTGAAACCATACGGCGCCTAATAATCGAAGTGGGTCCTAAAACCGTAGATGTAACATTAAGTTGGGAAAACCTCTACGCCATCAATCGAAGAATAATCGACCCAATAGCCAACCGCTACTTCTTTGTGCGCGACCCCCGAAAACTCAAAGTCAAAAATCTTTGGGAAACCATTACAACCCATATTCCGTTGCATCCGGAAGACCAAAAACGAGGATTTCGCGAATTCAAAATTGCACCTCAAAACGGCGAAACCGAGTTCTGGATCTCTACACAGGACGCAACGTTGCTAAAGAAGGGAAAAATCATACGGTTGATGGGGCTCTTCAACATACAGATTGAAAATGTCCAGAAAGGAGTGATTGAGGCAGAGTTCCACAGCAAGGCTCACGAAGAAGCCAAAAAACTCGGAGCGCCCTTGATACATTGGATTCCAGCTGGAACAGGCATACCCTGCGAAGTTGTCTTGGCAGACGCCACAACGGCGCGTGGTATAGCCGAAAACGCGTGCAGACAGCTCAAAGCCAACGACATTATCCAGTTTGAACGCTTTGGCTTCGTGAGAGTTGACAGTACAGACTGGAAACTAACAACCTACTTCGCCCATAGATAGGCCTAGCCATATGTCTCTCAAGAATTTGAACTAGGTAAGGCGAGGCGAAATTGTCAGCACAATTGAAGGTTAGGGCTCATGTATTTGTGTCGGGCAGGGTGCAAGGCGTGTTCTTCAGAAGCGAAACCCAACATGAAGCCTTGAGACACGGCTTAACTGGATGGGTGCGCAACCTACCAGACAGAAGACTTGAGGCAGTTTTCGAGGGAGAAGAAGACAGGGTTGAGAGGCTCATAGAGTTTTGTAGACGGGGTCCGCCAGGCGCAAAAGTGACAAATATCGAGGTTGTTTGGGAAAGCTACACGGGAGAATTCCGAGGCTTCAGAATGCGCTATGGCTATTAGGGTCTAAGGCGTCGGCACAAACGTTATCTTTCGGTAAGACGCCTAACCAAACCCAAAACGGTGCGTTTCTAATGAAGACAATTCTGCTCATAAATGATGATGGAATCTACTCGTCGGGTTTAGTGGCCATTAAAAAGAGGCTTGACAAGCTTGGAAAAGTCATTGTGGTTGCTCCGAAGGAAGAGATTAGCGGCGTTGGAAAAGCCATAACGTCGACAAGGCCTGTGCGAGTCGAAGAGGTGGAGTTGAGTGACGGCTCAAAAGCCTACGCCATAAACGGCACCCCAGCCGACGCCTATCTTTTGGCGGTGAACAAAGTTCTAAGGCGTTCGCCCGATTTGGTTGTGGCTGGAATAAATCTTGGTCCAAACCTGGGGATAGACGACTTTTTAAACTCAGGAACCCTTGGCGCGGCTTTGGAGGCTGCTATTCACGGTGTGCCTGCCCTTGCTGTTTCCTACTGCAAACGAGAAATCAGTGACCAAAAAGCCGACAAGATTAGGATAACTGCGCAAGAGCTGAAGCTAGCGGCTGACATATCGGAAAAACTCGCCAAATACTTGATTGAGAAAGGTATGCCGCCCACTGTGGATTTGCTCTCCATAAATGTTCCAGAGGATGCCGACTGCACAAAACTGAGGGTCACAAGTTTATCCTATGTGGGTTACGGCGACATATTCTCAAAAGAAGAGAAGGGCTACAGAATCGCCCACTGGAGGCTAGCCGACTACGTTGACGCCGACCCAGAAACAGACGTGCACACAGTCAAGGATGAAGCATGCGTATCTGTAACACCAATAAAAATCAAGTTAGAACACAACAAGAAAGCACTGAAAAATGTGCTAAAAGATATCTTTCTAAGTAGCTGAACTGGAAAGGCGTTTTTTACCTCAATTCTCTGGAAACCCGGAAGTGTGACTCCTTGCCGGCGCTTATATATTCGCCGCCTGCGCTTCGAACCAGAGAGGCTATTTTAGCGAAGTTTTCTGAACCCAAGTATTGACGGGGCTTGATTATGATGTATTTTCCTGTCTCTTCAAATGTGAGCATGTCTTCCAATTCCTTCGGAAACATTGTTCTAACATCTGCGACAGACTGCATTCGCGCTACAGGCGCTGCTGGAGCAGGTGCGGCAGGGGCAGCCATGGGAGCTGGCGCTCCAGCTGCCTTTAGATGTTTTGAGATGTAAGCTAAATCTTCTGAGATTTCCCTCAACACAACTAGAAGTTGATCGATTCGCTGTGCAAGTTCTTCTACGGAGGGTTTCTTTTCACTCGTATAACCACCAGCTTATACTATTTTTTGACGGTGCTTCCTCTTTTGTTTTATCCCTAATGTTGTGTTATCAAAACATAAAAGAGCCACTGTAAATCAAATCAAAACCAACAGTTAGAGGTTTCACGTAGTGTTAGAAATCGACGGCAGTCAAAAGAGCGGCAGCGGAACCATTCTTCGCCTGTCGGTTGCGTTAGCAGGCATTTTAAACCAGCCTCTTCACATTTTCAACATTCGCCAGAAACGCACTCAGCCTGGACTGCGACCTCAACACCTCGAAGCCGTGCTTACAGCAGCCAAACTCTGCAACGCTGAAGTCAAAGGAGCAAAACTGGCTTCACGAGAACTCTGGTTTGCTCCAAACGAAATAAGAGGCGGCGAAATCCATGCCGAGATAGGAACAGCTGGAAGCATTCCCATGCTGTTGTTAACCGTACTGCCCCTATGCGCCTACGCAAAAAGTCCAGTGCGCCTATACGTGTCTAAGGGAGGAACCGACGTGAAAAATGCGCCGACAACAAACTATCTGAAGCACCTTTTGCTCCCTATGCTGGCGCGGATGGGCTTGAAGGCGTCGCTTACCATACAAAAATACGGTTACTATCCGAAGGGAATGGGCGAAATAACCTTTGAAGTTGAGCCCTGTCCAAGGCTCAAGTCCATAAAGCTGGAAGAATTTGGAAACCTCCAACAGATAAAAGGTGTATCCGTGTGCACGTTTTTGGCTGACCGCAGAGTCGCAGAGCGGCAAGCAACTGCGGCGAATGAACGACTCAAGTCCGCCGAGTTGGAAGCGAGCATTGAAATAGTGAATGATATGTCAAATCCGCTTCAGAAGGGCAGTTCGCTTGTGTTGTGGGAGGAAACCGACGCTTGGGCACTTATAGGCGGAGACGCCATAGGTGAGTTAGGCAAACCCAGCGAGGTGGTGGGGCGAGAAGCTGCCGAGAACCTTCTGAGAGAACTAGAATCTAAAGCAACTGTTGACTCGCATCTTTCCGACATGTTGGTGCCCTATATTGCCCTCGCCGAGGGCGACTCAGTTTACCTGAGCCGCCTCGTAACTGAACACTTGGATACAAACATTTGGTTGGTTGAAGAAATTTTAGGTGTGAAGTTTCAGGTGAGCAAGGTTGGCAGTCTATATAAAATTGAAACAAAGAAACCATAAGCGCCAACATATCTTTTTTAACGACAACTCCCTTCAGAGTAAAGAATTTAAGTCTCGGTGTTGCTGCATGATTTTAAACAGGTGACAACCATGGGCTTGTGGCAGCTTCGCTTCTCCGTTCTAGGAACATTAGCCGTTATCATCGGTTTGTCAACCTTGTTCTTCACCGCTATTCTCTGGTGGCTAGGCGTTGACCTTCTCATGTTGCCCCTTTTCGTGGTTATCTTTAACCTCGTTCAGTGGTTAATTGCGCCATACCTCATAGACGCCATGTACCGTGTAAAAGAAGTATCAAGGTCTGAAAAACCCAAATTGCACGAGATGGTGGAAAGGCTTAGTGAGAAAAGTGGGTTGAAAAAGCCTCGGGTTATGATTGCTAACATCCCGATTCCAAACGCGTTTGCTTATGGTTCACCCATCGCTGGCGCCAGGGTGGCTGTTACGTCAGAATTGTTGAACACACTGGACGAGGAGGAAGTTGAGGCAGTTGTATGTCACGAGCTGGGGCACTTAAAACACCACGATGTCCAAGTTATGATGTTCGTTTCGATTCTGCCCGCAGTATTCTATTACATCTACATCTCCATGTTTCTTTCCTCGATGTACAGGAGCAGAAACGAAAGGGGCTCGGGAGGAGCCGCAGTCATCGGCATTGCCAGTCTTGTGATGTATTTCATTTTAACATTGTTCACGTTGTATTTGAGCAGACTGCGCGAATATTTTGCAGACCGCCACAGCGCCAGCGTCGTTGAAGATGGCCCACGCAAGCTTTCTGAAGGCTTGGCTAAAATCGTGAATTCAACCCACAGAATGAAACACGCTCGCAGAGATGTTAGCAGCCACAGTTCATTCAAGGCTTTGTTTATTTCCGACCCCGACAGAGCGGAAGCCGACTCCGCAGCCATATCTCAAGCGGTTGGCTACCGACCCGACCAGAGACTGGTGGAGGAAATACTCAGAAAAGAAGTGGCCCCATCGGATAGGCTGGCTGAGTTGTTCTCCACGCATCCAAACATCGTCAAGCGGTTAAAAGCCCTACAGCGATTGGCATAGTTGGCACGTTATGAGAAGGTCAATTGTCGTTGCAGGAATATTTCTGATTGCAGTCGGGTCCATATTTCTTATCTTTGGAATATGGTATGCGTCGACTTATGGGGTCTCCAAAGATATACCACTCTGGAACCTTTGGTTTCCAGAAGCAGGAGGCGACCTTTTTTCGCTCATAAGTTTGAGCAGTTCTGCGATAGTGTTGGGAGTTATTTTCCTCCTCTGGGCATACAAACTTCGAAACCATTTAGAGAGCAGAAAAATTAGGAAGGGTTGAAGAGTTCAAAACTGTTGCATCAACAGCCTTCTTCAACTCTCAAAGAATAGGGTTCCAAATGTAAACCATGCCGTCGCGAGTGTCTCATTAGGTATTCCTTTGTCCTTTGCATAGCTGGAGGCAGTGGACGTCCTCAGCAACTTCTGCACTGTACACTAAACTCGCTACCTTCAAGCAGCATGTTTTTAATAGCGAGCGTTTACAGAATGTCATTTATGTCACTGCGAAGAGTCTTTCAGTTCATTGATGCGAACTCCAAACGGTTCATAGACGAGCTTGCTGGGTTGGTGAGGCAGCCAAGCGTTTCAGCCCGAAGTGAGGGAATGCAACAATGCGCGGAGATGACAGAACAGATGATGCAGAAAATAGGGATTTCGACAAAGATTCTTCTGGAGAAAGACGGCAACCCCGTAGTTTACGGCGATGTCAAGTCAGAGAAGTCGAAGAAAACATTGCTCTTCTATAATCATTATGATGTTCAGCCTCCAGAACCCCTTGAAGAATGGGTTTGCGGGCCCTTCAGCGGCGAACTACGCGACGGAAAGATATATGGCAGAGGCGTGGCAGATAACAAAGGAAATCTTGTTTCTAGGTTGAAGGTGGTTGAAGCCTTTCTAGAAACCGTCGGCGACGTTCCTGTAAACGTAAAGTTTGTTGTCGATGGAGAAGAAGAAATCGGCAGTCCTCACTTGGCGGCTATAATTAAGAAATATAAACGTTTGCTCTTAGCAGACGCCTCTATTTGGGAGTTTGGAGGAACCGACCGCAGGGGGCGTCCACACGTCTATCTTGGCTTAAAAGGCGTGTTGTCTGTTGAATTGAGAAGCAAAGGTGCCCTCAAAGATGTGCACTCTGCTAATGCTCCTCTCGTTCCAAACGCTGCTTGGCGCCTCGCATGGGCACTAAGCACGTTGAAAAACGAGAAAGACGAAATCTTGATTGACGGCTTCTATGATAAAGTTGAGCAGGCCTCACCCTTAGAAGTCAAAAGCCTAAGGGATATACCGTTTGAGGAGGAAGAAGAAAAGAAAGAGCTGGGACTGAAAACCTTTCTTCATAGTTTGTCTGGACGGAAAGCCTTGAAAGCCTTGCTCTATCAGCCCACATGTACACTTAATGGTTTTCTCTCTGGCTACACTGGACCCGGATCAAAAACAGTGTTGCCGAACAAAGCCATGGCAAAGCTTGACTTTCGCTTGGTCCCATGCCAGATGCCTGATGAAATCTTGGCAAAACTTAAGAAACACCTACAAAGGCGTGGTTTCGCAGACATCGAAGTGGTTGCACATGGCTCCACCGCGCCTACGAAAACGCCTTTGACAGACAGGTTTGTTCGGACGGTTGTTAAAGCTGCAGAGAAGGTATATGCTAAAAAGGCTGTGGTTTATCCCACAAGTGCCGCGTCTGGACCAATGCATCTGTTTCGCAATCAACTAGGCTATCCTGTTGTTTCGGTTGGTTGCGTACAAGCAGAATCTAACACGCATGCACCCAACGAAAACCTCTCCATAGAATCTTTCATAACAGGAACAAAGTTCATGGCCACAATTTTACAGGTTTTCAGTGTTGCGAAATGAGCTGCTTTATCGTCTTCTCTGAATTGGATCTTTTTTACTTATTTCATCCAAATTGTTTTAACTTTTGGGTTCTTTATGCTATAGGCGTGGGTTGAGATGCCAAAGTTGAGTAGTAGAAGGGTTCACACTCCCATCGTTTTGGTGAATTTCAAAACCTATGCTGAAGGCACAGGAAAGAACGCCTTAAAACTGGCTGAACTTTGCGAGAAAGTCAGTTTTGAAACCAAGGTTTGTATAGGTGTGGCTCCGCAGTCTGTAGACATCGCACCTATCGCCAGCGCCGTAACGGTTCCAGTTTTTGCACAGCACATTGACCCCGTCACGCATGGGAGTTTCACTGGGCACGTTCTACCCGAAGCCGTGAAAGAGGGTGGCGCAGTCGGCACTCTAATTAATCATTCTGAGAGGCGGCTGAAACTCGCAGACATTGATGCAATCATCACTCGGGCCCGAGAAGCTCATTTGATTTCTGTTGTGTGCTCGAACAACGCATCTGTAAGTGCGGCTACGGCGGCGCTCAAGCCAGACATGATTGCGGTGGAGCCTCCAGAATTGATTGGAACTGGCATTCCAGTGTCTAAGGCTAAGCCTGAGGTTGTGTCTGGCACGGTTGACTTGGTTAAACGAGTAAATCGTGATGTTGTGATTCTATGTGGGGCAGGCATAACCCATGGTGAGGATGTGGCTGCGGCGCTGCGGCTAGGCACAGAGGGCATTCTGGTGGCGAGCGGCGTGGTGAAGGCGAAAGACCCATACAAGGTTTTATTAGAGTTTGCTGAAAACATGCACAAATGATAATTCACCTGACGGGGTTTGCTATTTTCCAAACGTATGAGATTCTTATTGGTGAATCTTGCTCTTTAGGCAGTGATGTTTATCTTTGTTGAAGTGATGAAAAGATTGTCAAGACCAATGTTGGTAGAATCGGCTCTTGGAACTAATGCTGTTATATAGTATCTTCCTAGTTTGATTTCTTCCCTTTGAATATGCACATTTGTTTGGTTCCAAGTGAAGTTTCTTTCAAGAGACTCGTTGGGGGCGATTGAAAACCGAGTGGTGCTTATGTGGAATGGGCTGTACCATACCTGAGTTCTCGTTGTAGGGTTTTCTGTGTACTGGTACTCAATGCTGACCACCACTGGGTCACTTACTGATGACTCGAAGGAGTGGGCGATGAAACCTAAGTTCCTAATCGATACTGTAATCTTTACAGCCTCACCAAGTCGGTAGGTAGACTTGTCTGTGACAAGCGAAAAAGACCACTTTGGAGTGGCAATGGCCCAAGCCAAATTTGTAAACACTACGGATATTATCGTTATGCTGAAACTAAGCAAAAGAAGTTTCTTCAAGCTTAGTTTACCGTTACCTGTAAGCACTGGAACAAAAAGGGCATATATCAGTGGATAAGCTAGCATGTATGCAAATAATATCCAAAAGATTAGAACATCTTCTCCTCCATAAAGAACAACCAAGCCTATGAGTGGTAAAACAAAAATAGTCATACAAAACAGCAGAATGTATAATCTCAAATTATTTCCATCTTTAACCTAAAATTCCAACGGTCTTAAATCTTTTGTGTAATTTGAAAATCCACCTGCAGGTGAAAATGATTCTTTTTTTAAGGAAGCAACTCTAATGATTCAAGAGGAATTTGAAGCTATGTAAGACTTAAAGAGTGAGGGAATTTGGTCGTTGAAGGTTGAGGTTGAGTGTGCGCCTTGTCTGCTTCATAGAGGTTATATGGAAATCCTTGAAGCCACAAACGACAAGACAGTGCAGTTTGAAACCATGACTGCGCTTACACGTTTGCTCCACAAAGAGTTTAGGCCCACCGCAGTCGCCGCACGGCTGGGAACCAAACGAGACCGATTAGTGAAAGCCATAACGGGAAACAATGATCCATATGCCAAAAAGAAGTGGTTGAGCAATCAACGCGCCTTGGAAATCTTGCCTCAGATAAAAAAGCTGGTTGCAAGGGAAACCGTAAGCGAGTCGAGATTCAGGCGAGCTTGCCTCTGCGCCATCGTCGGTAACATTATTGAATTTGATATTCCAGAGCACGAGTTTCAGTTTGAAGACATCGGAAAACTAATTCAGCAAGCCCAACATGACCTAGCGGTTGATGAGATAGCCAAGATTTTTGAAGCCGCCAAAAAATCAGAAGAAATCTTGTACCTAACTGACAATGCGGGTGAAATCGCCTTTGACACATTGCTTGTATCTGAACTGAAAAAACTGGGCGCGCGTGTTACTGTCGCGGTGAAGGGCAAACCAATAATCAACGACGCCACACTGCAGGACGCAAAAGCCGTGGGCATGCACGAAGTTGCAGACGACCTAATTACAAACGGAACTGACACGGTTGGCCTCGTCCTAAAAGAATGCTCCAAACGCTTCTTGACGCTTTACAAGTCAGCCGACCTTGTGGTGGCTAAGGGTATGGGTTACGCTGAAACTCTCACAGAAACAAAACTGAACACGCCCCATGCCGTGCTGCTGAGGACCAAATGTCAACCAGTTGCGAGGTACTTCGGCACGGTAAAGGGTAAAAACGTGGCTAAACTAATGATTTAAACCATCCAAGCCAGATACTTTAGGCGTATTAGAGGAGACTAGAAACATTGTCATATGTTTTTAACATACCCTTTCGAGACAACACAAAGTTAAAACGCATCATCAGCAACGTGAAAAGAGACATCAGATTGTGGACCTTTTGGAAATGCGCCAACGTGATGGCAATCGACCGCATGGGCTACACTGATCACGGTCCAACCCACGTTAGGATAGTCGCCAACTCGGCGCTGAAAATCCTGAGGATTTTGATTGACAAAAAAGTGGTGCCCAGCATTGTCAAGCATTATGGCATGAACAACGAAGACGCAGAAGTGGTCGTGGTCTTAGGCTCTATCTTCCACGATTTGGGCATGGTAGTGAGCCGAGATGGACACGAACAAATCAGCGCATTGTTATCACTTGAATTCATTGAGAAACACTTGCAGCGTATCTACACTGAAGAGGAAAGAGCAATAATCACCTCCGAAGTGTTGCACGCGGTTGTGTCGCATGAACGACAGAGAAAACCATTAACGGTTGAAGCAGGCGTTGTAAGTGTCGCCGACGCCTTGGATATGGAAGAGGGCAGAGCAAGGATACCCTTCGAGGCTGGAAAAGTTGATATCCACTCGGTTTCGGCACTGTCAATTCAGCATGTGGAGATTCAAGAAGGCAGAGAGAAACCGATAACAATAAAAATCACAATGTCTAACCCTGCGGGCGTTTTTCAGATAGACCAGCTGCTAAAGCCCAGAATCGAAAACTCGGGGCTCAAAAACTACATCCATGTGGTGGCAGAGGTCACTGGTGAAAAAGGGCGGAAAATATTGGAAAAACTCGAAATCTAGGCTCTCTGAGTGTTTATTCAGTTTTCGGACATTTCAAAGAATGGAATATGTCGTGCGTGAAATAACTGATATATTACTTTTTACGATAATTTTAAAGACGGGCTTTCTTAGACGCCGACAAAATTGCTAGGGGTGAAACAATGAACCACAAGGGCTGGTTTGCGCTTGTTTTGGGCTTGATATGGTGGGTCACAGGCTGGGTTTGCATCGACTGGGTTCTGAACTATGCTGTGTATCGAGGCATGACCGAACTCTGGCTCATGCAGATACCCTTTACGGCAATCAACGTGGTCACCAGTCCATGGCAAGCATACTTCTTATCCTTCCTGCAAATACACATCGCCTTGTTTTTACTGATTTATGGAATGAGCGAAAAACTGCTGAGGTAGCATTCTCTCTACCGGTTTCTTAGGTGTAGTCTTTAAACGTTGACACTTCAATAACTAGACTGACTGGTGACTATGGAAAGCTCTCTGCCCAAAATGACAATTGACTCAAGTGCGCTTTCAAATGTGGAGAAGGCTCTCAAAACAGAGTGGCTCACAACAAACGGTTTGGGCGGATACGCCTCATCCACCGTTTTGGGCGTGAACACCCGAAAATATCATGGTCTCCTCATCGCTGCTTTTAATCCGCCAGTTGACCGGCATGTGCTTCTAACTAGACTCGATGAAGAAATCTTGTTGGGCAATCAAACACACTTTTTTGGAGTGAATGAAAGCACTCGGGGAATCCAATCCGAAGGCTACACTTTCCTTACCACTTTTTCTCTCGCCCCTTTCCCAACATACACATATGGTGTGGACCAGCGTTTTCAGCTCCAGAAAACCATATTTATGCCTCACGAAAAGAATGCTTCAGTAATTCTCTACGAAGTGTTCAACGCTTCCGAAAACAGGGCAAAGGTATCAATTGTGCCCCTTGTCAACTCCAGACATTTTCACTCTGTTACGCAAAGAGACCAGATTCCTTGGAGTTTCGTTCAGAAAGCCTCCGAGCAGGGCGTATCCATCCAACCTTCCACTGAGCTTTCAACGTTGATATTGATTTCCACTCATGGGCGCTACGTAGCTGAACATGGTGAATGGATTGAAAGCCACTTCAGAGTTGAGGCTCAGCGTGGTGAGAGCAGTCTTGACCACAACTTTAAGCCTGGATTTTTCGAGTTAGACATAGCGCCAAAAGAAACCAAGCAATTCTCCATAGTGGTTGTTGCTGGCAAAAGTGAGAGTGAGGCTAAAAGTGTCCTTTCATCCATCTACCAAGACCCGTCAAGCGTCTCCGCTCTCTATGGTGCTGAATTAGAACGGAAAACAGATTTGTTAAACAGCTTTCGCAAACGTCACGAGGGCATTCAGCTTGAGGACTGGCTGAAATGGCTCGTGCTGGCAACCGACACGTTTGTTGTGAACCGTGAATCAACAAGAACCAAGTCTGTGATTGCGGGCTACCACTGGTTTCAAGAATGGGGACGAGACTCACTAATTTCGTTGCCTGGACTCGCCTTGATCACGGGTCGGTTTGAAGACGCCAAAAAAATCCTTTTAACCTTTCAACACTATTGCCGTGAAGGCTTGGTTCCAAACAGTTTTCCAGACAGTGCCCAAGACACACCTGCATACAACACGGTGGACGCCACGCTTTGGTATTTCAACACCGTTCTGCAATTTTTGAAATACACCAACGAATTTCAGTTTGTTCAAGAAAAACTGATGCCAACATTAGAGTCGATTATTGACCACCACGTACATGGCACACTGTTCAACATTCGCGTTGATGAGGACGGCTTAATCACTCACGGTCCACAGCTCACTTGGATGGACGCAGCGCCTGGTGGCACGCCCATCACGCCACGAGACGGCAAAACCGTAGAAATCCAAGCCTTATGGTACAACGCCTTAAAAACGATGCAGCTCCTCGCCAATCGTTTTGAGCAAAGAGAGAAAACTGACAAATACCGTCTAATGTCGGAGAAAGTCAAAAGAAGTTTCTTGGAAAAATTTTGGAATTCACAAAAAAACTGCTTGTTCGACGTTGTAATCAGTGACACTAAGAAAGACGATTCTCTGAGGCCAAACCAAATACTGGCTGTCGCATTAGACTTCACGATGCTTGATAAGACAAGGGCTGAACAAGTGATGGAAACGGTTTGGAAGCAGCTTTGGACTCCGCGCGGACTTAAAACCCTAGCAGGCAACGACCCACGATACATCGGAAAATACAGCGGAGACCGATGGCAACGCGACAAAGCCTACCACAACGGAACCGTCTGGTCGTGGCTGCTCGGCCCTTTCACTACAGCCTTCCTCAAACTAAAAAAACATGAAGCACAATGGCGCAGTTTCGCATATGAAAACTTCCTGAAACCCCTATTTACAGAAGAGCTCTACCGTGCTGGCCTAGACTCGATAAACGAGATTTTCGACGGTGACCCACCTCACGAGCCCAACGGCTGCATTGCACAGGCATGGAGCCTGGCTGAACCATTAAGAGCATACATTGAAGACGTTCTGTTAAAGAGACCACCATTCGAAGATCAAGTTTTAATGAAGGCTTAAATGTTCTAAGCCAAACAAGTTAGCAATACTGCATTGTTCAGCATTTAATGTTTGGAGAAATCATGATGAAGAAACTGATAGCGCATTATATACTGGTTTTGTTGTTAACAGTCGCTTTCCTGAAAGTTAACGGTGCTTTCCCTGAGGCTTCAAGTCAAAGTGAATTCGAGCCTGTTTTTCAGAAAGGCATGTCTTATCGCCCAGCACCTTACCCTAACTATTATCCTTACAATAGTTCAGAATCGGACGAATCTTTGAGACGCATGGCGGAAACCAATGTCGAATGGGTGGCCATTATTGCTTGGTGGTTTCAGGAAAACCTGACTTCAACAGAGATCTACCCGCACCTTGACTACACGCCAACTAACGACTCATTGAAACACGCTGTTCAGAAGGCTCATGAACTGGGTATGAGAGTTATGCTGAAGCCTATGATTGATACTGAAGACGCCGTTAATCAACCAAGGTGGATGATCCCTGATTCGCCCGGATGGTTCCAAAGTTATAAGGCCTTCATAAGCGCCTATGCACAGTTCGCTCAAGAGAACAATGTAGACCTTTTCTCAATTGGGTGTGAGTTCAAATACACAGAGAACAAAACCACGAGTTGGAGACAAATAATTTCTGAAGTCAGGAAATACTATCTTGGGCCACTTTCCTACGCAGCAACCATCGACAGCTACCAAAGCATCACTTGGTGGGATTCCTTAGGCTACGTTGGAATTGACGCCTATTTTAACCTAACAAACAAAAATGATCCAACATTGGAAGAGCTAAAGCAAGCTTGGAACCCCATAGCTAATGATATTGAATCTTGGTACAACCTCGTGAAAAAGCCAATACTGTTTACTGAAATAGGTTACCGCAGCGGAGACGGAGCCAACAAACAACCTTGGAACTGGACCGAAACAATGAAACCTGACTTGCAAGAACAGTTTGACTGCTACTTGGCTGCGTTTCAAACCTTTTGGAGCAAGCCTTGGTTTTACGGTTTCTACTGGTGGATTTGGGAGGGCTACTCTTACATAGGTATGCCTGACTATGACACGGCGTATAACCAAACAATAACAGATTTTACCCCCCAAAACAAACCTATACAATACCTTATCAAAGCTTGGTATGCTTCTGATCCCATGTATGCGCGTGTTGAGACATTGCAAAATGAACTCACCGCGTTGCGCCAAGACTTCAGCGATCTCCTAGAGAAATTCAACTCTTTGAACTCCAGCCATCAGACCCTGCGCCAAGATTTCGATGATCTAGTGAAACTCTTCAATGTTCATTTAAGCCAATACGGAACCGATAGATACCTTCTGTACACTTTAGCCTTAGCAACCGTAACATTGACAGTAGTTAATACAATTCTTATTATCAAAGGTCGAAAACAAAAGAAATGAAAAGCTATTAATCTGCAATTAAGTTGAATGCTAAGTTAATAAACAATAAATAGAAAAGCTATACAACGTTGCTTCGCCAAGAATAATTGAAACTTTGCTGGAATTGAACTTGCCAGATGTTTGCCTCATCTTTGAGGTTCATCAACCGCTGCGTTTGAACAGAAGCTTTCATGCGAATTTGTTAGCTAAGCCTCAGGTGAAGACGAGCGATCTTTTCGACTTGTATTTTGACCACGCCTTGAACCGAGAGGTCTTTGAACGCGCGGCTCGGAAGTGCTATTTTCCAGCGAACAGCATCATACTCGAGCAGATTGACCGTTTCAAGCGTGAGAAGAAGCAGTTCAAAGTGGCGTACAGCCTAACTGGCGTCTTCATTGAGCAGTGTGAACGCTGGAACCCCGACCTCATAGAATCTTTTAGGCAGCTGGCTCAGACAGGCTGCGTGGAATTCTTCGACGAGACCTATTATCATTCACTCTCCAGCCTCTTTGGTTCTGACCGTTCGGAGTTTGAAGAGCAGGTGCGGATGCACAGGCAACTCATCAAAGACCTGTTCAACTATGAGCCTAAAATATGTGTTAACACAGAGTGCCTTTACAACAATCCCATTGCAAAGACGATTGAGAGCTTGGGTTACGAAGCTACCATAACAGAAGGCGTGGAGAGGATGCTCCAGTGGCGCAGCCCCAACTACGTGTACAAGGCCAAAGACTCCAACCTGCGTGTCTTGTTGCGCAATTATCGGCTCTCAGACGACATTGGGTTTCGCTTCACAGCTCGCTGGTGGAACGAGTGGCCTCTAACCGCTCAAAAATTTTCGAGTTGGCTCGCCGCCTGTTCCGGCCAAGTCGTCACGTTGTTCATGGACTATGAAACATTGGGTGAACATCATTGGCCCGAAAGTGGAATACACGAGTTCCTACGCTGGTTGCCAGGCGAGGTTGTTAAATGGGGTAATTTGAACTGGGCTTTGCCAATTGAGGTTGTCCGTTGGCATCAGCCAGTTGCCGAAATAGATGTGAACGAGTTTTATTCCGTTTCTTGGGCTGACTTGGAACGAGACATTACAGCTTGGCTTGCCAACCCAATGCAGTGGACTTGTTACAATCGGCTGAAACAGTTGGAGCCCTTGGTCAAAGCAATAGGCAATACAGACCTGCTTCGGTTGTGGCGTTACCTGCAGATGAGCGATCACTTGTATTATCTTAGCATTAAGGGCGGCGGACCCGGCGATGTGCACAGTTACTTCAATCCGTTGGGAAGCCCCATCGAAGCCTTCACAGTGTATTCTAGCGTGCTCTCAGACTTTGAAGCTCGAGTTATGCTTGAACTGGAAAAGCCTGAATGGATAGCGCGGCGAATACTCCGCGTTTTCACAGTTGAACGTGGCTTCACCTTCTCTTACGAGTTCGCTAGACCAACAGAACTGACTGTTCACAGTCTAGAAGAGTTCCGCTCCACGCTGAAAATTGTTGATGTTTCATCTATCGAGTTCCACACTGAACGCGGGGACTTTGAAAGATGGATAAGACACGTTATAGGTGACAACACCCTAGCCGACAGGTTAAGGGAAAATGCAAACCAGAGGCTGCACGGCGAAGCCCTCAGAAAAAGGACGATAACTGTGGTTGAACAAAGAATAAAAGAACTAAAGACGATGGCTACAGGCAGTCCATAGCTTTGCCAAACCCAGAAAGACAGTTTTCAGTCCGCGCACCATAATAACAAGGTTAATTTTTGTTATCTTGCACAACTATTCTCAGGGAGATCTCATCTTGGTCACGTCAAAAAACAGACAAGATTTCTTATCCAAAAAATATGAAACTTCGTGGAAGCTCCGCGACGGTCGAACGGTTTTGTTAAGACCCATAAACCCGAAGACGAACCCTTGTGGCTGGAAATGTTCCAAAAATTTTCAGAAGAATCCATACGATAATAAAATCAAGCAAAGAGGCAGCTAACCGTGTCATTCAAGAGTACGCAGAAAAAATCCGCACCCTAACAAAGACCTAAACGCGTGAAGAACGCCTACTAGTGGGAATACCAGATCTCGCGCATTGTTGAGCCGTTTCCTTCTCCTTGGCATTACTCTGGTGGCTTCGTAGAACGCTTGTAGATTCCATAGATTATCGTGGCTATTAGTGCAGGTGTCCAGAAAAGGTAAGTGATGAAGAGAATGAGTATGTTCCAAAAAGTGTACCAAACCTGCGTATTTTCACTGAGATAATAACCCGTTGCTGCGCCTACCACATAGAAATATGAAAGGTTGATAAAATAGAAAACGGGTATGGACCAAATCACGCTGTAAAAGAAGAAGTTAAGCATCTTTCGTTTCAGTGATTCCCTCAAGAGCCTTTCGTCAATCCAGTAACCAAGTATTACCCCTGCAAGGTTGACCAACAAAAAGAACAAGAGACTGTAGGCAAAGCCATTTAATTCAGGTGGGATTGAAGCGATTTTTAGAGTGAACAACTGAATATTATGTGCAGTAATGGGCGTATAGCTATGCAATTGTTCTACGGTTGAGAAAAAGGGGAATGAAAGCAGCA
>Ga0315314_1001761_pt1 | contig 18776 bp, 18 predicted proteins | sample TDP9_MG_FD_203631 | JGI IMG/M metagenome (GOLD analysis project Ga0315314, IMG submission 203631) | Freshwater sediment microbial communities from Lake Towuti, South Sulawesi, Indonesia - TDP9 | ecosystem: Environmental > Aquatic > Freshwater > Lake > Sediment | place: Indonesia: South Sulawesi...
GAGTCGATGCTCGGCCAGCCAGTTATTGGTATCCCACTATGCGCTGGTCTCCGGGCGAGGTACTCTTTGGTAAACACACTATCGAGACTCTCCCCGGCACGCCCCCTGGCGAATATCAGTTAGAACTGGGCATCTATACCGAGGAGAATCCTCTAGGTTTGGATATCCTGGACGAGAAGGGGACACCTTTGGGGAAAAGCCAGATCATCGGCATAGCGGAGGTTCCCATATCGGAAGTGATTACCTCCTATGACCAGGTAAGGGGGGAGATTGCGCGCCCTCTTCAGGTGACCTTTGATAGTCTCGAACTTCTGGGCTATAACTGGGAGGAGAAGCCGGTCCAGGCAGGCGACACCATCACTTTCACCCTTTTCTGGCAGGCTCTATCTGCTGTGACAAATGATTACAGTTTTGTCCTTCAACTCATAGATGCCCAGGGCCGGTTAATAGAAAGCGGGCTCAGATATCGTCTGGGCACAGAGGCCTATCCCACCTCCCGCTGGCGGCCTGGGGAGGTGATAAGGGGTCAGTACGACTATACTATACCCGCTTGGCCGTTGCAGCCTAGTCCCGGGAAGGCGGAGATAAGATTGACCCTCCTTGACCAAACAGGCGTTATCTGGGTCTCCGCCCCTCTCTTTTCTCTTGAGATTCAGGAGTCAGAGCGGATCTTTGAGCTGCCCTCTCCCCAATATGCGCTGCCAGTGGGAAGCCTAGGGAGGTTGGTGAGGCTGGTAGGTTATGACTTAAGTTCAAACAGCGTGCGGCCTGGCGATAGTTTCGTACTCGTCCTCTACTGGCAGGCTTTGGCTCCCATAGATAAGTCCTACACCGTTTTCGCCCATCTCCTGGATAGCGGGAACCAGGTGCGGGCTCAGAAGGACAGCATCCCTGTAGGAGGGGCCCGCCCCACCACCGGTTGGGTGGCTGGGGAGTTCATCATAGATGAGTATGAGTTGGTCGTGGAGGCCGATGCTCCGCCGGGGGAGTATATCCTCGAGGTGGGGATGTACGACGCCTCTACCGGAGAGAGGCTCCCGGCTCTAGATAGGCAAGGCAAGGCTTTGGACAACCGTATAGTCTTGCCCACTAAAATTCAGATAGTAGCCCCCTAGTTTGACTAGGAGAGAGCCTTTTGATAGAGTTCTAGGAGGGAGAGTGCTTTGAAAAGTCGCCTTTATCTCATGAGTATAGTCGTGGGCCTTCTACTGGTAGCGGCCGGTTGTATGAATCGTCCCCTCCTCTATGGGGTGGAGGTGGTGCCTTCTGTGATATCTCCCAACGCCGATGGGGTGGACGATGTGACACTGCTAAAATATTCCATCTCCTATCCTTCGCATCTGGATATCTATTTCGTTGATAGCCATGGAGAGAGGTATTACTTCCGACAAGGGAACCGCCGCTTCCCTGGGGAGTACCAGGTCTATTTTGGAGGGACGATCGAGGGGCGGATGTTGGCCGACGGCCTCTACACTTGCGTCGTTGAGGTGACCGATGACTCTACGGGGATGACCGAGAGGGCGGAAGGGGGACTCACTATTAGTGGGGCTGACACCTCACCCCCCGGACTCTTGGATTTCACTGTCTTTCCCGACTCTTTCACCCCCAACCGAGACGGGATAGGGGATCGGGTGGCCATAAATTTTCGCCTCACGGAGGAGGCGGAGGTGGAGGTATATCTCCTCGACTCCGAGGGCCATCGGTACCCGGTGGGGGTGCCCAAGTTGATGTGGGGGGTGGAGGAAGAGTCGGCTCCCCTCATCGGCCCTCACAAGGTGGAATTGGAACCGGGTATCATCGAGTACGACTACGATGGGGGCATCGATAGGGGGGCTCCTCCGCCGCCTGATGGAAGATATAGTGTGGTGGCTGTGGCTACCGATGCGGCAGGGAACTCGGCCAGGGTGGAGGCACCCCTCACCATCGAGGAGGGAGGTGTCCCTTTGGCTGAGGTGAAGTTTGTGGAGTTCTGGCCCACGATAGTGGCTTTGGGGGGGACTCTCAACTTCAGGGCCACTGTAGAGAACGTGGGAGCGGTGCCCATAAGGACCGAGGGGCCACCCCCGGAGACCACCTATCTGGCTACGCAGAACTTCAACACCTTGGGATATTATGAATCGGATGGCTCCTTCCGAGTAGGGGTCGACTTCGAGGGGAATAGTTTCGGGCGGCGGTATCCATACCGTTGGCAACTTGGCTATGATGGTGAACTGGAGACTCGGATTATCGATGGCCAACGCCACCTCTACCTTCTCCCCGGACAACAGGTGACAATTACCGGCGGTATCATCATAGACGAGCCACCACCCAGGACGGGCCCCGACTTCTGGGTGGGCTTGATCCACGAAGGGGTGCGGATCGTCGACGACTATCTACACCCTACGGAGATATCTATAGGTTTTTGAGATGGATCTCTCGGTCGTCATCGTCAGCCATAACATCAGGGAACTTTTGGCCCTCTGTCTCGATTCCCTGCTCACCAACCTCGCCATCTCTGCCCTCGGATACGAGGTCATCGTGGTCGATAACGCCTCTAGAGATCGGACGGTGGAGATGGTGCGAGAGCGGTTTCCCCAGGTCAAGATCCTGGCCAATGAGGAGAACCTGGGCTTCGCCGCCGCCAATAACCAGGGCCTCAAAGTAAGCAAAGGAGATTACCTCTTGCTCCTGAACCCCGATACCCAGGTGCGGGGCGAGGCCCTCCAACTTATGCTCCAATTCTTAGTTTCCCATCCTCAGGTGGGCATGGTGGGCCCCAAACTCCTCTACCCTGACGGCCGATTCCAACATTCGGCCTTCTCTTTCCCTACGCTTCCCATGATCTTCCTCGATTTCTTCCCTCTCAACCATCGCCTTATCCACTCCCGCCTCAACGGCCGCTATCCGAAAGCCCTCTACGAGGCTGGTGAGCCGTTCCTGGTCGATCACCCCTTGGGGGCAGCGATGATGGTGCGCCGCGAGATAGTAGAGCAGGTGGGCCCCTTGGATGAGGGCTTCTTTATCTACTGCGAGGAGATAGATTGGTGCACGAGGATGAAGAGGATGGGGTGGGAGATATTCTGTCTGCCCCAGGCGGAGATCGTCCATTATGTGGGGAAGAGCACAGGGCAGTTTCGGGAAGCGATGTATGTGGAACTCCATAGGAGCCGGTACCGGCTCTACGAGAAGCATTACTCCCTGGCCTTCAGATTTATGGCCCGCCTCATCGTGGGGCTGGGGGTGCGACGAGAGATATTGAAGGCCCGCCGGGAGGCCCGCCAGGGTAAAGTCACCGAGGGAGAGTTAGAGAGGCGTTTGGATGCCTACCGGCGGGTTTTGGAGTTGCCATGAGCCCTTATCTCTCGGCTATCGTCCTGACCAAGAACGAGGAGAGGAATATCGTCGATTGCTTACAAGGTTTGAGTTGGGCTGATGAGGTCCTGGTCCTCGATTCGGGGAGCGAAGACGGTACAGTGGCTCTGGCTCAGAAGATGGGGGCGCGGGTGGAGAGGCGCCCCTTTGATAACTTCCCCCGTCAAAGAAACGCCGCCTTAGAGTTGGCGCAGGGGGAATGGGTCCTCTTCGTCGATGCCGATGAGCGGGTCAGCGAGGAGTTGGCAGGCGAGGTTCGGAAAGCCATAATACAGGGAGGGGCGGACGGCTTCTGGGTGCCCCGCCATAATTATATCTTCGGGAGGCTGATCCGCCACGCCGGGTGGTATCCCGACTATCAACTACGCCTCTTCCTAAAGGCCAAGGGGCGGTACGATGAGAGCAGAGAGGTTCACGAGTTGGTGATACTGGACGGCCTTGAGGGGTATTTGGATAACCCCCTCATCCATTACAACTACGATGACATCGGCCAGTTCATCGAGAGGCAGAATAGATATACGGAGATGGAAGCGGCCTATCTATTTCGAGGGGGCGCTAGGGCCAAGATGAGGAATTTCATCCTTCAGCCTTATCGGGAGTTTAGGAGAAGGTATATAACGCTGCAAGGCTATAGGGACGGGGGATATGGCTTGCTTTTGAGCGCGCTCACGGCCTACTACGAGGGGGTGAAGTACCTGAAGATTTGGCGGCTCCAGAGGAGAAGGGCTTGATTGTCGCAGGAGACCTTTGAGGCGATGTCAGGAGTTAACTCCCGACACCACGAGAACCGATGGAGCAAAAGAGTGATTGGATGAGATCATTGCCTGTAAGAGGAGGTGCGGCTATGTCAATACCACGCATTCTGCGTCTTGGCTTGCGACAATTTGCAGCGGGAATGTTGTCAGTACTCACTTTGGGAATCCTCAATCGGGTGATGAAAATAGAGCTTGGCCTCAACCTGACCTTGGTGAGCCTGGTCATCGGAGCCCACTATTTTGCCGCGGTTGTGGCCATTCCCTTCGGCCACCGCTCCGACAGGCACCCGTGGCGTGGTTATCACCGCACCCCTTACATCGCCCTGGGCACGGCCCTTACCGCTTTGACAACAGCGCTGGCCCCTTTGGTAGCCTTCTTTCTAGCCCGGCAGGGTGGTTCCCTCGTGGCTGCAGCGGTCGGCGTAGGCCTTTTCCTACTTATGGGGGCTGGAATGTATGTAGCAGGGACAGCCTATCTATCCCTTATCACCGACCTCACCGTTGAAGAAGAGAGAAGCAAAGTGGTGGCCATGACCTGGGCTATGATGATGGTAGGCATTCTGACGGGGGTTTTCCTGAGTGTTCGAGTGATGAAGGATTACAGCCCCGAGCGCCTGGTGACCCTCTTTCTGGTGATGGCCGGGCTGGTGGTGGGCCTCACTACCCTGGGTGTATGGGGCCAGGAACGTCCCAGGGCTCCTCATCCCTCGGAGAAGGCTCTGACCCTGAAGCAAGCGCTGCGGCTCCTGACCATCAGCCAGCAAACCCGTTTCTTTTTCGCTTTCCTCTTTGGGGGCATCTTCTTTCTGTTTGTGCAGCAGATGGCCCTGGAGCCCTTCGGCGGCGACGTCTTTGGCCTGAGCGTAAAGGAAACCACCTTGTTCAATGCTTATCAGATGGTCGGGGTATTGCTGGGGATGGGAATGACCGGCGGGTGGCTGGTGAAGCGCCTCGGCAAAAAGGCAGCCACCGGAGTGGGAGCAGTCGTTTCTGCCATCGCCTTTGCTTTGCTTGCTGTGGCTTCCGTGGGGAGCTATCTTCCGCTGGTAAGGCCAGCCATCTTCGTTACAGGACTGGGGATGGGCGTCTTCACGGTGGGAGGGCTTGCTTTGATGATGGACCTGACGGTGAAGGAGCAGGTCGGCCTCTTTATGGGAGCCTGGACCCTGGCCCAGGCTCTGGCTAACGGGTTGGCCTCGGTGGGAGGAGGCATCCTGCACGATGCGGGCTTAGCCCTTCTGGGCGCGGAGGCAGGGGCCTATGCGCTGGTTTTCCTGGTCGAAGCGGGAGGATTGCTGGGAATTATCGTTTTATTGCTCCAGGTGGATGTAGCGAAGTTTAGAACCGAGGTCGCCAAGTTGTCTTGGCATTTCCTGGCTGAGGCAGCCTAAGCGCTGGTCCTATTTGGTGTGAGTCTTGTGGAGGAAGGGATCGATTTTTCACAAGTGGCTCAACTGATAGAACGCTTATTTCCTGCCCACGTATATTCCGTATCCTAAGTATTCCCAAATCTGCTTAGGGAGGCGCTGCCTTCCTTTCATGTACCTCCTGAAAGCCGAACTTCTGATGTAAAGGGAGAGCGTTCTCCAGAACATTCTCAGGAGATCTTCAAGACTGTACCGCAAAAGTTGGCTGGACTCTTTTAAAGCGTTGAACTCGTAGGTTCTCACTACAATTTCCCTCAACCCAGAGCCTTCCAAAAGTCCCACCCAACCGTCAGAAGTTTCTGGTTTAGCGCTGCCCCAGATGCGAGCCACAGATTCAACCAACTCTGTTGGGGGCGGTATCTTTATCCAGGTTTCCTCATTAAGTCCAACGTATCCTCCCGGCTTTATCACTCGCACATACTCGCTTATCGCTCTCCCTTTATCTTCAATAAATGTGGTGACGGACTCGGCGATAACTACGTCGAAAAGGGCATCCTCGAAAGGGAGGGCCTGGGCGGCCGTTACCCTGAACTCAACCCTATCCTCTATGCCCTCTCTTATCGCCCTTTCTTTTGCCCCCTCGATCATCCTTTCGGAGATGTCTACACCAACCACTCTACAGACATGCCTTTTTGCCAGATAGCAAGGGGTTGCTCCAACGCCGCAACCGACATCTAAGATATATTTGTCTTTGTCTATGTGGCATAACTCGATTAGTTCCTTGGTGGTCTTTAGCCCCCCCATATGTTTCGTGGTGCCCACATAGGCTTGCAAATCGAAATAAGGACTTTCCAGTTCTGATATGTCTTCTAGGAACAATTTATCGTTCTTATGGTGCATCTTACTTCCCCGCATAAGTTGATGACCTATTCAAGTCTATCATACATGGTTGTATTTTACGATGTGTGCTAATGGGTCAGCCCCTGAGATAGGCCCGTCTTATAGATTCCTGCTGGAGGGTTATTTTGTGTAGCCCAATCTCTCCGGTTTGCAAGCCCTCTCTATTTCCCATAAAATGGGCGAGCACGCGAAGACGGTCAGGGGTTAAATCCCCCTTAAGCGCTCTTACAACGAAAGGAGTGTGAAAATGTGCGAGTTTTGCACCGAACACGGGGAGGGAAAGAAGTGGTATCTCCAAATGAAGAACTATGCGGAAGAGTTGCTCCACGAGGAACTTTCTTCAGCCCAAAAGGAGATCGTTAAGGCCCCGACCCGTCTAGAGTGGAACCTTCGTTTCTTTGAGAACTTTGTGATACCGGCGATGAGCGGTGTATCTGCGGCACGAAACTATATAACGGGTGCCCCGCTATCTACTGAGCCTCCCAAGGTTCAACGAAGTGAAGATGAAATTGTGGAAGATAAGAAGGTCACGCATTTTGGTCAGGTAGTGCCGCTCGAGGATGTGGAAGAAGTTATAGATATGGTGGACTCTATCACGAGATTGCCTTGCGGATGCCGCTTCATTTCTACGGGGAAGACGGATAAACGATACTGTTTTGGCTTAGGGATAGATAAATGGGGCATACTCGGCAAGTTTCCCGATGCCGCCTCTTCCTTAGAAGTGCTTGAGAAGGAAGAGGCCAAGAAGATCTTACGCAACTACGATGAGGAAGGGCTGATGCACAGTATATGGACAGGGGTGACTCCTTATGCTATGGGCATCTGTAACTGTGATCGGGATTGTATGGCTTACAAAGGGTACATTGAGGAGGGAGGCACACCAAATTTCTTTCGAGGGGAATATATTTGCCAGATAGATTGGGACCTCTGCACGGGGTGTAAATCTTGTATGAGCCAATGCCAGTTCGGGGCTCAATTCTACTCTTCAGCGCTTTCCAAGGTCTATATCCATCCCGCTAAATGTTTCGGATGCGGTGTCTGTAGGACGGCCTGTCCAACCGAGGCTATTACGCTTATTCCGAGACAGGAAGTTCCTGAGGCGGCAGATCTTTGGCTAAAGTAGAGAAACCAGGGGTTTTCCTGAGGGTGCTCATGGCTTGTTATGAGGGGGGGTGAAATACCTGAAACCTTGGCGGCTTCAGAGAAGAGGGGCGTGATTCTTACAAGGACATTCAGGGTAATAGCTTCTAAAGGGAATGAGGCCCGTAGCGTGGTTTCTTGGCCTAACAGGTTTTGACAGAAAATTAGGCTTGCATAATAAGAACAACCGTGCTATACTTTAGTAAAGTCCGGAGTTGACTCTGGCATCACCGAAAATTAGTCCATCGTTTTAGGAGGTTATGATGCTTTATACTTTGTCGAAAGATGGGGACGACTGGGAAAGGCCATATTGGAGAACGTTGGAAAAAGCCTGGCCTAATTATGAGGTGCTATGGCGGGAATTTGTTGTGCCTTTGACGGGACGGCCCCACGACATCCAAATAAGGAAAGGCACGGACCCTCTGCTTGAAGAAATGTGCATGGCACACTACTCAACCTTCTACCACCTTGGAAGAGCCCATGAGTTGTTTAGGTCTGTGAAGCGGAATATAGAATTGGCAAGGAGTTACGACGAGATTTTCTTTCACATGAGCGCCGCTACGGAGATGGTGGATCGCTTTCTTTTTGCCATATGGAAGATTTGTAGGAAGATAAAGGGACAAGCAGCCCCCGAGCCTTGGTCTCTTGAGGAGGTAGTTAAGCATGCAAAAAGATTCCATGGGAAAGAATACAAAAAGAACTATGAAGAGTATCTAAACAGCGGCAGGTCGGTAGGTATTCCACTACATAACGTACGAGACTCGATAGATTCTATTATGGCACTCATTCACGCCAAGAAACTAGTCAAGGAGATGTGGCAAATTGCCGACCATATCCGCAGTTATCGCAACGTTATGACACACAATCCGCTCATTGGGCAACTAATTGTCTCCGAGCGGGCAATATATCTACCGAAACAAGACAATCTCAGTAAGTACCCTCTTTGGTCTTCAACGCTCTACGGCGAAACGGTGCAATTAGATTATGCGCCTGCTAACGACATTGTAGAAGACTATTTAGGCAGGTTCGAATCTCGTGTGAATGAGCTGTGGCAGAAATTGATCGAGTTACTGAGGGAGTGGAGCGAAACTGAGCAATACAAGGCTATGCTGCCGCCCGAACCTGAGGAACCTACAGCAGCTGTCAGAAAGATTGCGGGAGCGAAAACTTCTGAGGAACGGGCAGAACCGTGGAGGAAGGTCAGTAGTTCAGGCAGTGGAATAGGTTCAGACCCACGAGTCCTGCCCCGAACGAGGCGCAGGGGCGAGAGGCGCAGGGGCCAGAAGCGCGGGGGCAAGAGCCGCCTAAGGCGCTGAACGTGGCCAGGGCGCTTTCTTGAGCGCAGTGAGCCTCTCAGAAGCCCCAAGTGCATGAATTGCTTGAAGTCCCATGCTATTGGCCTTTTTGACCGGGCACTTTGCTTTTGAAGAATCGAGGGCCAAGATCTACCTCAGCCCCTTTCTTTTCCCTCCAAGAGTTCGATTAGTCGCTCGTAGCCTTCTCGCAGGAGTTCCTCTATCTCGTCGGCGCACTCTTGGTAGAGTTCCAGGGATTCTGTACCGTAGGGGTCTTCTATGTCGTAGTTTTGGCCTGCTAGTTCACTCAGCAGGTAGATCTTACTTCTCGCTTCGGGGAATTCTAGGCTAAGCACCTCTTTCTGGCCTTGGGTCATCACCACCACCAGGTCGGCATCTTCTATATCTTTTGGGGTGAGCCTGTGGGAGCGGTGGGAGGAGATATCAACGCCTCGCTCGGCCATCACCTCCACGGCTAAGGGGGCGGGGGGATAACCCTCCATCGTCCAGGTGCCCGCGGAGGTAACCTCGTCGTCACAGCCCTGGGCCTTAAGGAACTCTTTCAAAAAGCCCACGGCCATGGGTGAGCGACAGAGGTTTCCCGTACAGACAAAAAGGACTCTTCTTTTGGGACATCCGCTGTTCACGTTAGTTCCGGCTCGATGAGGCCGTAGTTACCATCTCGGCGCCGATAGAGGACGTTCAACTGACCGGTGTTTGTGTTAAAGAAGATGAAGAAATCATGGCCCAAGAGTTCCATCTGCTCTATAGCCTCTCCCTCATCCATGGGCCTCACTGGAAAGCGCTTAGTTCTCACTATGCGGGGTGTTTCCTCCGCATCCGTTGCCTCAGGAAGGGGAAGCCCCTTTTCTGGCGCTCGCCCTCGGCGATACCTCTTCTCTTTATACCTTATTATCTGGCGATAGATCTTGTCCAGGGCAGCGTCGACGGAGGCGAAGATATCGGAGGATCTCTCTTCGCTACGCAGGATGGCTCCCTTGCTTCTGAGGGTGATCTGGGCCACCTGGCTGTGCTCGGCGTCCTTTGTACCCTCGACGGCTAGTTCCACTCTTGCCTCGCTAGCGTTGGGAAGGTAGCGGCTTAATTTTTTGACCTTCTTCTCCACATATTTTCGCAACACATCGCTGATTTCCATCTTCTTGCCGGTGATGATGATGTTCATATTAAGATCCCTTTCTCCTAGGTCTCTCGGGCCAGAACTAGCGCCCAGATGGATCGCGCTCCCTTCTCGCGGAGGGCCTCGGCACAAGCCTCGAGAGTAGCCCCGGTGGTAGAGACATCGTCGATGAGGAGAACCTGCCTATCTTTTAACTTTTCACCTTGGCCACGAAAGGCACCCTTTACATTCTTGCGCCTTTCATCGGCCTTGAGAGCCACCTGAGGTGCGGTCTCCCTGATGCGCACCAGGCTCCCCTCTTCTAGGGGTAATCCACTTCTCTCGCTCAGTTCCCGGGCCAAGAGCGCTGCTTGATTATACCCTCTTTCCCTTAATCTATCCATGTGCAGGGGTACGGGCACGATCAAATCCGCGAGCAAGGGGTTCTCCAAGAGATATTGACGCATCAGATCCGCTAATGGGAGGGCCAGTCTACGCCTTTGGCGGTACTTGAACTGGTAGACGGCGCGCTTTAGAGGGCCCCGCAGGTATCCTACCCCTCTGATGCCGTCAATGGCCAAAGGGACTATCTGACAAGAGAGACAAGGGTTTTCTACCGAGGGAAGGCCGCACCGAGAGCAGAGGGGCGGTTCTATGAACTCGATTTCGCTGATACAGGCGGGGCAAAGCCAAGAACCTGAGCGACCACACCCAGCGCAACGGGGAGGGAAGAGAAGGTCCAGAAGGGAGTCTTTCACCTCTCGCCACCCTTGTCTCAAGTTCAACTGGCTCCCTCAATCGCTCTCTCTTCTCCCACGGGATCCCTTTGGGATAGCCGATCCCCTATATTGGTCCCTGAGTGGATGATGGTTCCGGCTGGGAGTTCTACCACCGAGTGTGCTCGCCGGACGAAAGGGCCCAGCCGATTGGGGCGCAAGGAGTAAGAGGCGTAGGCCACCTTCCCCTCATCATCTAGGTAGAGGACGTCGATGGAGAAAGCCATGCCGAAAGTGTGGATCCAGTTGCAAGGTTCTATGAGGAGCCCCTCCCCTTCCTCTAAGGAAGAACGCCCCATGAGACCTTTAGTTCTCTCCCAGAATCGGCGAGCCTTCCGGACCCGATTGGCGAGGGTGCAACCTCGGGTGAGATTGACTAGGCTAAAATATTCCGCCGGTGACAAAGACATCTCGGAGTTTAGGGATAGCGGGACCCAGGAGCACTACCAGGATGGATGGGAAGATGAGGAAGGTGAGAGGGATCATCATCTTGATTGGAGCCTGTTGGGCCAACTCCTCAGCCCGTTGCCGGCGTCGGATGCGCATCTGTTCTGATTGGATACGGAGCACCCTGGCGATGCTGACGCCCAACTGGTCAGCCTGGATGATAGCGGCTACGAAACTAGTGAGTTCGGCCACTTCCGCCCGATCCGCCATATCGCGCAGCGCCGCCTTTCGCCCTTTCCCCATCCTTATCTCGGCGATGGTGCGCGCAAAGGCCCAACTCAACTCATTGTCCCACTTCTCCGTCACCATCTTCATAGCCGCGTCGAAACCCAGGCCTGCCTCCACGGTGATGGTCAAAAGATCGAGGGCATCGGGGAGGGCTTTCAAGATCTCCCCCTGTCTCCGTTTAATCTTCCTCATCAACCAGATGAGGGGTAGATAGAACCCTAGCGCTCCCAGAAGGGCGGCGAAGAGGACGAGGTTGTAAAAGGGAGCCTGAGCCAAAAGTAGAAGGCCAAGGGGAAGAGCCCCACAGATTAGGGCGGAAAGCCCCCGAACTCCCAGGAACTCGGTGGGTCCCCAGTTATAGGGGTTGCCCGCTAATTCCAGCCTGTGGCGTAGGCTCTCCACGTTATGACGAGGAGCCAGGCGGCCGATAAAGGCGGCTATTCCTTGAACGAGGGGTTTTATCACCCTTTCGGAGAAGGGTTCCCCCAATTCGATCTCCTCCAAGGTCATGACCTGTCGTGTGGCGAACTGGCCCAGGCGCGCTTGCACCGGGTCTACCGTCTGCGGAGAGGCCAACCCCAGGAAGATAAGGATGATGCTCCCTCCTAGGGCTAAGGCTAGAAAGAAGGGCAGGAAGGTCAACATCTTCTATACCTCTATGGCTACTATCCGTCGCATAATGAAGAAGCCGGCGACCATCCCCATAGCCGCGGCGATGAGCATGGTCAAGCCGCATTGGTCCGTGAAGAGAACCGACATATATTCTCGGTTCATCATGAAGAGGAAGCTCCCTAAAGCGAAGGGAAGGACGGCGATTACATATCCCGAGATCCGCTGACCCGAGGTGATAGTCCGGATCTCTCCTTTGATCCGCACCCTCTCTCGGATAGTATGTCCGATGGTGTCTAGGATCTCTGCCAGGTTTCCTCCTACTTCATGATGGACCTTAATGGCCGTGATCATCAGATCCAGGTCGTCGCTATTCACACGGCGGAGGAGGTTATTGAGGGCTTCCTGATTGGAGAGACCCAAGCCTATCTCCCGTACCACCCGGCTGAACTCTTCGGAGACGGGAGGAGCCAGTTCTTTGGCTACCGTCTCCATAGATTGTAGCAGGCTATAGCCGGAACGAAGGGAGTTGGCTAGAAGAGTGATGGTGTCGCCTAGTTGGTTGTTGAAGGCGATTAACCGGCGCCGCTGGCGCATCTTAACATAGAGGCGGGGGACATAGAAGCCCAGGAGGCCACCCACTATGGCCAGGACATTGCGGAAGAGGAGAAGGCCGCCCAGGAAACCTATAAGCATACAGGCTACGTTGAAGAGGAAATACTCCGACACGGTGAGTTTGAGATCGGCCCTGGCCAGTTCAGTGGCCATCCGCTCGCCAAAACTCTGCTGAGCGATGGCACGATTGAGGCCCGCCACTATAGGGGGAGCCTTTTGCTCTTTCTCCGCGGTTAACTGGGGGCTCTCAACTTCTCGCGCCGCGTACCGACCCAATCGCCTCTGAATTAGGTCTGACTCACCACCTATGGTTCGAGCCGCTCCCCAAAAGAGGATGATTATTGAGAGGCCGGCCATAGCCGCTATGATGAGGACAGGGTCCACAATTCCCCCTTTCAGACTCTTCGCCCTCGGGCATCGTAGCCGAATATGTGGGGAGGAAGATATATCCCCGCCGCCTCGATTGACTCCACAAATTTGGGCCGCACCCCGGTGGGGCGTAACTGGCCGATGATCTTCCCTCCCTCATACCCCAACTGCTCGAAGGCAAAGATATCTTGCAGGACGATGACATCCCCCTCCATCCCTTGTACCTCCGTCACCTGGACCACCTTCCTCGAGCCATCTCGCATACGTTCCTGGTGGATGATGAGGTGGATGGCGGAGGCGATCTGCTCCCGGATCGCTCGGTGAGGGAGGTCTTCCCCAGCCATGAGGACCATCGTCTCCAGACGGGCTAGGGCATCGCGAGGGCTGTTGCAGTGGAGGGTGGTCATCCCCCCATCATGGCCGGTGTTCATCGCTTGGAGCATATCCAAAGCCTCCCCCCCTCGTACCTCGCCCACGATGATCCGATCGGGTCGCATGCGGAGGGAGTTGATGACCAGATCCCGAATGGTCACCTCGCCCTTCCCCTCTATATTAGGGAGACGAGACTCCAACGATACAACATGCTCCTGTTGGAGCTGAAGTTCGGCAGCGTTCTCGATAGTTATTATCCGCTCATCGTTGGGGATATAGCCAGAGAGAACGTTCAGGGTGGTCGTCTTCCCGGAGCCAGTGCCACCGGTGACGATGACATTCAATCGCGCCTTGACGGAGGCTTCCACAAACTCCGCTAACTCCGGCGTGAAAGTCCCCAACTCTACGAAATCCTCCATGGTGAAGGGGATCTTGGCGAAAACACGGATGGTGATCACCGGCCCGACAATGGAAAGGGGAGGGATGATCACATTCACACGGTCGCCATTGGGCAGTCGAGCATCTACATAGGGTTGACTCTCATCTACCCGGCGGCCAAGGGGAGCAACGATCCGGTCTATGATGCGCATCACATGATCGTCACTCTCAAACTTGTAGGGGGTCTTTTCCACCTTGCCGTGACGCTCTATGTAGATATTGTCTGGGCCATTGACCATGATCTCGGTCACCGTATCATCCCGCAGGAGTGGCTCCAAAGGCCCTAGGCCCAGGATCTCCGCCGCCACCTGCTCGAAAAGCGTCATCCGCTCTGCTCGGCTGAGGATGATATTCTCCTCCGCCAAAACGACGTTAAAGATCTCTTCGATGGCTCCTCTAACCTCTGCCGTCTTGGAGAGGTCCATCCGGGGATCGAGTTCGGCGATGACCTTCCTCTGAACTTGGCTCTTCAGTTCGGCGTAGCCGTCGCGAGTGGGCCTGGCAGGCTGCCGCTTAATGCGCAACTCCTCTAACCTCGAAGGCGCGGTTTCCTGTAAATTCTGTTGGTTGCTCTCGATCCTTCTGAGAAGCGACATGCCGTTTGGCCTCCCTTTTCCAGAGATGATCCGTTTAGCGGAAAATCCGTCTTATTAAACCCTTTGAGCCCGATTTCTCTTCTGCGGGCATAGCTTTCTCTACCTTCTCCAGTTCTCCTCGCAGTTGATGGGCCAAGGTCAAGATATCTTGGGAGATCGGTCTACCCTTTTGGCCGATGAGCAGGGGTATCCCTTGATTGGCAGCAGTGAGAGCAGCCTCTCGGTCGTTACTGATTCGGGAGGCGATGGGGTGCTTTATACTACTCTCGATGTTCTCCTCCGAAATAGAGCCTCGACGATCCACCTTGTTAAGCACTAACATCATATTCTCGAGCGGGTGATCCAAAGCCTCCATCACTTCGAAGAAAAGCGTCGCGTTCTTGATGGTCGGTATCTCCGGGGTGATAACTAGGAGGATCTTATCGGAGCCCTCCAGAGCCGCCAATGTCAAGTCGGAAAGGGATGACTCTGTATCAACGATAATGTAGTCATAGATGCTCTTCAATTGGGCCAGGATCTTCCTTATATGCTCCGGAACCACCAGATCTGCCATCTCAGGCCGTGGAGGTGCCAGGAGGGCCTTGACGCCGGAGGAGTGGGCCTGCATCACCTCGTCTAGGAGGATGTCGTCCAATTCCTCGATGTGAGGCGCAAGGTCGGCGACGGTGCTTTGAGGTTGGAGGTTCAAGAGCACCCCCAGGTCGCCAAACTGGAGGCTGAAATCCACTAAGGCCACCTTTCTCTTGCCTTCTTCTCCCAAGGCGATGGCCAAGTTGGTGGCGATAGTGCTACAACCGGCGCCTCCCTTGGGGCTATAAAGGGTGATCGCCTTTCCCTTCCTCTCTGGCTTGGTGGGACGGGAGATCTCCGCGAGTAGCGGGGCTCGCTGGATGAGGGGTGGCGTTTCTACCCGGGGCTGCAACCTATAAACGTGGCGGATAGCGGTCACCAGTTCGTCGCTCGTGAATGGCTTGGTGAGGAACTCGCGTGCCCCTGCCAACATGGAACGCCGGAGATAGTCCGCCTCACCTTGCACGGACATCATTATGAGTTGAGTATGGGGGCTGGCTTGGAGTATAGCCTCTGCGGCGGTGATGCCATCCAGGTCAGGCATATTGATATCCATGAGGACGATATCGGGGACGGCTTTCCTGGCCATCTCGATGCTCTCGGCCCCACCTGTGGCTGCCCCTACAACCTCGATATCCCCCTCGAATTGAAGCAGTTTCCGCAGGTTCTCTCGCGTCTCCGGAATATCATCAACGATGAGAACCCTAATTCTCTTATCGTAAACCATTTGATCTTGCATCTCGTGCCGCCTCTATGGCCCGATAGTCGGTGGAGGCGTCGGCGGAGTAACGTTGAAGCGGGCCAAGATATACTGTAAGGTCACCGACTCGGTGCTCACGGCGGTATGATCGTTCACCCCCCGTAGAGCGAAGTCGACAGTGAAGTTCGGATCATCTCGTGCGTATTTGAGAACCAATGCGTCTTGTTGATTGAGCAACAGCGTTAGAAAGTCTTGGGGTGGGGGAGCGGCCTCTCCTTCCTCCGTCGGAGGCGGCACGTTCCAGGCCCCTACCCGCAGGACCTCTACATCTTGCAGGGCGAGTTGAGTAGTGAGGGCTTGAACGGTTTCGATCTCCTCTCCTCCCTCCTCTGTCTTTACCCCCGTTCGCTTCTGCACCTGAAAAGTTATGGTCACCAAAACATCTACGAAGTCGCCGGCTTGTATAGCCCCGGCTACGCTATGGATATTGTCGATGGGGACGGCGAAGGCTACCTTGCCCTCTGGGATGGCGAAGGCAGCAAAACTCCCTTCTTCTAAGACCCTTTCTTTGTCGATGAGCATGTCGGAAAGGATGATCTGGCCTTTCATGATCGGCACTATGGCTGTCTTCCCCACCACATCAGCCGGGTTGTCCAGAGCATTGGCAGGGACGGAGTCCTCAGGCCATTCCTTGGTCCCCACTGCCTCCACTGGGATATCGGCGCGCTCTTCAATAGGTTGTAGGGCTATGAGGACTGGTTTTGTGCGTATCTCCACTTCTGGGGCGGGGGCGGCGCCCTGTTTCAAGATGGAATAGGTGACGCCGGCCGTCATGATGGCTAGGATGAATCCCAAAAAGATGAGGAGCCTGCCGCGGCGTGACATCTTCTACCTCCCTAGTACAGGGATACCATGGTGCAAATCTTTGCTCTCTTGTCTGGTCTCATTCTATCGGAAAAACCAGTTCGTGACAATAGGAAGAAGGGGCTAGTCAGTTGGTCATAGGGTCTAAAGCGCTAAGGCCCATAAGCCTTCGTTACCAGGGGAAGGTGCAGGAAGTTGTACCCTGGGACTACGATATCCGTGTCCGTATAACGGTTGTTTTCGGGCGAGATCTCCCCTGGCACTTCCGTCAACTGTACCTTGTTGATCAACTGGCTTCCATAGGGGGCAGCGCTCGCCAGTTCTACGGTGAAGGTAACGGTCAGGACTTCACTAGGAGAGAGCGAGAGACCAGGGGGGCTGGCCGGGTATTCCCACCAAAGGCTTGGAGGTGCCTCCTTCCAAGCAGGGGCTATCACCGTAACATAATCCAACCCAAGACCTTCTAATGGGAACTCTTGAAGGAATAGGTTACTGACGGTGATAGTTCCCGCATTGGTGATCACGATAGTGTAGGTGATTGTGGTCCCCGGGACGACCTGGCTCGTCCCATCTGTTTTGAAGGTGCGCATGTCCACAACCGTCGAGTCCGCGAGTGGATGAGCCTGGGCTAAAGAAAGACCAGCGTACCCCGCCGCCCCTTGGGTCATCGCTCCGGCGAGGCCGAAGAAGAGAAGGAGAGCGATGGAACCCACTACCCATCCTATTTTCTTCGCCTTTATTATGCCCATATCTCAGCCAAGGTCATATTGCCATCACACCATTAAGCAATGTGTATTTCAGGACGACGAGAGCTCAACAGCAAGGTCAAGGTCTCAATCGACCACCGATGGAGCGGTAGTATAGCCCATGAAGATGGCTTCCATGCAGTGCAGGCTCGGCCCCCCCGCAGGACAATAGAAATCAGAGGGGCGATGCTTGTTCTCGGCGCTTCCGTAGTAGAAGCCGGTGAGCATAAACTCGGCGAAGGCCACGAACTGATACTCCATATTTGCCCCCACACTCCTCATATCGTTATAGATGGGGACGAGGATGATGCCTCCTACCAAGAGGTCTAGGTCGTTGAGGATCACCTCCTCGATGGAGTCGATCTCGCTGGCCCCTCGGTTTCCCGTGTCGGCTTGCACCCAACTGGGAACCTCTATCACTCCTTGGTAGCCGTTTTCGATCCAGTCCCGGATCTCTTTGTTGCTGTTGCTGCCGCCGTTGTAGTCCACCCAGCCGAAGTTACCTGGCCCCTCCATCTCTGTATCCCAGATGATGAGCCTCTCGTGGATGGGCTCACAATCATCATCCAGCCAGGGGTCCAGTTCACAGTCCCCTGGGTTGAGGTTATACAGGGCTACAGGGAAAAGGTTGGTCAGAGCGCCAGCCATCTGCTCGCCGAAGGCGAGCACCTTGGCTTTCGCGGCCGCGCCCAACTCTTCCCGGCCTACCACTCCGGCGAAGTAGGAATCAAAAGTTGTCCGAGTGATAACCTCCACACCTGCGGCGTTGGAAGGAACGACGTGACTATCCCAATAGGGATCATCCAATGATTTGGGATCCCCTAAGGGCAAACGGTCGTAGGTGGGATAGAGGTTCCTTATGAGATAGGCAGTCACGTTGCCGTTGATCTCATCGCCAGGGACACCGTTGGTGTCTGGGACCTTGTTCTCCTCAGCGTAGGCGTTGATCTCTCGCAAGATGGCATCGACATCCTCTTCGTTCTCTTGGAGTTTCTTGGCTCCGGCGATAGCGGCAGAGTCGGCAGCGTTTTGCATCTGGCGGCGGGCCGCAAAGGCGGCACCGCCATCAATGGCTAGGGCTAGAAAACCGATCAACCCCACCAAACACAAGACTACGAATACCATGCTCTGCCCCTTTTCCTCTCGGAAGAGTCTATTCAACATCTCGCACCTCCTTTATGGTCACCCTTTCATAATACCCGGCGCTATATGGGCTCTATTCTATGAACATCAAAGCCGTGCTCCTCAAGGGGAGGGGGCCTCCACCCCAGATCTTATCTATCAGAGGGGTAAGGGCATAGAAGCGGTAGATGACCGTAACCTCGATGGGGTCTCCGGTGGTGGGGTCGGAATTGAGACAGGCAGGGTCGAAGGGGTTGTCAACGCAAAACTGGTCCTCTATTCTCTCTGGATCTGGGAATCTGACCCGCACACGGAACTGGTCTTGGGACAAAGCGAAGACCTGGGCCACCGCTCTCCCTTCTATCGTATCCGGTTCGTTGTAGGGAGGGAAGCCATCGC
>Ga0315314_1001762_pt1 | contig 18776 bp, 25 predicted proteins | sample TDP9_MG_FD_203631 | JGI IMG/M metagenome (GOLD analysis project Ga0315314, IMG submission 203631) | Freshwater sediment microbial communities from Lake Towuti, South Sulawesi, Indonesia - TDP9 | ecosystem: Environmental > Aquatic > Freshwater > Lake > Sediment | place: Indonesia: South Sulawesi...
CCGAAGAGTATTATGCCTGTGACTCCCCTTACCTTCTTCATTTTGCCTGTAAGGTCTTCTATTTCTTCATAGACCTTTGATTGCAATCCTTTCCCTCTTGCCTAGCTCCATCAAAGCCTTTTTGAGACCTGTTACAGCCTCTTCGGCTCTATCGCCGTTTAGTCCTCCGTAACCTAGAGCCCCGTAGATGCCCCAAAGCTCGTCCCATATTTCTAGCAGGTCTGGATGATGAGTCCTTAACCAGCTTCTTCGGTTCATGTGAGCCGTTCTTGGGTGCTCATGGAAATGCAGACCCTGTTTTGCGGCGCATGCCTCCACCATTTGCTCTAAAGCTCTTAAGGTTAAGATAGCCACGTTCGTAAACCTTTTCTTCTCTAACTCTTCAATAGCCCCCTCCATGTTCTCCTGAGAGATCTTTGCATGATAGTTAGAGTCGCCCACGCATGTTAATTATTAACAAAAGATTTATAAGCCTTCCTCAAGTTGGTTCTTGAGGAAGAGTTTGGAGCATATCTCTCCAAGCCATTTTGGGATGCTTAACTATCTGTATATATTAATTTGTAACCTCGGAGTCAACTCCGAATAGGAGAGATAAATCTACTTAATGAGGAAAAACCTTCCTTATGAGGTTGTCAGTTCTTTTATTCTTGTTATAATCCTCACAGCGGTTTCCAGCATTCTCTCCACCTCTTCCTTGGGGCTGGAGAAACAGGCCCCGGGGGATAACGTTCCTCATAGTAAAACGAGGTTAATCTCCTTCCAAAGTCGAGATAGCTTTGAAGATCTGCGCCAAGGTTTATAGTTTCTGTTATGAGCATCTCAAGGTCGTGAACCCTCTTTAACTTCCAACCTTTAGAGATGAGAAACCTTATAGGTATTTTTCAACCGCCTGATGCATATGGAAAAGGGCAATATCAAGATATTCCTCCTTAACGAGGATCTTCGTAACCTCTAAGTCCTTCCTCCCCCTTTCAAACCATTCTCTAGCTACCAACCTCTTCGTATACTACAACCCCCCTTCGAAGAATCTCCTCCACAAAATCGTCTCCCATCTTGAGTCTCTCCTGCAACTCCTCTGGAGTATATATCAAGGGAGAGATTATTATCCCGAGCTTTGGATCGTAGAGAATCTTTTGACCTCTACAAACCTCTCCGTCCTACTCTTATCTGTATCCTTTAAGATTAGGAGATCTATGTCGCTGTCCTCTGTAGGTTTTCCATAGGCATAAGAACCAAAGAGAATGACCTTTATAGGCCTGTATCCCTCCCTAAGTTTATCAATGACTTCTAAAAGAATCTTCTCTATATTCTCCACCAACATCCCCTCTGAGATCCTATATAATAAAAGGACTAGCCCTCTATAAAGCTGCTTCAGAAGACCTCCAGAGCCTTCTGACCTCGAAGGCTCTATGGACAAACTAAACAATATGCGGTTTATAGTCTTTCACCCATCCACCTCAGCCCCCTAATCCTAGCCTTAAGCGACAACAAGGGATTATGAACTCCAATCAAGTCCGAAAAAACGCAGGGAACATGGTCCAGACCCAGCGTGAGAAGCAACTCCACGCCTATGCGCCTCTCCTCGATCATAGGTTTGGGTCAAAGGCTAGGCGGAGTGTCCTCTATTTCGCTCAGCAGGTAGGTGCAGGCTATTGAGATTACGGAGGAGGATAAGGAGGCTTTGAAGAGGAACATAGAGCATGTTAAGAGGATCATCGTCAGATGTTATGTCTAGGGGGTCTCTCGGGATAAAACGCCAATACTGCGAGGTTGAGAAATACTTTATCCGATGAGTAGTTGCATTAAAGTTTGTTCTAATAAGGGACATGAAGATAGGACTCGAAACCAATAAGGTTCTTAGGTGAGAGAGCGTTCCAGGTAGTGTGGAGGTCTAATCTTGGTTGGGGCTGATGAAGGTTTCTTGGTGACGGCTGAGGAGGTTCTAAGCTATGCTGAGGAGGAGTTTGAGAGGGCTTTGAAGACGAAGGATGTTTTGCTCTATAGGAATGCTGCTGATAAGGCGTTTCTCTCAATGATCGTTGCGGTGAACTACCATATCATACGGAAGTTGGACGTGATCCCTCGGTCTCATAGTGAGCGTAGATCCTTGCTGAGGAAGATGGATCGAGAGGACCTCAGAGCTATTTACAGTGATGTTATGAAGACACTGCACGACGAGGCCTTCTATGAAGGGATCTACAACCCAGAAGAGGCTGAATACGCGATAAAACAAGTTAAGAAAGTGATAGAAGAGTTGAAGAAGGGTTAATTAGGGTTAGAGGTTCGTAGATGGTGAGGTTGCCCTCCTTCAAGCGCACCCCCGAGCAGGGGTTAATATTCTCGAAGAGAGTATCTTTAGTGAAATCCGTCAGAAGCAAGAGCTGATCGCAGTGGATACGAAGTACACAGATGAGGTGGAGATCTAGCAGCAGTATAGGAAGTAGCTCCACGCTTATGCGTTGCTGCTTGACTATTGGTTTAAGACTAGGGTAAAGAGGGGTGTCCTCTACTTCGCTCAGCAGAGGGAGGTTCGAACCATTGAGGTCTCAGGAGGATAAGGAGGCTTTAAAGCGAAGCATAGACCAAATCAAGAGGATCATCTTTTCTGAGGTTACGCCGAGAAAGGTTTCACCAGAGAAATACGAATAATGTGAAGTAAAGAAATACTGTGTGTAACGTAAAGGATGTATGCTTTTACTAGTTTTGCTCTATTATCTTTTTGAGTTCTGCGATAAGTTTTTCGCATAGTTGGTATGTCTTTTCAGCTCTGCTAGTTGCGTCTTCGGCGTCGGTTCTGTTCATTACTTCGTTTGGTGAGAGGAGGATCTCTTCTTCTCCGTATAGGCTCGGTTCTCGTTTTTTGAAGAGGAGTTTGGAGGATTTCTGTAGGAAGTCTATTTCGGCTTTGAACCAGTCGGGGAGTCGGTCTCTGATCTCGGGGAAGATGTCTGATACATCGTGGACCTTGGGATATTCTATTCCGATGGTCTTTAGGACTGCTTTTAGGGAGAGTTCTACGCATTCTTGGCTTAATCTGACGGCGTAGGGGTAGTTCTCGTCCCGCATGGCGTCTAGGGCGTCTTCTAGTCTTGCTCTGGCTTGGCGTAGGTAGGATTCGGCTACTCTAAGGGATCTCAACTATCTCACCGAACTTGTATTCGGGCTTCAGGTTCCAGTACCAGCGGTCTCGGTCTAGGAAGATCCTGACGGCGCCTTCTTTCAGTAGTCGTGCCTTGAGTTCTAATAGGAGTCTCTCTAGGAAGTGGTCTTTGTCGTATAGGATGATGGTGTCTTCTGTGAGGTCTAGGAAGAGGCTGGGAAGTCTTTCTGCTTCTTGTGGTTTGAGGGGGTAGAAGCTCAGTCCTGTGTGGATGCTTTGTCTTCTGAGCCATTTTAGTTCTTCTTGGAGGGCTTGGTCTATGGTTGTTAGGCGTTCTATTCTTGATCCTAGGCTTCCTTGGAGGTCGTTGGAGAGGAGGAGGATGTCGATATCGCTTATGTCTTTTGCTTCTCCTCTGGCTACTGAGCCGTATAGGGCGAAGGACTGGACGTGGAGGGTCTTCAGGGTCTGCCAGAAGCCCTTGAGGATGAGGGGCAGATATCGCTCTTGTTTGATCTTCTCTATGTTTTTGGCTGTTTCTGAGGTTAGTAGGATGAAGATGGAGGGGTCTAGGAGGCGATAGGTTCTCGGTCTGCTGGTTTTAAGGATTGTTAGGATTCTTTTGGAGTGGAGTTTGCTGAAGGCGACGGCTAGTTTCCCGTTGTCGATGGTTAGGGTTTCTCTTGCTTGGGGAGCCGTGAAGGCTTCGGTCTCGAAGCTGAGGAAGAGCTTGGAGTATATCTCTCCGAGCCACTTTGGGATCCACATGTAGATACTTAGCTATCTGTATATATTAATCAGTTATTAAGATTTCTCTCTCCCCTAAGATCACGATAGTTCTTCTACTCTTCTAAGTAATCGATAACTCAAGTCATCGAAGCAATAGAGGAGGATAAGGGGGCTTTGAGGAGGAGCATAGAGCAGATCAGGAGGCTCATAGCCTCAGAGACCGTGCCAAGAAAGGTCTCACCAGAGAAACGCCAATACAGCGAAACAAAAAAATATTGTGTGTGAGCAGAGGCAAGTTTGATCGATTATTTAATTGTTTGCCCTTCTAACACTTAGGAATGGTTGTCAGTGCAACAATAATTTATTTGCATTGAATATGCAAATATATCGATCATTTTGTCTAGAAGAAACTTTATATACTGAAGTTCGAAGCATTGTAGTGAATGATGAATGTCCTTTAATAATTACATCTCTTTAGATCAAGAGCTTCTTGGAGATTTAATCCTTAGATGTGTTGAAATAGGGATTTCTCATGGTTGGGGCGAAGTTGAGGCTAAATGGCGTGATGGTATTCAGACTCTCTTGGTTCACAGCTGGAACGCGGCATCGCTCGCTCTAGATATTATGAATCTTCTAGGTAATTTTGATTCTAGGTCAAAGAAGATAGGAGTAGTTGCCTCCTTCTTTCATGATTATACGAAAGCTGAAGGGCAACATGACCAAATCGACAAGAGGGATCTCTATGAACTACTAGAATCAATTAGATTAAGCGATGAGGATCAAGAAGAGATCTATGCGGTGATTGCGAGAACCGAAACTCCTAAGTCGCTAGATCGTCTTGTTGGTTTTGTTAATACTAGACTTACGGTGGATCAGAGAGTTCCTGATGTTTGTCGCCTTGCCGATCATCTTTTAGTTGTAAAAAGTCTTTCTAATTTCGAACTTACTCAGGATGCGGAACGTTTCCTTAAGGAATTTGATTTGGATCTCGAGTATCATATAGTTTCTCCTGTAAGAGGTATTACTACTCAGATTTTACATAGAGCACTAGAGAACCATTATAAACGGCAGGGGTTCAGACCAGTATTATTCTTCCCAGAAGGGACATTGTATCTCGGAAAGGGTAAGGCAGCGATTCCCCAGAAACAAGAACTTCTAGTCGTCCTAAAAGATGAGTTCGATAGACTCTTCAGCGAGAACTCTGCTTTCCAGCAAGGTGGTAGAGCATTTGGAGGTTGGACTGCACAGGTAATTACGGATGTTTCTCTCATTCTGAGCGGTGATAAAAACATCAAGTCTTTTTGGGGAACGGTTTTTAGGAAACCGATTGTCACAAAATGGATTAAAGATAGAACTCCTGAAGCACAGAATATAGCAGTTTTCTACGTTTTTTATGCTTTAAAATCGATTGTTTCTGAATTATCTAAAAAAATTGTAGATAAAAGTGAAGAAATCGAATCAACCTTTCAAACGAGTCTAGAAAAAGAGATTGGTCTAGACCCTAAAATCATCGAAAAAATATCGGTGATTTCCCATACTTTTTCCGAGAAAAGACAAGGATTGTCTAAAGAAGAATTAGGGGAAAAAATCCTGGATGCACTTATTCGCTATATTGCCCCTGAAGAGCTAAGCCCTGAATCCACTTTCGAGTTACTCGAATCTAAGATTGTTGATATCACAAAAACTCTCACTTCCAAATATTCTGCTTTGATTGAACGAGTTCCTCAAAAAATCTTAGAGGAGCTTATTGATGACATTGGAAGACCCCTCTTAGCTGAAGCACATGTACAGGCTGAAGAATGTTGGAACGCTTATAAGAATGGAAAAATTGGCAAGGGCACTCCGATCTGTTCTTTCTGCGCTAGACGTGCAGAGAACATCGCTTCTGCCTCTCTGTTTGGAGGGGGGGCTGAAAGCTTCAGCAATCTACTTCAAGGAGGCAGCGTAATAGGTGGATCGAATAAGACGCAGGTTTGTTCACTCTGCGAGTATGAGGAGCAGTTAAGGATGGCTTTGAGAGGTGATTACGAAGAAATTATCTTTGTTTTTCCGCAGCTTAACCTTTCTAGGTCTTTGTGGGAGATTTGGAATGAGACAACTCAAAACATGCTCGCGGGTTCTACGCATATAGCCACTGGGCTGAACCCATTAAATAGATATAGAGAATGGTCTGAACTGATTGTGCGAGATGAGAAAATTGAAGCCCTTAATGGTTTGAAAAAGCTTTACGACGAGAAAAGCTATCAAAGAGCCGAGGTCAGACAATTAATTAAAACACTTGAGAAAAATTATGAAGACGTAGAAGACATAGACCCTACTAGAGGTTGGGTGCCTGAAGAGGTCAAAAACTTCGAGGAGTTAGCTGAAGCGGTCGTTCAAGGAAAAATCAACATTCCTGAAGAAATTGAGGAGGCGTTAGAAATCAACCTCCATGAAGCGGCTAGGATAAATATATCCTCGAATCCTAACTTCATAGTTTTACTCACTGACACTATATCTCTTAAAAGGAATAGGGAGGAGTCTGAAACAACTTTAGCTTTAAGGAAGTTCTTTATCGGACTACTGCTCTCAAAGTTATTCCATTCTTCAGTGGTTTTTCCAACATTAAAGCAGGAGACTCTAGTATCGATTGAACCATGGGGCGCCGTTTATCAAGCACAGAAAACAGGTTTAAAGAAGATACTCAAGATGATCGGCTCCAAAAATGGGTGGACACCCTTCCCTGAATCAGCGTTCACCCTCAAGTATCTCGCAGCTCTATTATTATGTGAAGATCGACTTAGAATGGCTGGTCCGAAAGGGGATATGGGGAAACATACCATCATCAAATGTTCAGACATGATTCCGGGTCAGATACTTAACAGATATCTACAAGCTGAGAAGAGGGCCGACCCGGAGTTTTTCATGCTCCTTGATATACTCGAGGAGGCTCGGCGCAAAGCCGGGTTTATAGGGAGGTGAGGTAAAATGGGAAGACCAATATTTTATATGAGCGAGGCAGAGCGTCCAATAGATGATAAACTTGTGACTGAGAAAATCGAAGAAGCAATTAATCACTTTGCTGATTATCTAGAGACTTATAGCCCCAAAGGCTTTGACAGGACTGAGAAAGAAAGACAATGGCCAAGCAAGCATACTTTGATGGGCCCTGTTGGAAAGATACTATCCGTTATGCTTAGTGGACGATTGACTGCAAGAGACGCCCTCGTAGGCTTTGCGATGAATATACATAACCTAACATCTGACGAACCTATTGATGAAGAGGGCATTAAGAATCTGGAAAAAGCTATAGAAGCTATGAACGAGTTGAAGACAGCCCTGCCTGCAAGGAGATGGGTGCGCATAGTCAGAGAAATTGACTATGGCGTATTCATGAGAAAAATGGCTTCAGAAGCCTCAGAGAGGAGGTGAATATCTGAATGTCTATTCCTGAAGGATTTCCTAGTAGTTTCAAACCGTTAAAGCCCTATCTATTAGAACAAGTCCCACTACTAAGGTCAGCTCAAACGATTCAAATTATATCCCTGAGGCAGACCCATGACTATGCTATCTTTAGAACCGAGGAGACCAGAGAGCTGAATGTAGCTACCACTCCAACCAGTATCCACAATATGTCACCACAGGTTCGCGTCGTTATGCTGGCATCTAAGCAGAAGGCTCCTGAAAATCGCAATTATATAACTCTTTTCAGAAGTTTGGCTGGCGAGCTGGAAGTTCCTCTTGATACGAAAGCACAAAACTGTTATCTTAAAGATAACTTGTGTCGACGATGCCCAAGATGTGTTCTCTTCGGCGCAGTAACTACTGAAAAGAGGGTTAGAGGCGAGGAAAGATGGAATATCAAGCATCGTATAGAGTATAGTAGTGGATACTCGCTTGAGCGATATGAGGATATCTACGAGTTGATGACTGGTACAGCAGTCTCTGACGAAACGACTTCTACAGGCAGAGCCCTACTTTCTACTGAGAATGTAACGCCGATAGCTAACTTTCCTTCAGCCATCTCTCTCAACTCGGTGACAGCACATGAAATTATGCTCTACCTGAAAACTCTCTTAGCGACTAAATCGTATGGGGCTGAGGGAAGAATCAAAGGCGATGTAGTTAACCACGTTCTCGGTATAGCAGCAGGGTACGAAGAGATAATAACGTCATTGGAACTCGTCCTTGAACTCGCAGATCTCTCTGAACCTCTTCATAGCCCCGTTGGATCGGTCGAAGAAATTCTAAAACGTTATGCTAAGAACACTGCCTTTCCTAGCAAAGTGGCTTTAATTACAGGTGCAGAACTGGAGAACTTCATCGATGATGTCCGAAACTATGAGTTCACTAAGGAGGACATTGAAAAAATGCAGAGAGAATCTAGGAGCTTCGCTGAAAGAGTGGAAAAGGCCGCGGCAGAAGAAGAATGAGAGGAGAACCTAGAATGAAGATATACGCTGCCCTTCTTTCCATACACGATTTTTTCCATTTCGCAAGTAAAGATTATGGCGGAGGAGTAACAGAGAAGGTCATACATAACACTGCTCTCATGTACTCCTTGAATAGACATATCCCCACACTACAAAGAGTAGCCAGTGGCAATATTCCTCATTATGAAGAAGACTTAGAACGATTCCAGATATACTCTACCCCTGCACAGCTCTCAACGAATGAAGCAGTTTTAGGTCTGCAAAAAATAGATTGGCATATTTTTGGAGGAATGATAAAGATCACCTATAACAGTGTTGACTCCCCCCTCGTTTTCAGCATGGAAGGACCAAGCTTCCTTAGAGAAGTTAGCCCAAGCTTGAAAGAAGCCGTTCCAAAAATGGGAAGCTACCTGAAACTGCCCCCTCTGTCCAACTTCAACTTCTTTACTATAGGTGGCAAGGGACCAAATATAGTAAGAATCGGGAAGAAGCTACCTGCTGCAAGAGTATCCTATACGGAAGTGAAGGATGTCGTGGAAAAAACGGGGAGATTCAAAGCAAGTCATCTCATTAACCTTCTCGACTTGCCATACTCTACAAAGCTCCGCTCAGGAACCATCATCAGGATACCTCCTTCACCAATAACGATGGCTGCTGAGCTGGAGGGAGCTTACTTAGAAGGATGCATCGGCAACAAAAAAGTTTTCATAGCGAAACCTTCAATTGAACGATTCTCAGGTGTGTTTAAGTGAAAACTCAGGAAATAAGCTTAGAAATAAATCCTGTTTTTCTGGAATTTGCAGAACCAAAAGAAACCTGGGGCAGCTTTTCCCTAATGAGTCATCAAGTTGCTTGCAGGGATGCTTCAATTCCAAATTTTACGCTTATGAATGCGCCTCCTTCAGGAGGTAAGACCTTAGCCTCGCTAGCCCGAGTGCTGAATAGATTTGAAGAGGATAGAAATACTCGGGGTGCGATCTTCGTCTATCCAACTAATTCCCTTCTTGAAGACCAAGCAGAGTCCCTCAAGAATCTCTTGAATAAGAAAGAAAAAAGCATCACTCTATTGAATGGTGAGTATCTATTACCAGATGAACTTCCAGATTCGGACCTGAAACTTCTCATGGTCAATGGCACCACTCTAGAAGCCTATATGGAAGGCAGTACGGCTAAAAAGGGTGATGTGCTCTATAAACTTCTATCAGGGGATCAAAAAACAATAATGCTTACGAATCCCGATACTATAGCCCTTATTTTCAAAGGGAGATATCACAGCCCAACTGCTTTAATGAGACAGTTTCTTAGGACCTTCGAAGGCTGTACCTTCGTCCTAGATGAGTTCCATCTGTATCATGGTGCAGCCTTATCATGGATTCTTTACCTGATTTGGTTTATAAGAAAACAAATAGACGATATCATAGTCTCCAGTGCTACTTTAAAATACAAACTTGACGACTTCAAAGAATTATTTCAAGATCGTCAACTATGTCCTGTTAAAGCAAAAATCGTTGAGAGAGGACACGAAGCACGAAAAAGAGTTAATTTGACTCTTATCCCGGGGAATCCTCCCTCTAAGCTGGGTGATGGTGACTTATTTGTTGAAAAAGCCAAGGAACTTTATGAGGAATCATCGTCACAAAAAAGACCCTATCTCCTCGTTCTTGTGGATTCTGTTGCCTTTTGTGACTATTTAGCTAAAAGATTAGTGGAGATATATGGTGAAGAAAAAATCGGAACTATCCATGGATTTGTACCTCATAACGTCAGAACAGGAGCTCTACAAAAAGATATAGTAATCGGAACGAGAGCTGTTGAACTGGGAATAGATTTTGATGTCCCTTCACTCCTCTTTGAAGCATCAGACGCTTCCAGCTTTATTCAAAGACTTGGGAGAGCGGGAAGACATGCCGAAGCTAGAGTTATAGGAATAATTGATAGGTTAACATTAGAACGTCTTAAGAAATTTGATGGTACGACAATTGACTATTCCATGCTCGAAGAAAACATCTATAAATATATGGTGAACCCTCGAAACTACTTCGACTTTATAAGAAGTCGAGAGGCAACTAAGTTATTCCTCAGCATCCATTATAGCTATCTTGAACATACTCCAGGGAAACGTGGGTTAAGACAGATTAGAGATTTTATCTTCGAAAAAAAAGAGCTAGACGAATTAAACCTGCTAGTTCCATTCTCCCATCAAGAGGAAGAAATCTACAAAATGACATGTGTTTTTCCGATTCGTCTCCCTATCCTTGAGGCACTTTCAAAATGCTTTTTGAGAGGATACAATAGCGGGTTAACGGCATATTCCATACTATATAATTCTTTCAGTCGAATCGATCTTTTTGATGTTCTTCGATTTGAAGTTGAATATTTTGAGAACTTAGTCAGCCTTGAACAACACCTTCACAAACAACTAGAGCCCCCAAATTGGCTAGATGAAAACGAGGGAATAATCCTCCTTAAAGAACTCCGCTACCAATGTGTTCCTATAAAGGGAAACTGGACATATTTAAAGGGACTAATGGTTTTGGAACCTGAGATCAACTTCCATTTAAATCCCACAGTCACATCCGACGAAAGACTCTGGGAAAGTTTAAAAAAATCCCTTGAAAAAGTTATCGGCTGGACTAGGAAGGACAACGTATATCCTTCTGATTGGAGATTTCAAAGTATTAGTGGTGAATATCATAATAGGAATTTTAGGGGTAAAGGTTGCTTAGTTTTAGGTCTTGATGCCTTGGTTCAAAAATTCGATGATGAAAAGGAATGAATCAGAATTGAAGACCCTTATAGCAGTCCTCGGTTTTGAGGAATCAATAATAATCGGTGCGGTCTTAAGGCACAAACTTGACCCGGGAGATAGACTTGTTATCCTAACTTCGCGAGATAAAGAGGATGAGAGAGCTATATCAGCAAAGACACAGCTCAAGAGTTTTGTACAACAGGTTGGAATGGGAAAACCTTGGCTTGAGCTTTCTATAATACCCTTAAGTGAACATGATGTAGAAGAGACAATCTTGGAAATCCTCTCCCTTTTAAACAAAGAGGTAAAAGAGAACAGAGAGATCATAGTAGAAGTATCTGGCGGCTTAAGAGTACTTGGTTTGGCTTTGACTTTAGCAGCTCTTTTTATCAGCGAGAAGGTCAAGGGAATATATCTAGTTACGGAACACACTAAAAAACTTATCAAAATACCCGAAATAAGAATAAAACCTCATCTTTCAACAACGCTACAAGAAATAATGCTCACGATCTTCAGTTTGAAAGAAGCCTCCCTAGAAAAAATCTCCTCAGTATTAGACAAAGATTTGAGCACAGTTAGCCGCCAAACCATGAAATTGGAACAACTTGGACTAATAAACAGAGAAAGTTCTCGTCCTGCCCAGTTTACATCTACATTTCTAGGTAAAGTTTTCATCGTTCTAATGGAAGAGTCACAAAGGGAACGGATTGAAATCGAATTATCTTTCAAAAGACCTCAAACGCCAAATACCAAGTCTAGAATCGACACCCAGAGACGTAAGACAAAACAAACAGATCAAGGAGAACAAGAACTCATCAAGTCAAAATAGATATAACAACTGTTGTAACCTCCGCAGCTCACTCCTCGGGCTTGGCGTAGAACCTCGTCACCCCGAAGCATACTCCTCCAAGTGCTTCACATAGTCCCTGTAGCTCCCCTCAAGCCCAGCTACCAAACCCCGATCCGAAGCATACAACACAGCCTGAAGATAATTCAAACTTCAACCTCGCCCCAATAGGGAGAGGGAGTCAGACCGATATCTCAGAAAAACAGGAGACTGACTTAGCAATTTAAGAAACACAGGCTGTTAGTAGACGAATCTACGCAAAAACGCTAGCCATTCCAAACAAAAAAGCAGCCAAGCCTTTTAAAGGACAACTTGCTCACTCTACCCACTCAAAGGACGAAGAGCCACATAGCTTATATACCAGTTTACCTGTTAACTTCTTTGGTGGTATAGTAGATGAAGGTAAGTTTATACTTAGATGAAAGTTTGTGGCTCAGGTTCAAAGAGGCTGTTTTGAAGAAACACGGGACACTAAGAAAACTGAGCAGTGAAGTTGAAAGCCTGCTCCAAACCTCTATGGTTGACGACGAAAGCGTTGAACAAGCATTTAAGAAGATAGGCACCGATGTAAAAACCCCTTGCTCCCCTGAAGAAGTGAGGCAAAATAGACCTAAGTTACGTGGTCCTCCCTCAGAGGCTCTAATTCGAAAGATGAGAAGGAGACGCTCGGATGAAGATCTACCTAGATAGCAGTGCAATGATTAAGCGGTATGTTCTTGAGACTGGCAGTTCCACAGTCGATTACATATTCAATAAGAGCTGGGCAGGAGAAGCGTTCTTAGCCTCGTCTCTATGGAACATAGGCGAAGTCTTGGGAGTACTAGACGAGAGGCGTAGAAGAGGTTGGCTCGATCAAAGCGAATTCAAAGAGACTCTAGAAAGCTTCGTAGGCGAAACTATAAGACTGATGCGACTAAGAGCTTTGGAACTTTTACCAGTACCGACATCGATACTTGTTGAGTCTTGGTCCCTAATCTTGAACGAACACATTTACGAGGCTGACGCCCTACAAATTCAAACATATAGGCATTCTGGTAGTGACATGTTCTTGAGTGGTGATAAGGAGCTGACTAGAGTCGCATCAAAGACAGGTCTAAATGTCGTAGATATTGAAGATGAAGAGAAAGTGAAAGAATTACTGAATGCCGAATAGAAATCTTCATCTCCAGTTAGTAACTTTTTGATTCCCTACCAAATTTGATCGATCGATCCGCAGTGTACCCCACCGTCTGAAGATGCTTAGCAAGGCCAGATAGCTCGCAACGTAGATCGATACCCGTTCTCCAAGGCTACCCTAAGAACGAGCATTTTCAACCATACTCAAGTAGTTAGAAGAGGACGCAAATCTTGCGCCAAACACGAAACGTCAAACTTTATTAGTTCATCCAAGCATTATACTTTACTTGGGTACAGCATATTGTATCTTAATTTGCTGACGAGGGAGGGGTCGAGAGATATCCTACGTAGGCTTTGTACAAGAGAGGCTAGGTTCAAGGAATTAAACGATGAGGTTGCCAATACGAGGACACTGACAAGGAGGCTAAGAGAACTCATGGCAGAGGACCTAATTCAGAAGGACAAGAACCTCTACAAGATTACGGCAGAAGGTTTCGACACGTTCCTCAGAATAGTATGGCTCGAAGCAAGGAGCAGACATACATGGATCAATCTTGAAGAACTTGAAAAGCTAAGGTTTGAGTGGATGAAGGTCTCCTTGAGCCGCCTCTCAGAACTCTTTCTTGAAGAGTTCAGCAGCGAACTAATCTCACTCATCATTTATGGTTCTACCGTCAAAGGCTCCTTCCACCTCGGCAGAAGCGACATAGACATCCTCTACATCCTCGAAGACCATTCGGAGAACCTCTGGGACCGTGAGGGAAGAGTCTTCAAGAATTTCCAATCCACATGGGAATATAGAGCCTGCGACTACTGGCTGAAGACCCTTGGAACCTATGGATACCCAGAGACAACCACCGTCTCGCTACAGAAAAGCTACGCAAAAAGATTCCAGCCTGTATACCTCGACATGCTGACTCATCAAGCGACTCTCTTCGACAGAGAAGAATTCTTTCATGAACTGATGGAGAAGCTGGAAGAAGCCCTCAAGGCTCTAGGAACCCTCCGAATCGAATACGCAGACGGAACATACTACTGGTCTCTAAAGCCCGACATTAGACCCGGCGAACTAATAGAAATAGAGTTGGGGGAGAGGATAAATGGCTATGAACAAAGAACGGGCTGAAAAGACCATCAAGATGGCTGAACGAGAACTCAGAATCGCCGTCGCATGTTTAGAAGACGACGACTACATAGGCTCACTAAAGTATCTCCAAGAATGCATGGAATACGCGGTTAAAGCAGTTCTCATAGCCTATGGAATAGATTATCCAAAAATCCATGCAGTAGGCCGCTTCCTATATGTGATAAAGGAGAAGTATCCACAGTGGTTCCTCGAACAAGTCGAAACAATATCTGAGGTCAACGATAGTCTAGCAAGAGAAAGACCAAAATTCAGATATCCCTACGAACATCCACCAGAACAATATGAAAGAATAATTAGAGAAATCCTCCCAAAAATCGAGAAAGCCCTTGAGAGCTGTCGAAGACTCATAAAAGAACTCTTCAGCTAACCCTCCTCACATCCAAAAACAGAGCTACCCTAAACGACGAGATAGAAGCCTCTCTCATCCCCCACAATAGAAACTTAGAAACGGCTTAAAAAGCTGTCTGAAACCTCAGCCATACAACATGATCAAGAACCCCCAAGGGAGCCCAATCTACACAGTAGATAGACATATAACCATGTGGACTATACACAATATAATTGACATGACCACCATATCCGTCACAGATGATGTGAGGGACAAGCTGTTTAAGATCGCCTCCGAGCTCCAGATAAGGCTTCACAGGAGAGTAGACCTCAACGAAGCCATCCGCTTCCTAATAGACGAGAAGGAGAAGAAGCCCGACCTCCTGGACCAAGCCTGCAGGCCAGCGCCCGGAGCTGAGGAGGCCCTCAGAGAACTCTACAGGGAGCGGCAGCTCGATGAAGAGAGACTTGAGCGGAAGACTAGCATTAGACGCTAGTGCCCTTATCGAACTCGTCTTCTCCACTCCCGCAGGCCTTAAACTCAGAGAAGCCCTGAAGAACGAAGCTACCGAGGCCTACACAACCGAAATAGGTGTCACTGAACTCAGATACGTACTCTGCCGAAGACTAGGCCTAGCCGAGTCGATCGAAAGAGTAGACAAGCTCCTAGCGTCAGGCTACATCGCCGTCGAGGACACAGCCACCCTCATCGACGACGCCTCCAAATACAAGTGCGAGAGAGCCCTCTCCCTAGCAGACTGCTTCACACTAGCCCTAGCCCACAAAACCTACTGTAGCGCCCTCTTCGCAAGAAGAGAGGACGAACTGATTCAAGAGATAAAGAGAAGCCTTCTTGAGACCGAGATCCTCTTCCTAGAAGACTACGGATAAGCAACTCGACAAACCCCCGCTATGGAGAGAGGGGATCGGACTGACGTTTGAGGAAAACAAGCAGTTCAAAGAATAGCCTTAGAGACACAGACAATTGGAGATCTTAGCCTTTCAAATTTTGTTGGGATCTCTATGTGTCGCTGTCGAGGCACATCACCGCACTCATCGTTCCTACGGCTCCGTCTCCGCTGCCTCGGGTTTGGCGTAGAAGCGGGTCCCCTGAAACCGCCTGTCCTGTTGCCGCCCACGTTCGAGCACTCAGCCAACACGCTTGCGCTAACCAAGAAGCAATATTTATATGAGAAGCTTTTCTGAACATACATGTATGACAGTAATTACTGTGAGGATAGACGAAGAGACTAAGAAGATGATGGACAAGATCAACATCAACTGGAGCGAAGCCATCAGACAAGCCATAAGAAGAACCATCGAAGAGGAGAAGAGGAAGAACCTAGCCAAAGCCGTGCTGATAAACGAACGAATCAAAAAGAAAAGCAGAGGAGAGATGAAAGCCGAGGACATCATAAGGAGATTCAGAGATGAACGATGTCCAGAGATTAGTAGTTGACGCAAGCATAATAGCCAAATGGTTCGTAGAAGAAGAAGGCTCCGAAGCAGCCCAAAGAATTAGAGACAAATACATCAAGGGAGAAGTCGAGATCATAGCTCCTCAACTAATCCTCTTCGAAACACTGAACGCCCTACGCTACAAAGAACTCTTCACAGAACCAGAAATCAAAGAAATATCAGAAGCCCTAGACGCCTACTCCCTCAACCTCTACCCCCTCACAGGAAAATACGCCGAAAAAACCATTGAAGTCGCCTTCACAAACAACATAACAATCTACGACTCCTCCTATATCTCACTAGCCCTCGTCGAAAACACCCACGTCTACACCGCCGACGAGAAACTCATCAAAAGCCTCGGGGAAGACCATCAAAAAATCGTCAAAAACATAAAAGAACTAAAGGAATAGTTAGCAAGACTCCTCTCAAACAAATAATCGAGCAACTCTCACCCAGCAGATCGATCGATTTATGTCAACGTTATGTCTTCAAGTATCGTTAATGTGCTGTCTCTTTGTGCTCGCCTGCGAAGACGCTTCGTATCGACCTCGGTGAACCTCAAAACCCCCCTCACGTCGTCCTCGTCCTTCAAAGCCCTCTCCCTTGGGACAGTTGCCTTTATCATGCGTAGCTTCGCCAGAATCAGGTCTTCAGGCGTCTGATAAAAGGTCGGCAGGTCCAAGAGGGTGCCAGCTCTCTTCTCAAACTTTCTGATGGAAAGAATAATGTCCACATTGAAGGGGGATATACTATCCCTGAAAGTTACTATCTTAAAACCAGACTCAAAAGCCGCGTCAATACTCTTCTCGTCAACGTGCAATCCTGCGTTCCTCAAAGCTGAAACGAGTCTAGTCCGCGCCTCCCGCCGAGTAACCTTAACCACAAGGTCTACGTCCATCGTAGTGCGGGGGACGCCATAATAGCTCGCCGCCAACGCCCCAGTAAACACGTAATCTAATCCAACAGCGTTGAAACCGTTAAGAACCCTTCTAATCAACCCTTCAAAAGTCTCCAGTTCCTAAACCCCACGCACACGCCTTTTACCATACATCATTCTCTCTCTAACCCGTTCCACAAGATCCTCTTCCTTAATAGCTGGGTAACGAGTCCTTATAGCCTCAGCACAGATACGGACGCACACATCCGTCATCCCGATGGCGAGCTCCACTTTCTCCTCCGGCTGCAACTCTTCCAGAGACATCCGCCCACCCAAATTCTAAAACAACACTTCAGCCTTAAGAAACATTCTCCTCACCCCAACATCAAATTCGCGCCTTCACCCTTGCAGTACATCTTTATCCCTGTCTGTGCCTTCTTGAGATGACTAGCATACAAGCATCAGCCAAACAATCAAATCCCGACATTAGACAGGATCGAAAATGCCTCTGCTTAATAGAGGGGTTAAGCCCGATATCCGAGGAAAATAGGCGAATTGAGGAATGGCTTTGGGAACTAAGGCTGTTTGAGCGTCGGTCTGTGCAGTTTTTGAGAGGATTGAGAGCTCAACGCCAAGGAAATAGGCTCCTTTCACCTCTCAAACCAAAGGTTCCAAAAGAAGATATTACTGAAAAACCCTCTTGATCGAGGATATCCTGTCGAAGTGATGGTCGTTTGAGTATATCTCTATCACCCCAAGCCTTTCCATAGTGGCTGCAATTATGGCGTCATCCCAGTCTACAGCGAAGTCTATTTCCCTCAGAATTTCGGCAGCTCTAAGCACATCCTCAACAGTGTATGGAATAACCTTGAGATGGACATAGGAAAGTATGGAGTGCAGAACCATCGGAATATCCTTAGCGGAATATTCCTGTTCCACATGGACAAAGACCTCCTCCAAGACCAAGGTCGAGGTGACAGCCTCCTCACCCCTTTCGATACGTAGAAGAATGTGCTTCACTGTCTCCCCGAAAACTGGGTTACGGTCAATATGGTATATGAAAACATTCGAGTCAACAAACCTAACCAAGACTACTCCTTCCTTATCCGACCTCTCTTGATCTTCTCCTCCAGCTCCTCAGGCTCGGTCACCAGCCTCTTAGGCACCCCTAAGCTAGTCAACATCTCCGTCGGCTTCTCCACAAGCCAGCTCGGCTCAATAATCAATCTACCACTCTCCAAACTAATCCGGACTCTATCGCCCTCTCTCAGGCGAAGCTTTTCACGTATCCCAGCAGGTATCGTAACCCGAAACTTCTTTTGAACGACCTCCTCAACAACCAATTAACCCACCAATATTATGTAACAAAAAAGGAGGCATAAAAATATTACCACTAGAAAAGTTACACCACGGAGACTCTAAGCTCCTTAACTATATAGCATTTTGTGATGGCTGAAGCACCCACAACTTCTCCTCTACCTAAGCTTAATCCCTCCACTCCCTAGTGACCTCAGAGCTGCTGTAATCCTCATCAGGTAGTATGACATTCTCTCATTCAGAAGAACTGCCTTAGCCAAGTTCTTTCCCTCCTCTTGCTCCAAAACGACCTTACTCCAATCAATATCCTTCAAATGGCTTGAGAGACGTAGGCCATTTGAGCGCCGATCTATGCAGTTTCTATGTAGATCTCTAAATAGCCATAAGGTTCATTGCGGCTCTTCTTCTGCTGTTTCTTCAGGCTTAGCGAAGAATCTCGTCACCCCGAAGCCGCCTGTCCTGTTGCCTCCCACATTCGAGTATTCAGCCAACTGCGCCAAGGCTACCGTCACCCTGTTCCACTCATCCTCGGAGTCCATCTCGTAGTTCACCCAACCCATGAAGCCCAAAGCCTTCCTCTCTCTCATATAAGCCAGCATCGTCTTGAGGCTGTACTCCGAGACGCCCACATGCCTCGTAAGCCACTCCTTGTAGACCTCGTGCTCCTCCCGTCCGAAATGCCTAGAAGAAGAATAGA
>Ga0315314_1001763_pt1 | contig 18750 bp, 25 predicted proteins | sample TDP9_MG_FD_203631 | JGI IMG/M metagenome (GOLD analysis project Ga0315314, IMG submission 203631) | Freshwater sediment microbial communities from Lake Towuti, South Sulawesi, Indonesia - TDP9 | ecosystem: Environmental > Aquatic > Freshwater > Lake > Sediment | place: Indonesia: South Sulawesi...
TGATTTAAAGTACGGATTTGTTAAGACCCAGAGTCCCAAGAAGATAATTGTAGAGCACACCAGCGTCAACCCAATACAACCTCTCCACATTGGACACGCAAGAAACCCAGTTTTGGGCGATGCAGTTGCACGTATCTTGAAAGCCCACGGACATACCGTTTTTCGACACTATTACATCGATGACGTTGGTCGCCAATCAGCAATCATCGCATACGGATACAAGAAGTTGAAAGAACCGAAACCAGAAGGAAAACCCGACCACTTCATCGGTCAAGTTTATGCAGTAACAAGTTGCATAATGGAAGTTCGTCGACTTAAGAAAGAAATCGAAACATCAAAAGAGCATTCGTTGAATGAGGATGCATTGAGATTTCAGCGGGAGTTAGACGATTGGGTATCAGTTGCAGCAGATTTAGAGAAACGATTTCCAGAACTCTTCAATCATCTTTTAGACGAAATCAACAAAGATGAGGACCCAGAATCTAAAGTTGATGATTTGATTCGTAGATACGAGTCTGGTGAGAAAGAGGCAAAAAGGCTGTTTAGAAGAGTTTGTCAACCTTGTCTAAAGGGATTTGAAGGCACTCTTGGTAAGGTGGGAATCACCTTTGACTCTTGGGACTGGGAAAGCGACTTCATTTGGAGTAGTGATGTCCAACGTGTTCTTGATAAACTGAAAGATACACCTTATGTTTTTCAAGTGGGTGGTGTCTTAGAGTTTGATGCTGAAAAAGTGGCTCAAGCCTTGGAAATCAAAGATGTGCTTGGTTTGAGAGAGGATTATGAGATTCCGTCTCTAACCTTAGTAAGAGCGGATGGCACAACTCTCTATACGACTCGAGACATTCCCTACAGCATATGGAAGTTCCAGAAAGCTGACAAAGTGATTAATGTTATAGGGATGGAACAAGTGCTGTCTCAACTCCAGCTTAAACTCGCTCTATACGCCTTAGGCTATACAGAACACGCTAAAAACCTAATTCACTTCGCCTACAATCTAGTCAATCTTCCAGGCTACAGAATGGAGGCCCGAAAGGGTCGATATATCACTCTCGACGAGGTCATAGACGAAGCCACAAACAGAGCATACGAAGAAGTGTCAAAAAGGTCTCCGCAACTAACTGACGAAGAGAAGCGTCACATCTCAAACGTCGTTGGAATTGGAGCGTTAAGATACGCCCTTGTTGAGGTAGACCCGGCAAAGCCCGTGGTTTTCACGTGGGATAGAGTGTTAGACTTTGAAAAGAACAGTGCACCCTACATCCAGTATTCTCATGCGAGGGCTTGTAGCATATTAAGAAAGGCTGCTAAGACACCTGAAAGGCTCGACTACTCCTTACTAGACAATCCTTTAGAGCAAGACATAACCCTCATGTTAGCCCGTTTCCCAGAAGTCTTCTTAGATGCCGCTGAGAACCTCAAACCAAACATCATCGCCGACTTCGCCAACGCACTGGCAGACAAATTCAATACGTTCTACAATGCGTTGCCAGTGATAAAAGCCAAGCCAGTTGAGCTGAGTGACGCCAGACTCGCTTTCGTTGAAGCCGTTAGAATAGTGCTGAGAAACGCCCTTAACCTGCTTGGGATAGAAGCTCCTCAGAGAATGTAGTCTTTCCACCAACTATTCTGCGATTTCCTTAATTACATCGACCCCTGCGCTTGTTCCGATTCTGGTGGCTCCAGCCTCAATCATTGCCAGCGCCTGCTGAAGAGTTCGTATACCTCCGGCTGCTTTTACACCCATTTTCTCGCCCACTGTCTTCCTCATCAGTTTAACGTCCTCGATTGTGGCGCCTCTAACAATGCCAGTGGAAGTTTTCACATAATCCGCTCTGGCTTCTTTGGCGAGTTTACAAGCCATTACCTTTTCCTCGTCAGTCAAGTATCCGGTTTCAATTATAACCTTCACTACAACACCACTGAAAGAACGCTTTAGATTCACTACTGCCTCAATGTCTTTTTTCACAGTCTCATACTCCTTCGACTTTAACGCGCCTATGTTCATGACCATGTCTATCTCGTGAGCCCCATTTTCCAAGCATCTTTTAGTCTCAAAGGCTTTCACTTCTGGCAGAGTGGAACCATAAGGGAAGCCGACTGTGGATGAGACCTTAACTTTGGTTCCTCGCAGTAGTTGAACAGCCAAAGGGACGTACACTGGATTAACACAAACACATCCAAGATTGTATCGTTTGGCTTCTTCACAGAGTTTTATCACATCACCTTTAGCTGCGGTGGGTTTAACCAGAGTGTGATCAATCATATTCGCTAACTGGTTCCTCAAAATTTTCATAACTCACGCCTCAAAACCGTTACATCATAAACCTAAAGACCTCTAGAAGGTTTAAAAACTCTGTTCTTTGGATACGACGAAAAGCAACCTACAATTGACCAAGAATATTGATTCTCTATTCGTCAAATTTTTACCATCAGAGTTAACTAGGCTCTTTCGGAAAAAGACTTGACTGAAAGAAATAAGGTTGCCTTGTTAGGACTTCTCTTTCTGGTTTGCTTAACATTCGCCTACTTTGAGAACATCCTATTTTTCAACTCTTTAGACAACGTGTTTGCAACCCTTTGGACCGCAGTTCCAGTGGTATTTCTGCACAACGTTTTCGCGGTGTCTCTCATCATGTTGGGTATGACATTTTATGTCAAATTTGTCTTGACTTTTCTTCCTCAAAAGAGATTTGAGTACGTTGTCCTTCAGCATCCTCGTTTATTCGCCTCAGTATTCACCATAGTGATCCTTGCAGTAAGCATCTTGAGAGCCAACACGCTACTAAAGACTCAACTCCTACAAAACCCCATGCTTATCATTCTTCTTTCACTCCCCCAAGGCATCCTTGAAGCCTACGCAATACTCCTATCCATAGAAAAGATACTCAAGAGAAGCCTCACCATAAAAAACATAGTCACAGTTTACTTCATCTTTCTCCTAGCAGCTATCCTAGAAGTAAGCTTCATACACATACTTCTTCACATCTAAACCACAGTCAAAACTTCGACAAACAGACGGTAGCGGGTCGAGTAGGTTTAAATCCCCGTTTAAATTCCCCACGTTGAGAATGCTCGGTTTGCTGTATCGACGGGACAAAACAGGAGTTCGAACATCAACTAGGCCATCATGAACTCTAGTCGGGACGACGTTCAAGCTCTTGGTTTAGTTGTGGTGGTTGGGAAGTTTTATTTAATCAATCACTCTATGACTTGCTTACACCCTGTCATACGAGAAAAGTGGAAAAGTCATAGTGAGATTTTGTAGCTATATGTCTGTTCTATTGCTCTCCTTGCTCCGTCCTTGCCTATCGGATTTCCAGACTTTTCACTATTCTGAATGTGGAGGATAAAAGTGCAAAAATTGTTCCCATTATCCCAGTAAATAGGCACACGATGGGAGTAAAGCTAGTGAATAAGCCCACCTGTTCAGTGTGGAAGGTCTCACTGATTCCGTATACTCCAGATGCTATAGAAAGAACGAAGAATACTACAGCAAACAAACCGTAAATCATTATCGCATTTTCCCATTCGTAATGAAATTCTATGGATTCCTTTCGTGTTTTCGCATCTTTCCCTAGCTCTTCAAGCAGTTTCGTCAGAACCTCTTTCTCCTCTTTGTTGTCTTTGGTTTTCGCAAGCTTTGCCTTGATTTGGTCTCTTTTGAAACCTATCTCCCAGAGGTTTTTCATGAGTTCAATTCTCTGTGAAGATAATTCTCTAATTCTAAAACCAAGCATTACACCCCAAAAAGCTATAAGGCTTACATCAGCCTGAATTATAAGTGTCAATGTGGTTCTAGTTTCTTGAGAACTTGTGGTTCCTCCAGTGAGTCTTAATGATTGTACGAGTATTAGAATAAGGGACGCGAGAAGGACGCCAATCATTACCCAAAATATCTTTTGATACCTATCCATTATGCTTACCCTCAACCCTCATTTCAAGTAACCTATGAACTTTTATTTGGTTTGCGATTGCTCCTTCCCTCTTGGTTGGTTGGGGGACAAAGCTTCATTCCAACCCAAAGGTATCGTATCAATCGCAATTAACCAGTTCTACTCGCAAATTGATATTTCCATCACTTATTTTTGGCGGGCCCGCGGGGATTTGAACCCCGGATCTCCGGCTCTCTACCAACGACCGCAGGCCAGCGTCCTAATCCGGACTAGACTACGGGCCCATAACCTTACCCAGTATCTTGGTTTTTCTGATTAATAAGACTAAAACCAAAATGATCTCAAAAAGAAGTTTAGACTCTTCGGCCTCTTCGGCCTCCTTTTCTTCGTGTTCCATCATGAGGAATAGGCGTTACTTCTTCAATGCGTCCTATGCGGAATCCGGACCTCGCTAAGGCTCTTATAGCGGCTTGTGCTCCAGGACCCGGTGTTCTCGCGTTTGATCCTCCTGGGGCTCTGACTTTGATGTGGATGGCTGTTATTCCTTTGTCTTTGGCGATGGTGGCGGCGTGTGCTGCGGCTCGCATGGCGGCGTATGGCGATGATTCGAGTCGATCTGCTTTGACGAACATGCCTCCGGTGCTTCTTACGATTGTTTCGGCACCAGAGATGTCGGTGATGTGGATTAGTGTGTTGTTGTAAGAACTGTATATGTGGACGACGCCCCACTTGTCTACTTTTTTGCTCAAGCCTCTTCCTTCTCCTTTGGCGCTCTAGCTGTTGGTGTCTTCATCTCAGCTGTAAGGCTGATAGACTCTCTTAAAGGATGGTTCGGAGTCGATAACGGGCTTGCGTGAGCATAATTCATTTTTGGTTCTTCGTCTCTCAAGACCAGATAGCTTGGGGAAGAGACTCGTCTTTCGCCAACTGCGATGTGCCCGTGCGTAATCAGTTGACGAGCTTGATAAATTGATTTGGCTAAGCCCTTTCTGAAGACCAATGTTTGAAGCCTACGTTCCAGAATATCTTCTAAGCTCAAGTCCAAAACTTCGTCTAAAACTGCTTTTTCCGACAGAATTCCGAGGCGTTGAAGCCTGTTAAGAAGTTGGTCTTCCAGTTTTCTCCGCTTATCTGTGGGCATTCCTAAAAGCGATCGGGCTATACTTCTTAGCCTTGAGAGCATGGTCTCGTGGCGCCACAGCTCCCTTTTGTTTCTAAGTCCGTACTGCCCGAGTAGATTCAGTTCCGTTTGGAGAGTGTCGGTTCGCCAGGGGAACCTTGGGGTTTCGTATTTTCTTCTTTGTTTTTTGGGGTCACCCATTAGGCTTTTCGCTCCATTTTGAGTTCCTTAAGTTCCTTTTTCTTGACCCCAACAGCCTTCCCTTTTCTGCCTGTTGTCTTTGTCTTTTGTCCTCTCACCTTCAGTCCGTGAGCGTGGCGGAAGCCCCTCCATGACCTGATTCTTTTCATCCCATCTATGTCCGTTTTTGTCTGAAGGGCAAGCTCTGAACCAATCAGATGAAGATCCTTGCCAGTTTCGGTATCTTTTGAGCGGTTAAGAAGCCAACCAGGCAAGCCGTATTTAGAAGGAGTTTTTAAAATATCCTCGATTTTTTCTAGTTCAGCTTCGGAGAGTAAGCCTAAGCGGTTCTCTTCGTTTATGCCGGCTTTTCTTAGGATGGCGTTTGCTAATCCGATGCCTACTCCCTTGATGTGGAGGAGTGCGAATCCTACTTTTTGGGTGCCGTCTAGATCGGTGTCGGCAATTCGAACGATGTGCTGGAGTTCTTTTGACATTTGGAGTCGTCCATGTTACGGGTTAACTACGAGAATGATTTAGAATTTATATAAACTTTCCTAATCGTTTATGCTATTCTCTTTAGGTATGTGAGGTCTTTGTAAAGCACTTTGAAACCCACTTTTTTGTAGAGTTCGATTGCTTTTGTGGGGTTTGAGTCGTCAACTCCCAATACAGCCTCGGTCATTCCCTTTGATTTTAGACATTCCATGCCGTGCAGAATTAGAGACGTGCCAATGCCTTTTCTTCGCAGGTCTTTGATTACCCCTATGGTTGTTATCCAGCCACGTTTTATTCCTTGGTATTTGATGAATTTGCTATCTATCCCAGCCCCTACATGTCCCACGAGTCTATTATCTATATAACCAAAGAAATATTCCGCAATGTCGCACCATGGTCTGTTTTCGACCCAGTGCCTAGTTTCTTCCACTGTTTCTGGTCGGAAGTCGAAGTGTTCCTTGAATGTTTCGTTTACTATCCAGTTAAGGAGTTTGATGTCGTCCAAGTTTCTTCTCATCGTCCTTATCTTTATTTTCTTGTATTCTCCGATGTTGGATGGAAGAGAGTCTAAGTTCCGTTTCATGGTGCTGAATACACGAATTAATTCAAATCCCATGGATTCGAAGAGCCCTTTGCATGCGGGTTTGTCCTCTCTTGTCCATGTTTCTGCTGTTTCCATTCCTCTTTCCTTTAGGCTCTGAAGGGCTCTTTTAGTTAATTCTCGTCCTACACCTTTCCTTCTAAAACTTGGGATGACACCAAGATCATCAATGAACCCCTTCTTATCCTCCCGCATCTTATCCACGAAAGCGTTCATCCGCCCAACAGGTTCCCCATTTAACTCTGCGATGAACATCCCCTTCGCATCAAATATCGGGTTTTTCTCCCTGATTTCCATGTCCTCTATTGTGGCTGGTCTAAAGTCGTCATACTCTTTGAAGGCTTCGTTTCCTATCTTAAGCCAGACTTCTTCATCTTTTCCTTGAACGAAGTTTCTGATTTTTAAGCCAGTAGTCATTGATCATCAGTCCCATGGTGTAAATGCAGTGAGTTGCGGAAATCTGATTTAAAGCTTCCTTTTGGAAATCACGTGGAGGCGGGTTCCCTAAGATAAACTCTTGGTTGGTTACTCTAAGAAAATGAGTAAGAAAAGGATTGCCAACCCGAAAATGAGGACTATTAATTGTAGTGTGGATTTGGAGGGATTAGTTTCTTTATGTAGTTCTGGGACTAAGTCGGAACCTGCAATGTAGATGAACTCTCCTGCAGCAAATGGTAGCAAGTATACGGTGTATTCCATTAGGTAAGGACTTAAAGTAAGGAAAACAAGGGCTCCTATTATGGCTGTAATGGCGGATAAGAAATTGAAAAGCAAAGCCTTAGACCGACTGAAACCTCCATAAACCAGCACCCCAAAGTCTCCGATTTCTTGAGGGATCTCATGAAAAATGACTGCAAAAGTTGTTGCAATTCCAACTGGCAGGCTTGCAAGGTAGCTTCCCGCAATCAACAAGCCATCTATAAAGTTGTGAAGTGCATCACCAAAGAGGTTCATGTAGGCGAAAGGATGGGGATGTTCTGTTGATGTTGGTATGTGGCAATGTCTCCATTGCAGAAATTTCTCCATGATGAAGGATGATATGAGCCCAAACAAAATGCATATAGACACATTAAACCCAAACTCAACCTTTTCCACTGCTTCAGGAATTAGATGAATGAAGGCATCACCGAATAGTCCTCCAACAGAAAAACTCACTAGGTATAAGAGCAAACTTCTGAGTCTTTCAGGACTAAGTAAAAAAGTGAGAATACCGACTATAGAAATCAAACTCACAACGACAACACTGACAAGACTGTACAACCAAACGTCTAACATTGCCTACTCATAAGAAGAGAACTAAGATAAAAAGGATTTGAGAATTTCTGTGCTCTTCTATCTGATACGACTTCCAACCTCGATATCTTTCTCAGGCTTTAACAGAATCACGTTGCCCTTTTCATCTTCAGCCGCCAACACCATGCACTGAGACTCCACACCCATGAACTTCTTCCTTTCCAGATTCAGGATGAAGGCAAATTTCTTGTCAATCAGATCCTCTGGCTTATAGTATTGTAGTAGTCCTGCCACAGACTGCCTTTTCTCCGAGCCAAAGTTGATTATCATTCTGATTAGATTTTTAGAGCCAGCTATCTGCTCTGCTTTTATAACCTCGCCGACTCTTAGGTCGAGTTTCTGAAACTCTTGAAAGGATATTTCCGCCAATCTAACTCACCAACTGGAATTTCAGTTGAGTCAATCCAAATTTAAACTTTAAGTATTCGTGTCGGAGCAAATCTGAGAAAAACGAAGGCACAGCATTACATATGTCAGAGAGAAGAATGAGGAGAACCTAATCTGTCTTCAACTCTTATCGAAAAGGAAAAAAGCACATCCCCACGATTCTATCTCTGGTCGAGGTGGGAAAGATCAGAGGGAAAATTTGCGAAGTAGGCTATGTAAACGCAATCAAAGACAATCTTCTAGACGTGAAAAGAGACAATCTTCTCCTTCTGTATGAAGCTTTGAAGTCCGCAGACTGCGTTGTCTGTGGAGGCTCAGGAAGGTCTCTATACTCGTTAAACACAGCCATGAGCCAAATCGCAACAATGAAAGACTCAAAAATTGTGATCACCCCAGATGATCCGGGATTTCCAGGAAAAGACATGTGTGATGCCGCTGGTGAATTGGAGAAGAGATATCGGAACATTTTGTTGTTGATCAACTCTGGAAGTGGCGAATCTAAGGATCCTAGGGCGCTTGTAGAAGAACTTGAAAAATACATTGAAGACACAGGCAGCAAAAAATTCACCATGGGATTAGTAACCTCCAACATCAACTCTGCAATAGGAAAGATTGTTCGTAAGCATGGGTATGTGGTTGAGGTAAAGGGTAGGAAAGAGGAGAGACCCAGTGGGGAATACAGTGAGACGGGTATTATGGGCGACATATTCGAGCTCCAAAGCCTTGTCATTCTTCACATGTTGAGTGAAGCGCTGTTTGAAAACAGCACCGTGGATAGAGTGTTCGAGTTGCTTGAAAATGAGTTTGAAATTCTCGGAGAGATGATTAATCACAACGTAAATTCAGAAGCCTACTCGTCTTTGATTGACATTATGGAAAGGCGATGTGACGTTTTTCTGGGTGGAAAGGGCACAGCCGACGAAGTGGTCAGAATGACGGCTATCAGATTAGCGCATATCAAGAAGTTCTTGGGAGACAATGTCTACATTGTTAGGGGCGTGAATACCCCTCGTCCCAGAGCAGGAGACCTCGAAATCCTCGTGTCCTATTCTGGAGAAACCAAGTCAGTTATTAATTGGTGCGATATCTTCAGAAGTCTAAATGGAATCGTGCTTTCGATAACTGGAACTAAAAGTTCTCCTTTGGACAAGAAATCAAATTATAAAATCATATTGGAGGAGAAGGTTAAGCCTGGTCAACCGAGGAGGTTTTATATGAGGGCTGCTTTTGTCTTGAGTCCGCTTCCCGTTAGGCTTGTAGAGAGGTTTAAGGAAAAAGGGTTGATTCTGCCAGAGTATGTCATAAATTGGTATCATTCCTTGTTTGGATAGTTGTTGGCGCCGGGGGTGGGATTTGAACCCACGTGACCCTTTCGGGTCACAAGCTAACTGATAGCGACTCCAGGCGTGAGCTTCTGTTAGAGGCGAATTTGCTCCCTACCTGATTCCCCGCTTAACGCCTGTTTGGCGTGCTCTAGGAGACCCCGGCTCTTTTGGCTTACTGATAATAAGGGTAGTTAGCATGTTTTTTAGGTTTTTGAGGTCTGCCAAGTCTTTGGATAGGTGCCTCTCGGCATTAGGACCCTCTCTGTTTTGGCTACTATTCCGTGGTTCATTTCCCGTATTTCTTCTGTTGTTTTTGTGGCTCTTGCTAAGGCTACTGCTTCAGTTTTTTGGGTTTGAATGAGCAAAGTGGTTTTTGGATTAATGCCTGTATCCATGTTAAGGATGCCCGGAGCTGCGAGGTTTGCTCCGTGGCATATTGCGTCTACAGCCGAGTCACGAATGGTGATTTTCGGGAGGAGCTGAAGGGCGTTTTCCATGGGTTGTACGAATTCTCGGAGCCATTTCTCGTCTTTGGTCTCCTTCCATTTTGTTTGGTAGTAGGATACGTCGTGGAGTGTGACGAGTTGTGTTTCTTCGGTGAGGGGTCCTGATCTGGTTCGGCGAAGTTCTTGCATGTGGGCTCCACAGCCTATTGCTTCGCCTATGTCGTGGCTGAGTTTTCGGATGTAGGTTCCGGCTTCGCAGGCAACTTGAAGGAGTATGTTGCGGTCTGTCATCTCGAGGAGGGTTATGTAGTAGATTTTGCGGGTGCGGAGTTGGCGTTTCACTGAGGCTCTTAATGGAGGACGCTGATATATGACTCCTTGAAACTCGCTCAACACGGTCCTGATCTTGTCTTCGTTCACTTCTGAGTGGAGTCTTGTTACGCAGATGTATTCTTTTCCAGACAGAAGAAGAGCTTGCAGGGTTCTCGAGGCTTCTTGGAGGGCGATGGGAAGGATACCAGTCACTTTGGGGTCGAGGGTTCCGCCGTGACCGGCACGCTCCATGTTCAGTATGCGTTTTATCCAAGCGGTGACCTCGTGGCTTGATGGACCAGCTGGTTTGTCCAGGTTTATTATTCCGAAGCGAATGTAGTCTTGGATTGGTCTTTCGTTTGGTTCGTGTCCATATTTTGGGTTTGTTTCTTCTTCAGCCTTTATTACGAGTTTGCGTTTGGTTTCCCATGGAGCGAGGATTCTTTGCATGATTATCTATTAGGGATGAGGCGACTTAAAGAGTTAAAGGATTGTTTTGGTTCTGCTCTCTGTTCTTGGTGCGAAGTAAAATTATTTTTTGTTTCATCATCATCACATCTTCTTCTCTCTGGGCGGAACGCTAAGAAAAAATTAATTTTGTTCTTTTTCTCCTTCTTCTCCTTCATCTCGAGATGAAAGCGTTAAGAAAACTTTTGGCTTTCATTATCAATTGCCGAAAGGGCCTGTTGTTTTTGTTGTCTGATTTTGGAACAGACATTGCTTTGGGTTCTGTTGGATTTCGCTGGTCTGATAAAAATTGATAAAATGGGTTTTCAAGTTGTCAAGTTTTTTGTTTTGTATGGTAAAGCATATTACAACCGAAAGAAACAATAAAATGAGGTTTATGGGTTACACAGACCGATAGAAAGGAGAAAGCGAAACGGAATGTTGCTCCTGAAAAACGGCGTAAAATATCTCCCTTATGACTATATTTCCGAAGAAGAACTTACACAAATGGTTATCGAACATTACAAAGAAATCTTCGGAACAAACACCATATACTTCGACCCACAAACCATGAAAACACACGCAGGCATAAACGTAAGGAACGATGGCATAATCCTATCCTTGGTCCAAAACCAATGGTATATCCTCGAAGTCGAACTAGCCGAGCACTCACTACACAGACACATAATCCCCCAAATAACAAAATTCAACATAGCCTATCAAGAAACAGAAACAAAAAGAAAACTAACCGAAGCCCTCTACACCTTAATCCGACAAGACCCCTACAAAACAGCCGCACTGCAAACACAAAAAATCGAAGACGCACATAAATACCTGACCGAAACAATTGACACTCCACCAACAATCGCCATAGTAATGGACCAAAAAACACCTGAAGTAGATGCAGTCTGCAAGAACCTACCATTTAAAACAAGAACAACAGAGTTCAAAACATACACAAGAGAAAAAGCCGAAAATGTCCAGATACATATGTTCGAACCCATATACGAAAAACCACCAATACCAAAAAACCTATTAAAAATCCTAAAAGTTCTGGAACTAATCTACAAAGGGAAAACATACGATGAAGCCATAAAAATGACAGCCAAAAAACTCAAACTCTTTGAAGGCACTATACGAGCCGCTTGCACAAGAGACATCGGGTTAACATCAAACCAATTAAGAAAAGTAATCAAAGATAAAGAACACTTCAAAACACTATTAGCCGAAAAATTCCCAGAGTACGAAAGCATAATCAACAAAACAATACCATAAAACACATTTTGGAGCCCTTTTTATAAATCAAATGCATCCAACATTGATAAAGGCAATTGAAATGAAAAAGAAGCGCCCATGGAAAAACAGAAAGTTGTTGAAAGAAGTCACTATGCCCGATGGATTTAAACTCACTTTTTGGCTCTACGAATGGAACGATGATGTAGCGTCAAAATTGAAACATTGTTTTTGTGTTAGGATCAGAAAGTTGAACCCACATGGCCGCCCTTTACTAACAGAACAAATAGGAATCAGAGTTGACAACTGGAACGATTTTCTCAATACCGTAACTAAATTAAAACTGAATGAGAAATTGTAGCTTTAGACTCGCTTTTACCGACGAATCCAACAACCCATAAACACTAATGCAAGGATAACACTACAAGTCATAGTTAATAATTAGTGTATGGTAAATTCTTGTTTTTCCTTGCTGAAACTCCAATCAAATTGCCTGAGAAAGTTCATCCCCAAAATACATGGCATACCATGAACAGTCTTAGCCAAAACCTCAGCGTTCTTCACAGTCAAATTTGTGTCAACCACACCTATGGATGAAGCATAATACAGGTCGGCAACAGCCTCTCCCTTCACAGTCAAAATCAAAACCTTCCTACGCTTTTCATCCCTGACCAGCCCAAGATTCACACAATCCCTCTCAGGAAGAATAACATACGTCGAACCAGTGTCAACCAAACCTAAATAATTAGCCGACCCAAGCGAACCCTCAACCACAACCGGAACCCTAACCATTCCACGCTCGTCAACAGAAAAGACACGCAGCCTTCCTCTCCTCCTTCGTCGGAGAATAACCAATAGCCACCTTTATCCTAGTTCTGCCCAACTTCTCATGAATCTTCTTCCACAACCGCTCATTTGAATCCGCCACAGCCAAGACCTCACCATCCGCAGACAAAGCAAACCACTTACCCTCCAATTCATCCTCAAGACGACGATACCGCTCAAACCAAGTCTCAACCATGGAAATCATCCCCACACATATAACTGGTCAAATTTGTTAAAAACGTTATGGATTAGCTTTCACTGCCTTAGCCAACAATTCAACAACTAAAAACACTCATACAAGGATAACGTGCCTATGAGTTAATAGTTGGTTCTTGCCGTAGAAGCGAAGCAACGCTTAAATGTATACAATTTATTAATTTGTAAATAGAAGGCTCGCCAAATGACCGAAGAAGAACTAACAACGGTTTCAGCCCGCATCCAAAAATCCCAAGCAAAAGAAATCCAACGTCTCGCCTCAACAAGGGGCACAGACAAATCCGCCATCATACGTGAACTACTCACCACAGCCATACAAAACAAAAGAACCGAAGAAGCCTTAAACCAAGTTCAAACCAAAAAAATCACGGTGTGGAGAGCCGCAGAAATCGCCGGCGTCACATACAGAGAAATGCTGGAACTACTCAAAACCCACAACATACCATTCCCACTCTCAGAACAAGAGCTGAGGCGAGAAATTGAAGAAATCACCACCGCAAGCAAAAGCCATCAGTAACGCAGGGCCACTCATCCACCTCGCCAAAGCCAACGCACTACACATTCTACAAAACCTCTATCTCACCATACTAGTTCCCAATGAAGTCAAAACAGAAACAGTCGACAAAGGCAAAGAAAAAGGACACCCAGACGCACTGCAAATAGAAAAAGCCATACAACAAGGCTGGATAAAAACCACACAAACAAAACTAAACCCAGAGTTCCAAAGAGCCGCAAAAACAGCAGGCATAACAAACACAGAAGCCTTAGTGATACAACACGCCTACCAAAACCATCTCACAGCCCTCTTAGACGATGAACCAGCCAGAATCTTCGCAAAAACTCTGGGCGTTACAGTCCGCGGCACACTAGGCATCTTAATCCAAGCAACAAAAAACAACATCATAAACCGCCAAGAAGCACTACAAACACTCGACAAACTCACAGAAACCATGTACATAACCGCCGACCTCTACAAAACCACAAGAAAAGAAATCGACAAACTCACCTAAACAAAATCCTACAGTTCCCTTAAGCCCTCTCCCTCTATACTAGACCTAGACAGACACAGACACACAAACAAACATTATAGTTTAGGCTTCACTGGCTCCTTCATATCCTCCAACAAACCAGCCTTCTTCAAGGCGTCAACAACCGCCTCATCATCATCACCCTTCTTAACACTAACCTTCACATCCAAAGGCTCAACATGACTAACATTCACACGCCTACGCCTAACACCACTAACCTTCACAGGACCAGTAACCAAAACAAAACTCTTGTCAATAACATCAACAACAACACATTTCATACCAGCCTCACGACCAACCAACTTCACACAAACCCGACCAACCTCAACCGCAGGCATCCCACAATCAACCTCCATCAACAATAATTTCGACTTCTAATCATGGCTCTAACTATTAAACTATTCGTTACCTTCATGCTTACCTAAAAACCAACGATCAACAACCAAACAAACCGCACCAAAAACTTCGTTCACGTCCAACAAATCAGTGTCCAAAACCAAATGGAAAGGACTGAAATTCTCTCCCAAGACGAAACCATACAACCCCTTATAGATTCTTCTGGTCAAATCATCCTTCTCCCTCAAAATCCTCAAAGCCTCTCCAACACTGATACGGTCCCGTTTAGCAACCCTCTTAGCCCTCATCATTGGAGAAGCCTCAAACCAGACCTTAAACCCCTCCTTCAACAACCAAGGCATGGTCCAACTATCCAAAACCACGTTCCCCTTTTTTGCCAACTCCAAAAGCTTCTCATCAGCCTTCCTATCAAAACCAGAATCCTCTGTCCTCAGCTTCAAAAACCTCAACCCTTCTTCACTTTCCCACCAGCCCTTCTCAAAAGGTTTGTATCCAGCCTCAAAAGCCAAAGCCTTCAAGGCGTCTCCTCCAGAAAAGTATCTCAACCCATACCTCTCAGCCAAACGCCTAGCCACACTACTCTTCCCACAACCAGTCAAACCACAAACACAAATCACAACCTTCCCACTGCTTCCACAACCACACCTCACAACCAAAGTTAACCGCCCTTCTAAAACCTCAAACGCTCCTCACAGAAGCCTTCAACAGTTCCCGAAGACAACTGTGACACAACTGACCACCGTACACACGCTCAACCCTCTTCTCACTGGCAGAAAGCTTACCCACCCCAGAAGGAATCAACCGAGGACCACCGGAAAGGACGCCGCCACATCGAAAACAGCGCAGAAAATCAACTTTTTCTCTCTTGAAACGCTTCTTTAAACGTCCTCCAGGCAATCTAAGAAGAAGACGCTTTCTACTTCTTGTCCGCAGAGAAGGCTCAGGCATCATTGGGGCGCTCCAGTTGTTGCAACGGCCAAGCCAAGCAGACGAGACCAGAGAGTCCCAAACAGGAAAGAACAAAAGAGATACCACAAGAAAAGCGGCAGATCTGCGCGCCCATGTACGCTTCCTTCCCAAAATCCAGGTATTCCTGGAATGTACGCAACAGCCACTACACCACTGTAAAGAGGGAACAAGAAGAGATACCACAGAAGAAGGAAGGGTATCATAAAAATGAAGGAAACCTTCATAGACTGCCAACTCATCTTCTTTTGAAGCTGAAGAATCCGAGGTTGTTGTTTATTGAGTTTAGCAAGAAGCTTCTTATCACCACTCTTTGTGGCTTTCCTAAACTCAGAGGTCCAGTCCGCAACCTCTTTCCTCGAAGCCCTAAGCTCATCTTGGTTGATGAGAAAACGATTCGCCAAGGATGTAATCAATGAGAGAAGCATGGAGAGAAATAAAATAAAAATGGTTGAAACCGGTGGAATCGTCAAATCTAGAGACATCCTATCACGACTTTAACAATGTTGTATTTGGTTTTTAACTGTTTTCACAAAATCGCTCGTTACCCTCCTAAGATGCCGCGTAAGGCGGGATACATCTCGGCAATGCGCTCTTGCATCAGAAGCTGATAATACTGATACAGGATTCCCACCGAAAGCAGAACACCCATTCCAGTTCCAAAAACTCCGAAAAAGTCCGCAACAGCAGCTATCAACCCCACTATGAAGCCGCCGAGTACAGTTACGGTAGGAATGTAGCGCTTAAGGAGCAGCTCAATCGGTTTGCCCGATCTCCGAAATCCAGGAATTTGCATCCCAGAGTCAACGAGTTGTTTTGCCACAGTTTTTGGTCCAAGCCCGCCTACTTCAATCCATGTAAGTGAAAAGATTATGCAGAAAGAAATCATTATTCCTGCAAAAACGATGGCTCTGATGCATCCTGGCCAACTAAGTACGTCCATAATGTTTCGAGGGGCAAGCACATAGTATACTAGGCCGCCAACTGGCACGGGGTTTTGTTCTTCCCATCTGAATTGTCCGAGGAGGTCGATCCAGAAGTTGGTTCCTGGTGGTGGTTGGCCTGCTTGGTTCCAGAGGAGTTGGGATATGAAGTATATGTTTGCGAAGAGGGCTGAGGCGAAAATTACGGGTAGGTTTGAGACGTATAGGAGTTTTATTGGGTAGCGACCGCGGAATCCTCGGTATTTGGCGTATGCGATTGGAAGTTCGATTCTTACACCTTCCACGTATATCACAATGAGGAAGACGGCTATTGTGGTGATGAGACCCAGCATGGTTGGTAGGTTTAGGACTTCTAGTGTCTCTGGGTTTATTCTAACGAAGATTCTTTGTAGTGGTTCGGCGGATAGTATGGTTTGGAAGAATGCTATGATGGCGCCGTATTGTTTATAATCTTGGAGTGGACCGTGTGGAGATAGGCTGTCCCATAGTATGTGTTGGGCTACGCCTGCCATGATGAAGAGGCTTATTCCGCTTCCGATTCCCCATCCTTTCTGCACTAACTCGTCCAGTAGTATTAGGATTATTCCTGCACACATTAGTTGGCTGAAGATGATGAGGGATACTCCTGGAGTGAGGTTTCCGTAGACTCTTCCGATTAGGTACGCTGCTGCTTGAACGCCTGTCATGACTATCGAGAAGAATTTGCTGGCTGTTGTGAAGAGAGCTCGGTCATCTGGGTTTGTGAAGTCACAGGCTATCATCCCTGAACCCGCTAAGAGTTGTAGGACTAGGCCGGCGGTTACGATGGGACCAATTCCGAGTTCCATTAGGGTGCCTTGATTGGAGGCGAAGATGACTCGGAGGTATGTGAGTTCCCATCCTCCGGCTCCGACGCCGTAGAGTGGGATTTCTGTCATGATGAGGTATAGGATGAGGGCGGCTGCTGTCCAGAAGAGTTTTTCGTTGAATCCTATTTTGCGTTCTGGTGTGCTGACTTCTGGCATGAATCTTGATAGGGGTTTGAAGAGGGAGAGGAATCTTCCAGCCATCTTTGTTTTTCCTCTGTGTTGTGGTTGAAAGGTTTGTGGTTTATGATTTTATGAATTGCGTATGTTGTTGGAACATATAAACGCTTTGACTTTTGCGTGTGTGCGTGGGTACCTCTCTAGAGGGGAAGAGATAAAATTATTTTTTCTCCTTCATCATCTTCTCCTCTCTGTTTGAAAACTGGAAAATTTTTTGCGCTTTTTCATCAACTGCTGAAAGTAACAACAGTTTTAGCTGTTTGATTTTGGAACGGGCATAGTTTTGGGTTCTGTTGGATTTCAATTCTATGATAGAGGTTGAAAACCCGTTTTTCAAGACTGTTGTTGGGAGGGTGAGGTGTCAGTAGATTCTTTCGGTTAGTCCGTTGAAGTCTGAGTCGAAGCTTAGGATTTGTTTGATGCGGTTTTTCTCCTTGTGGGCTAAGGATATGCAGTCTTTTTCCAAATTACTTCGCCTTTGACCTTGGCTATGTTAGAAGTGAAGTAAGGCGGTTGTAATAATTTTTTTTCGTGCGGAGTTTATTCATAGATCGTTTTTCTTAATCCCACATCTAAGAAGACTGTTGCTTTCTCTTTTTCGTCTATCATGTATATTATGCGGTATTTGCCTATTCTCCATCGCCATAATCCTTCAAGTTTTCCTCGCAGTTTGGTTCCTGTGTAGGGGGTTTCTACAATTTTTTCTGATGCTTCTAAAATTCTTTCTTTGACGTTTCTTGGCAGCTTATCAAACTCTCTGATGAAGTTTGGTGTGAAAATTGGCTTGTATGGCAAGAGTTAGTCCTTCATGAGGGCTGCTCTTATGCCTTCGGGGCTTTTGACGCTTACATACTCTTTTTTCTTGTATTCTTCAAGACTTTTCTTTATTCTCTCTAATCCTTCTTCATTTGCGAGTTCTTCTAAAGTGGCTAGAATCTCTTCTATTTTGGCGAAATGTTCGTAGAGTTCTTTCAGTAGTGGGCGAGGAACTGAAACGGCTTGTGTCAAGTTTGGTCACCATTTGAAATAAGATGGGGACAGGGTAATTAAATTATTCGAATATCTGGAATGCTGAATAACGCAATCGTGGGTGCATTTTGGGATGTGTTATAGAGGATTTTTCCGTAAATGATATTTTGTTGATTAAGTTACTATAATTGGAGTAGGAGTCGGGAGATTTCTGAGGTTCTGTCTTCTATTCGGTCGTATGTATCTATGGAGGTCGTTTCTTTTGGGGTGGAGGATATGGCGAGAGCCTCAAGGTTGGTTGAGGAGTATGGGATGGATTGGCATGATTGTCTTAATGTTGCTCTTATGAGGAAGTGTGGGGTGGAGGAGGTTTATTCTAATGACAGACACTTTGATGGAGTGGAGGGGGTTAAGAGGATTTTCACATAGTATATCAATATACTATGGTTTGTTAGTTCTCTTTCGCTTGGATGGACCGAGTGTTGCTGTGATGACCAGAATCGGCGTTTCGGAAGCGTATTCAAACGACCTCAAGCACCTTGGAAAGATGGATTTCTTTAAGCAGGAGATTCAAATTATTTTTTGAGTGTTCTGGCTTTGAAGTCTGTTATTGTTATGCCTATGACTTCTTTGTCTGCTATTCTGTATATGACTCCGTCTTCAACTTCGACGCTGTCTTGAG
>Ga0315314_1001764_pt1 | contig 18737 bp, 21 predicted proteins | sample TDP9_MG_FD_203631 | JGI IMG/M metagenome (GOLD analysis project Ga0315314, IMG submission 203631) | Freshwater sediment microbial communities from Lake Towuti, South Sulawesi, Indonesia - TDP9 | ecosystem: Environmental > Aquatic > Freshwater > Lake > Sediment | place: Indonesia: South Sulawesi...
CCAGAGCCGCCTTCAAGATGCGCTCACCGCTAGTCTCAAGCTGCCTGCTCACGTCTATCGCAAGCGCCTCGGGTCCCGTGATCAGCGCCGTGGCAATGGGCACAACATGGACCAGGTGTAACTCCGCGGAGTACTTCAAGGCGAGGTCCACAGCCTCATCCACAGCCTTGTCGGAGAACTCGGAGCCATCAACCGGTACCAAGATCTTCTTTATCATGGCTTCTCACCCTGTAAAGGAGAAACGTGCGTATTTATACACTCCGATACACGCCGAAGGAGGTTCTCCGACATCCGGGGCGCGAGAGACGCATCAAGACAAGTGTTTAAATCTGAGTACTTGAATGGATTGATAGCACATTTTGGAAAGGCTAGGGAAGGACCCAGATGGACCTGTCTGAGGAAGAGGACTTCCAGAAGCTCCTCCAGGCGAGCATAGTCGACTCCATAAGGATAAGCCACCCAGTCGTCCTGAAGGGGCAGTACGCTCGAGCCTACGAACTGCTTAAGGACAGCATAGACGCCATGATAACCCCCTGCCTCGTCGGACCCCCCGGCGTCGGCAAGTCGCTCCTGGTGAGGAAGATAGCGAACGACACGGGGAGACGGTTCTACGAGGTCTTCTTCGACGAGAACGTCACCCCGTCGAGGCTGATAGGATCCTTCGACCCAGCACTCGTGGCGAGGGTCGGAAGGACAACAACGACCTTCGAGCCTGGACCCCTCACGCGCGCCATGGTTGAGGGCGGCATATTCGTGGCTCAGGAGCTGAACCGGGCGACGGAGTTCTGCCAGAACAGCCTCATCGCCCCCCTGGAGGAGAGGCACTACTTCATCTACCCGATGGGAATCATAAAAGCGGATGACAACTTCGCCTTCGTCGCGACCCAGAACCCCATCGAGCACTCCGGAACCTACCGGCTATCGCAGGTTCTCGCCGACAGAATCGGGTGCTGGATAAGGATCGGCTACCCCGACAAGGAGACCGAGCTGGAGATAATCAAGGTCAACGTCGAGGAGTATGGGCTACCGGAGAGCGCCCTCAACAAGATCTACGCGATCGTCACCGAGACGAGGTCAAACCCGTACCTAGAGACACCCGCCTCGCCCAGAGCCGGAATCTTCCTGGCGCGCCTTGTGAACAAGTACCTTGACAAGTTCAAGAACGAGAACGAGACGATCAGGTTCTTCGCCCACCCGGTCCTCAGGAAGGAGATGAGGACGAGGGGAGAGGGCAAGATGCCGGACGAGGTAATCGACGAGATCCTGAAGAAGCACCTAAGTGACTAGTGATGGGGGAAAGCGAGTACACATCACCCTCCTTCGCCGACTATTTCATTCCTGAGTTCATCAAGAGGATGCGGGAGAGCGAGGAGTGCAGAGACAAGCCCAGCCCCCGACAAGCCATCCGAATGTACCGCATGATGCTCCCCATCTTCATGAAGAAGGGATACCTCACCCTCGAAGACCTAGTCGAGATAGCGGTTGTCACCTCGAAACCGGACAACCAAGACCTCGCGAAGAGGATCGCCGGGGACATCATCTGGAGCCTCGACGAGCTCCACAGGCCACCACCTGCCACAACGACGACCGAAGACCTACTCCGGAGCCTCATCAGATCGAGGAACAAAGGCTCGTTCATCCACCTCGTCTCCCAGAACCCCGAGGAGGCGGTGGAAGCGGCTCTCGACCTCTACTCCGAGACCGGCGATGAATCAGGGCTAGACCTGATCGAGGTGCTCCTCAAGGAGCCCGCGCCCGGCGTCGGACCTGGCGAGGACAAGCTCATGCGCGCCTACCTCAAGTCGATGCGGACCGACATAAGAAAAGAGTCTAGGAGGCTCTGGAAGGACATCCTGAAGAAGCGGCTCATCAGACTCGGCTGGGAGTACGAGCACATAGGTAAGAACATCACCAGCTACAACCTCAGACCCTACGAGCCGGGTGAGGACACCGAGCTTATCGACGAGGAGAAATCCCTGGAGTCGATCCTGATCGATCAGGGAAAGACGGTCGAGGAGATCGCCCACCGGGACTTCCTGATGAGGAAGAGAGAGAAGAGGCCGAAGACGATCATCTACGTCCTCGATGTCAGCAACACCATGTACCTGGAGAGCCTGGGGGGTGAGGCGCTGAACTCCATCCAGTACTCGGTCCTCTGCCTGATCCCCCTCCTCTACGCCTTCAGAAGGGAGAGGTACGGACTCACCCTCTTCGAGAGCAACACCCACGTGATGAAAGACCTCTACCAGCTGAAGGACGAGGACGAGCTGATCGAAGACCTGCTCTTCCTCGCAACCTCCACCTGCACAGAAGCCCAGAGACGATTCGGAGGCGAAGTGGGCGAATGGGGCGGTACCGTGCCCGGTGCCAGCATCAGATGGACGAGAGATCAGCTCAACTCGATAAGAGACAGAAGCGAGAAGATGTGCTTCCTCTTCAGCGACTTCCAGATCGAAGAGACAGACAAGAGCGCGAAGCAGAAGAGCGCCGAGAACTACGACATCCTGCGGCGAATGAACTCGGAAGGCTTGAGAGTCTTCGCGTGCGCATCCCCCCTCTCGTACGACAGCAGGTTCCAGTCCTACACGGAAGCGCCTCTCGAGAAGATGAAGGAGGCAGGGTGCGAGATACTCTCAACCAAGGACGCGAGGGAGTTCTTGGAGAGCGTGAAGGAAGCGGTCGAGAAGCCTCCGCGCTGACTCGGATTCATCAGTCAAATCTGAATTATCAGAAAAGTTTAAAAGCTCAGAATACCAGTACGATCCAGGGTCGCCAAGGATGGTCAAGAAAGAGACTTCTTCCACACCCGTGGTAGAGGGATTGGGGTGCTGCAGGGTAGAGGCGGTGACAAGCGTGGACGAGCGTGGCCAGATGGTCCTTCCCAAGGAGTTGAGGGAGAAGGCGGGCATTCGTGCCGGGGATAAGCTGGCCCTTGTGAGCGGGGAGAAGGACGGAAGAGTGTGCTGCATCTGGTTGATCAAGGCCGATGATCTAGCGGATATGGTTAGGAATATTCTTGGACCCATGGTGAACGAGATGATTGGAACCAGAAGGTAATCGGATGAAAGACGAGACCGTGAAAAAAGTGGTGAGAGAAGGCTATGCCAAGATCGCCAAACAGGAGACTTCGTGCTGTGGTGGCGCCACCTCCGCCAAGGACATAGGCAGGAGGATAGGGTACACCGAAGAAGAGCTGCAAGCCGTGCCAGAGGGAGCGAACCTAGGGCTGGGATGCGGAAATCCCGTGGCTCTCTCCTCCCTGCAGGAAGGAGAGACGGTCCTCGATCTCGGCTCTGGAGCGGGGTTCGACTGTTTCTTGGCCGCGTCTAAGGTCGGTCCGAGAGGCAGGGTCATCGGTGTTGATATGACGCCCGAGATGATCGACAAGGCAAGAGACAACGCCAGAAAAAGCAAGTTCGCAAACGTCGAGTTCAGGCTCGGGGAGATCGAGAACCTCCCCGCCGGCGACGGCACCGTCGATGTGGTCATATCCAACTGCGTGATCAACCTCGCGCCCGACAAGAGAAGGGTCTTCAAAGAGGCGTTCAGAGTCCTCAAGCCTGGCGGAAGGGTGATGATCTCCGACATAGTGCTGCTCAAAGAACTGCCAGACCTTGTGCGGAAATCCGTAGAAGCGTACATCGGCTGCATCTCAGGAGCCACGCTGAAGGACAAGTACATTGGAGCGATAAGAGCAGCAGGATTCGAGAAAGTCAAAATAGTCGACGAAACGCGCTATCCCGTCGAGTGTATGACCGACGATCCGGTGGCAAAGAGGATCATCAGAAAGCTACGAATGTCCGCCGAAGAAGCAAGGGATCTTGCAAGCTCGATTGTGAGCGTGAAAGTCTCCGCGGTTAAACCCTAAGGCCCGCTCCAGGGACAACGAGCTCAGGCATGGAGACGGCTACTGCTCTAGCGCCGCCGCCAACGCTCCCTCCAACGCCTTGGATGTGGAATCGGCGAATCCTACGATGAGTGCGTCCCCATCCTTGAGACGGAAGGAGTCCAGGATCTCTCTCGCGAGACCCGGATACTCAGCCGAAAGATTGTGGTAAACACGCGGGACCGAGAAGACGTTATCCTTGAACAGGAGGACCGTAGCGCCCCGGGCTCCGGCTCGTACGGCTGAATCCCTCTGCTCAATCCCATCGCTGAACCTCTCCTGCCTGTCGCAGATCTGAACGGCGACGCAGGCTGGTCCGAGCTGCAACTCGGAAAGATCGATCCGACGGATATCACCTATCCCAACCTTCGATAGGACAGAAGCTAGGTACCTCTCCCCCGCAGGTGTCATGGAGCAGCCTGTCTTCTCCGCCTTTATGTAGCCCTTCTCAGCCAACTCGGAGAGCATGAGCCTAACAAGACCCTCATGCTCGTACAGGTCGAGGAGGCCCTTCAGCCTGTACCGTCCGACCCGGCCCTCCATTCTCAGAAGGAGAAGCAGGAGGAGCTCCTTGAGTTCCGAGCGCTTCCTGCGCCTTCCCCGCCGCTTAGAGGACAACTTTGACAACGCAGAGTAGTTTTAGCGGGGCGGGCAATAGCCTTTTCGAGGCAAAAGTCCTTCTAGTCAGCTCTAGCATGTTCAGGACCTATTGCGTCAACGAAGATTAAACCGCAGACTAGTGCGTTTCCAGAGAGAAAGCGGTTCGTAGTACGAGCCTAGATCGGGTAGGCCCCGCAGGTTCGGCAGTAGTTTGCTTTCTCAGCCACGTTTGAGTTGCATTCGGGGCAGATCTTGCCCTCGGGATCGATCGGATGCGGCACTCCCAGCAATCTCCTATAGACTCTGTAGTAGAACAACTGCTCCTTGTCTCGAACCGTAACGTTATCCATCTCAAGATATTCCATTTTCTCTCCCTCAAACTCTTCGTCGGAGATCATTTGGCTGAGCTTGGCTGGGAGTATGTGAGTTCCGGAGCCATATTCGATGGGCGTCTTAACCCTCCACAGAATCTCGTCGGGCAGTAGACCCTCGAAGGCCTTCCGCAGTACCCACTTCCCCCACTTCCCCCACTTCCGCCCTCTCTCCTCTCGAACCTTGAATTGTGCGCTCAGTCCCATCGCGTACGACTTGAGCTCCGGGTCCAGATACGGGAGCTCAACCCTGATACCGAGGTCTTTGGCTAGCGAAACCGACGAGAAGGCCATGCCGCTCCAAAGTCTCTGGAGCTCCAACTCAAGTCTCTCCCCCTCTAAGTCGAGGAGGTAGCCGTACCCGGCGAACAGCTCATCACACCCGTCTCCGGTCATTAGGGCGCTTACTCCCCTCTCCTTTGCCACCCTCAGAGCGATGTAGATGGTCACGCTATTACGGACCTCCATTGGGTCGAAGGACCTCATCAAGTTCACAACCACGGGGATAGCTTCGAGAACCTCATTCATGTCGAAGAGGTAGACGAGATGCCTCACCTCCAGCTTTCCAGCCATCAAAGACGCGTACTCCACGTCGGGGGCGGGAACCCCATGTAAGGCTACTGTAAACGCCTTTTGGGAGACGAACCTTGAGGCTACGTAAGCTAGTATACTCGTGTCCAAACCGCCTGAGAGAAGAATGCCCTCAGTCAGGTTCCTCTTCACCGCATCATGCAATAGAGCCCGAAGTGTAGAGCAGATCTCACCCAAAGACGGGGGATAAGCCATCACCGTTCAACCTTCCGGGATGCTCTCCTGCGGAGTTCCTTCTCTGCGATTCCCAAGTCCTCCAGTGTGTTGACGTTTACGACAAGCGCCTCATCCTCAAGGATTAGGATCTCCTCCTCAATCTCAGGTTCCTCGATCCACCCGCCGTCGACGACGCTCACCCCGACGGGGGCTACGGTCCTTCCTTTTATTTCAAAGACGTACTCCGGCTTCAGACCAAGCCTCTCACACAGGTTCGTCGGAACCGCGACAGTCAGGGCTGGCTTACCACAGTTTTCATAGCGCTCCACGATGTGGTCGATGATCGCGCTTGTTATAAGGGGAAGATCGGCGGAGACGGTTAGGATCTTCCGTGGTCCAAGCCTCCTCGCCGCGTATCGAAGGTCTGACACGTACCCCTCGCCCGGGGTGTCTAGGGGCTTGGCTGAGAGCTCCCTCGCCCTCACGGCTGTCTTGGGGGTGTCTTTGCTCACGGCAACAACGAGGTCTTCTACCTTCCTCGCTCCTCGGAGAGCGTCGATGACACGCTCGATCATGGCTTTGCCACCCACCATGACCAGAGGTTTCTCCTCAGAAAGCGCCATGCGCGTCCCCCGACCTCCAGCCATGACGAGCGCAGTTACACCCAATTTGACACCACTAGCACGCTGATCAGACAGGTCATCCGCGCCAGATCGTTTGTCGCCCCAAAAACGTCCCCGGTCACGCCGTTGAAATGCCTGTTCGAAGCCCATACCATAATCAGCGCCGTGATTATGCCAGCAGCCAGTCCAAGAAGGCCCAGGGTCCGGAGCAAGGAAACTGCCAAGCCGAATGAGATGACCAAGGCTGCGATGAAGCGAAGTGCTCCGCGCTTACCATGCATGGCTTCTATGAAGTACGTGTTCATACCTTTGTGAGCAGACCTGCCGACCCGAGCTTCGGTCACCATCCCGAGTTTGGCTGAAACTTCAGACAGAATCAAGACCTGAAGGGCGAGGCTTGGACTTAGCGCAGCGATGGAGAAAGCTGTTGCTGACAGGGTTACTAAGCCGAGGGCTAAGCCACCAGCGCCGGTCCGCTGGTCATGCATTATCTCAATCTTCTTCTCGGGTGGACCTTGGTACATCAGCCCGTCCCCTAAGTCTAGGAGGCCGTCGGTGTGGTGGAGACCCGTAAACAGGAGGATGAAGCCCAAGGTCAAGACCCCGACTACTAAGCTTGGAAGGGCGAGGAATAGAAGCATGGCCAATAGTCCGGCGAGAAGCCCGATGAGCGCTCCTATCAGGGGAAAGAGGTACATGTGATCCGCCGCGCCTACTAGGGAATCTTGGCTCATGCCGACCGGGATAATTGTAAGGAACGCTGTCACGCTCCTTACTCCCTTAAGCATCCCTAGGGCCATCGCTTATCAACGGCTTCGAAGCCGGATATGTCTAGGAACCAGTATCCGTCTTTCAGTACCTCGTTCACCCTAATAATCTCCAAACGCCTTCTGAACATAGGACCGTCTACTACGAGCGTGTGGTACTCGCCAAACTCGCCGCAGGGATCGACCCCGATCTTTTCGAGTATGTCTCTCACAAAGCCTTGGTCTATCCTGCGCCCCAACCATTCCTTGCCCAGCAAATCGGCTTTCGCGCTGACCACTACTGCCTCAAAGCCCTCGTCGATGAATTTGGCTAGAATCTTCTTCGGGTCAAGACCCCATAGGGGTGTTATGGGCTTCACGGCCAGCTCGCCGCAAACCCGGTGTGTCCAATCTCCGTGTCCTGGGACTTCTCCGATTTCCCCAAAGACTACTCCCTCCACTCCCGCCTTTTTCAGCTCCTGTACAGCGTTCTTGAAGCCCTGTTCATACGTTTCCCAAGTAACCTCCCTCTGAACGAGAGGAACCCCGACAGCCTGCGACTGTGCGCGCATCAGTTTACGATCGATTCCATGGGACATGCTCCTTCCATCTTTCGACGCAAGGTTCAGGAGGTGGGAGACCTTGAAGCCGTCTGAGACCGCCCTATGACAAGCTAGACAGCTGTCCTTGCCGCCACTCCACGACACAGCCACCTGCATGGAAGTCACGTGGCCCTTTCGGTTACCTTGAACCAACTAGCTGCTCGTAGTTCCTCTCGATCTCCCTTAGTAGGAGATCTCTCGTCACGAAGCCTCTGGACTTTGCCATGGCGGCTATGGATGCGCCTCCCGCTCCAACTCCCTCCTTGACCACACCCGCCTCGTAAGCCCTCAAGCCCTCAAACCTAGAGCGGCTGAAGTCCAGATTGGCTGCCATGATCGGGACATCCGCGATCTGGGCGATTATGCCCTTTAAGTCAGCCGTTGGGTCGGCTACGATCCACCTGGTGGTGCCTAAGGCAACGTTGCCAAGCGCCTCACGCTTCAACGCCTTGACGACGGTCAATACGGCTCCCATCTGCGTCCCCCCAGCCATGAGGACGGGAACCCTGTCCGCGGCTCCAACAACAATTCCCGCGAAGGCTGGAACCATGGGGTCCCCCACACACGAAACAGCCTTGATAGGGTTATCGGCTAGGGTCCCGAACTCTATGCCTGAAGCCTTTAATCCCTCCTCAACAACTCCGATCTTCAGCTCATGGGGATTTCTTGGCATGCTGCTACTGACCTTCCCCCGGGCGTCGACTCCCATGGCTAGAAGGATGCCGAGGGCGGTGGTTGTGCCGCCGGGAATGCTCTCTCCGACCACAACGTACTCTGCTGTTCTAGCCAATGTTTCTCCTAGGGTCCTCGCCCTCTCCAGAACCTCCTCCGCATTGTCAACAGCCTTGCCAGTTCTTATGTCTCTGCCTGGGGTACCTCCAAGATCTACGAGGGGCACGTGGGGCTTGACCCTCAACCCGCCGCTGACCACGATACTGGGTATCTCAGCCAACCTGAGGGCTGACATCGTGATGAGGGCTGGGGTCGGTATTCCCTCAGGCGTCATAGGAACTCTAGACATGCACTTGCACCTACCCAAGAGGAGCATCTCCACATCTGCCGGAGGCGTGTAGTCGGTTAGCTCAGGGTGCTTCCCTGCCGCAGATATGCCCGGAATCTTTGCGGTCTCGGTCGTGGCGATGGTGCATACAAATAGAGGGTTCTTTCCGGTTATTCGACTCAGGAAGCGTTCGGCCATACGTTCGTTATGGATCAGGAGTGTGTCGTAGACCCGCCTCAACTATCACCAACCCTTCAGGATACTTGCGAAGCCTTGACATCTCCGATGGGCTGTACTATCCCCCTCTGCCTCATTAGTCTAACAACCCTAGGGACGACTGTGGTGAAGAGGATCGTGTTGTTCACGAGAGCCGTGGCCGTGGAAGGTACGCCCATCAAGAGGGTAGCCTCAATTGGAAGCCCGAAGAACACAGCGAACCAGGTATTCTGAAGCAGCTCACTAACCAGTGTTAGGGTAATGGCGGACATGCCTAGTTGGACGAGGCTGGGGTTCTTCTTGAGGATGTGGAGGGCTCCGCCGCCGATGCCTATCAGGCCGATGATGGCAGCTATGAAGGGTGTCCAAGGACCGGGCATCATGTATAGGTCAGAGACAACGATGAGGAGGGCCCCCGTCACAAAGCCCTGAACAGGGCCGAACAAAAACCCCGACAGAAATGTAAGCGTCTCGGTTAAACCAACCTTTATGAGGACGCCATAGAGAGATCCCGCTGACAGGGCGATCCAGCCGAACCCGATTCGCGTAACAGCGCCTGACGCGATGAACAGGGTTATGACAGCTAGTTCCCGGGAAGATTTCATTAGCCTCAAAGCGACGGGACCTCTGTAGGATAAATTTCCTACATAGGATAAATATCCTACATGGATAAAGTTTCCGGTGGGAGAGCAAACCGATAATAGAGCAAGTTAAGGAAGACAGATTTCGTGGTTCGAATGAAGCCTCGTCAGAGTATTCCACTTTTAGAATGGCTTGAGGAGAGGGGTATAACCTTAGAGAGCCTTGTGGACGCGGCTCTTGAGCTCTTCGTCCCGCACCCAGGCGTCGAAACAAGGGAGAAGGCTGCCGAACTGCTGAGAGAGGAGTTCATGGAGGTTCTGTCGGACGTGAACGTTTCCTGCTTAGAAGTGGCGTGTTTTCAAGCCGAAGAGGAGGCTAGGAAGGGTGCAGTTCCTGGTTTGACCAAGGAGAGGTTCATGGGGCGCCCCGGGCTCGTGGCCGACGAGCTCCTGGGGATGGCTATCGCCACATACATCGCCGGAGCCAGAGGGATCTTTGAGTTCATACGATTCGACCAAGCGAAGCCTGGGATCTTGAAGGAGTTCGGACCGATCTCCAACGACGGCGTCGGAGGGCTCGTGGCGGGCGTGTCATCCAACATGTACAGCAGGGCTTTGAGACAGAAAGGGGCGAGCCAACGTTGAGGACGAACAACCCGGTAGAAAGTGGTCGCCAGCACTAGGTCGGGAAACGACAAATAGACAATGCCTTATTCCCGACATCGATTGTTCCATTGTGTTGTTGAATATCGAGAAAACATGGGTAGAACGCAGGAGGAGGCTTGTCTAGGGAGGGGCTGTCAGATTGGCAACATTAGCGACGACCCCGTCACCACAGTATAGGCTGCAATTCAAACCTCTGGGAAGAACCTCCTCATGATGACAATGATTGTTTCATTCTGCCTCGGGTTAAGTGATACCTGCAAACCATAATGCGTTGGTTTGGGAATGATCAGGCCCTGGCGAATGAGCTCCTTGACCATTTTCTCCACACGTTTTAGCCTTTCCTTTCCGAGCTCGCCTCTTTGAAACTTTAAAGCCCTCAACTCCGAACAACGTACCAAGACATGACCCGCGAAAACGACGAGACGCTGCTAGTCCGCTACTTAGGCAGCTCGCCGATACTGAGGATAGTAGACTTCTTCCTAGACAACCCCCTGTTCGACTATTCGAAGAACGAGATTGTGAAGAATCTGAGCATGGGCAGGATCACGTTCTTCAAGTACTGGAAGGAGCTGGAGAGCTCCGGGGCAGTTAAAGCAACGCGTCGAGTGGGAAGGGCGACGATGTACCGGTTGGACAGGGAAAACGACGTCGTGAAACAGCTGATTCGCCTGGACATGACGCTAGCGAGAAAGGCGATGGATAAAGTCTTGGAAGAGGATCAGAAACCAGAGAAAGTCGTGGCTGCGGAAAGCCGACAGGGCTAGAAAAGAGTTCGAGCCCTACAACCAAGCATGCGCTAGGCGAAGAAGGTCCGCTTCCACTCCAGCTTGTCGCCGCTCCGCAAGACAACCATGTCCGCGGCGGTTGTTCCGTAGACCCCGTTCACCCAGAACTGCCAGTACTTAGCATCGCTGTTCTTGTTGTTCGGAACTCCGTCTATCGAGGTCACTATAGACCCCATCCCGGCATAGTAAGTTGCTGAGACCTTTGAGACAGCCCTAGTGGCGTCGAGAGCCGTGGCCTCCTTGAAGAGATAGACCTCAGAGTATGTTCGCGTGGTCCCGTTCCCGTAGTCGATAGAGACCGAGACGATCGCGAGAGAAGACCTGATCGTCATCGTCTGCTGGTAGTAGTAAACCGAGGCTACAGTACCAACGACTCCCCAAAGAACACAGACCGCAAGAGCCAAGACCAGTACCCTTTGACTCGCCATCTGCTTGCTCACCCCCTTATCCCCTGGGTCACCGTCGTCGACTGGACCGGTATTCCCCTCAAACTCATCACCGCCCGCGCCACGGGTGCAGCTCCGACCGAGAACAAGACCATGTTAGAGACCGTGTGGATCACCCCAAACCAGGGAGGAATAAGCCAGCCCGTCGCGATCGCCGCGATGAGCGGGACGCCGAAGGTGTAGGCGAAGACGATGTTTGTGACGAGGTCGTACACGAGGGTCAGAAGGGCTGCCCACAGAGCCATCTCCGCCCTCCCAGGCAGAGGTTTGCCGCTACCTCCTCTGAGGGTGGCTCGGCCGATGAGCCCCCCAGCCAGTCCGTAGATCGACTCGCCTGCGATGGTGGCGATCCAGACGGGGAGGGCGAAGCCATAGGGGTTGAGAGTCCCGTAAATCACCCAGCACAGAGCGCCCACCGTCATCCCGACTGGTGCACCGAAGCAGAGACCAGCTACGAAGACGATCACGTCCATCAGCTTGAAGTTGAGAAGCGAGATGGAGGCGTAGTTCCCCGCGAGACAGAGGGCTGTGAGTGTTGCCGTGATCGCGGCGTCCCTATGGGTGAATTTCATCTTGTTCACGCGGTTTCCGATTTGTAGGATTAAGTTCCTACCCTACGTAGGATAAAATTCCTATTAAAGTTTACGGGGTCTACGGCTCGATGTTCAGAAGTGGATGGGTTCCGTTCCTAGCATCCACAAAGATCCGGGTTTGTGGGGTTTCAGACTCAGCCGCGTTTTGCCTCTTTTTATCTCGTCAAAATGTTGGTCGTCGGAGAGAACTCTTGCCTTGTTGAGGATGGCTGTTGTGACAACCATGCAGTCGCCTAATGATACGTTCTCGTATCGGCACTTCAGCAATCCGCCTTCTCTTACGATGTCCTGATCCAGTTTGTAGACGACCCTAAGCGTGTAGTTCTGATTGATAGGTTTTAGAGCCCCAAACTCATCGACAAATCATGCTTCAGTAAGGGTTTTGATATCAGGACTCCTACTTGGTACGCTAACCCTCTTCATCGGATCTCCTTCAGCACTTCAGACACGGTCAGTATTCGAATTCCCTTGAACTGTCTCAATTTGAGCAGGTGTCTATCTCCCGTTACGATGAGGTTTGCCTGTCCATCGTAGGCCGTTCTGAGTATAGTGTCGTCGGGAGTCTTCAGCAGTCTGAATCTTGATGTTACTCGCACAATTTCCCCTCTGCCGACCAGCATTCTTAGGAAGGCAGTGGCGTCCTCAGGATTCACGTAACGCCTGATTCGTTCATCGGCAGCGATCCGCGAGAATTCCCTGATAATTGACCTTGAGATGAGAAGTGTGTGAGGCTTGGTGAGTAAGGCATCAATGAGTTCGCCTGGCTTTCCGTCCTTGATCAGCGCGGAAATCAGCACGTTTGTGTCGAAGACAATTCGCATTTAGGCGCCTTTTTTCTTTTCGTGCCGGTATTCTTGGACTATGGCGCTTATCTCGTCTTCAGTCATTTCTCCGTACCTGGCTATCCTTTCGTCAACCAGCGCTCGGAGCCTCCTCCACTCCTCCCTCAGGTCCGGCAACTCGATCCTTTTCAGAATGACTGTGTCCCCCTCCCCGTAGACGAGGAACTTGGTCTTTGGCTTGATGTTGAGGTTCTTTCTCACGGATTGGGGGATTACGACTTGCCCCTTCTCGCTGATCGTGGTGACCGCGGGTTCGTTCTTTGCCATCCTGCATCGGTACAACTTGTTTACTTTCTTACTATTAAAGGCGTTGCCACAAGAGTTCTTCGACAGCAGATTGAACAGCTAGATTTGTAGCCACTAACACTGAAGTGGCAGGAGGAGTCCTCAAGACCAGAATCCAAAATGGTGAACCATTGACACCTCTGGTCCCACTGCCTTTCGACAGGCGGAAAATGGCAGCCTGCAAAGGTAGATATGCCAAGGTCTACTACTGGTTTTCATAAACGAGTTAGAAGGTGCCGTGTGCCGTTAATTGGGTTCGCGGGCGATGCCTCCTACGGAGGCCTCGTGATCCGCTGGGCACACGGTCTTGGTACCTTCACATAAATTCCATATCGTTAGAAACCTATAAACAAGTGTCTGGTGCAAGCTTACAGACACCATGCTGTTTTATTCTGGCGGTTTCTTCGACAAGATCAATAAGACAAGACAGCATAAAACTAGGAGACACACGTCTCAACCTTTAACTCACACGCTCAGAAGGCTTTCAGACAGTCGAGTAAACATGAACCATTCGAAGTCGCACTTGGAACTCGTGCCGATGTCGATATCTATTGGCCCGAAATCCTTGATACGAGTTCTCAACGTCTATCTGCAGACTACTTTGACCACACTTACTTAAAGAGGGCTGGCTTGAGTCGTATTCGAGTGATACCGCGTGACTATGATGAAACTGAGGAGTTCATTCTGACCTACTCTCTATGTGTCTGAAGAGCCGTTTTCCTTTCTCATCAGACTAGTCAAGCCAGTCAAGAAGAATCCTTGAAGTTTAGGGAACCGCACAGCTATATCAGATCGGCTTTCACTACGTTCACAAGAGAAGATGGGATACTCTGAAGTCCCTCGTTCTGTGCTTTGCGGAGGCTCTCCTTGCAGAGGCGCATTAGCTCTCTTAGGGTTTGTTTCTGGGAATAGTAAGAACACATGGAATCCATGGCTTCGTCTGGAGGTTCAAACAGATCTCGCCAATGATGACGACGAGAGACGGCATGGATGCGCCTGTCGATCAAAGAGTGCAAAGCCTCACGATTGAGAACTGGAATCTGGAACCGAGAATCAATTACGTTTCTTGCCGTGTCCTTGTAGGAATCGGATTGATTATAGTACGTGTGCACTGCGACAATGATCGGCCTGTCTATTCTAGCCAGTGCAGGAAGAATCTGGCCGAAGAACTTGGGAACAAGGTCGGACAGGTCTTCGTCGGATCTTTTCAAGAATTTGTCTGTGTCATCAATGAAGAACACGGGTGTCTTGTTGTGAGCTTCTATGGTTTCACACAACTCTCTTACGCATTCAACTCGCTGTGTATTGAAGGCGTGTCCCTCAAGGGATCTTTGAGCGTAGCTTTCGATATCACGTCCGATACTTGCTTCTGCTGAGAGTACTCCCGGTAGAATTGATAGAAGTCCCCTTATCCTTCCTGTTATGTTTGCTCTTTTCCCATCGGCAAATGCTACTTTCTGGGCGAGCATCTCCTTTGTCTTGTCAACTAGAGTCTTACTGATGGTGTGCTGAGTGGAAGTGCTCCAAGCCACTCGTTGAAGAACCAGGCGCACAAAGTTCTCGATACTGGTGCATACATCCCGCACGTCTTCGAGTACAGGACTGACGACAATAGGAAAATATGTATCTGAATTTAACAGAAAGACGAAGTACGCGATGCAACTTTTTCCGGACCCTCTTTCTCCCTCTAGCGCTATCAGCTCCGAATTGCTAAGCGATCTCTCAACGTAGTCCTCGATCTTGAACGAAGAAATCTCGCGGAAAGGAACGTAAAGATATGGAATTTCGTGGACGGGAATCTCGGTGTGAATGAACACATCTAGGTCAGCAAGTTGATCCACTAATGATGGTGATATCCTAGGCATTTGCTTTACCCCGCTAGGCTGTATAGCTTCCTTCTTGTCCCTGGCACCTGAGTAGACTTCAAGAAGCCCAACCTTTCCAGCTTTGTTAGGATCTGCACAAGCCGCGCTCGTTTTACTGCCAGGAATGTTTGCAGGTTCTTGTCTGAGGCCGAACTTGGACCTGAATCCTGGACGTATTGCATAACGAGTCTCTCTGATCGCGACAGGAACTCGCTGCGCGACATGGCTCTATCGTGTTTCAATATCGAGCTTGCTTTTTCTACAAAATCGCTAGGTGACCAATGCTCATCAGCGTGTTTTTCAGCTATCATCCTCGAGGTCCTTACGATATTTCTTGGGATGCCGTTGCTGGCTAAGTGGATCATCTTGTAGACTTCGTGTGGAAACAGATCTGCCTTTAACCTCTTGCGAATGAAGTCCACCATTTCATCGTAGCTCAATGGGTGTAGTTCAACTATTCGTTCGAAGAACGAATCGACGGGTGGCCTCAACATTAACGGCTTTGTCATTTCGTCACATGTCAAGACATAGACAGCTCCCGTTCTCCATAGAGTGTCCCGCAGGGAGCTCAGAATTCCATGAATCAGGTCCGGCATTTTGTCAGCTTCGTCAATCAGGAAAACGGGTTGAATGCCTCTATGTTTGATCTCCGTACAAATATTGACGAACTCATCCAAGACACGGTATTGATCGATGTGAGTCATTTCTCCAGAGGGTTGTCGGGCTAGGTCTATTACCTCTGGTAAGATCCCACCTCCCACAAGAATTTCTAGGCTTCTAAGAACAGTCCGCTTGATCTTTGATATTGGAAGTTGGTTTGACCTGTTATGGATCATCCGGGCCAGCAGCCAAATGAAATCGGCGGCAGTCTTGATTTCAGATAGTGCGAACACAGGCACGACAAATTCTTTAGGATCGTCTTTTAGCCGGTATTCTACGTGATTTAGTAGCGATGTCTTGCCTGAGCCTCTTTGTCCAACTACTAGTACGTTGAATCCAGCCTTAATCGCCTGCAATATCTGTGCGACTTCTCTCATGCGATCCACAAAGATTTCCTGGTCACGTTTTGTGCTCAGAAGTGGAGTATATGAAAGCTTTTGGAAATGATCTGTCTTTATCTCAGTCAATTTCTACCCCCTTTTGGTCACATATTTAACTCTAATAACTGTTACCAAAGTTAACAATTTAACTTTTCAGGAGGTCGGATTGAATAAAGCAGCCGGTGAGTCGCGAGGATTGAAATGGCGTGCTCGACAAGGTTTGGAGATCAGGAGGGCTTCAGCATGTGTTAGCAGTCTCTGCTCATAGTTCCGGAGAAGGATTGAGGACCTAGGATGAGTATTTCAAAAAAGACCTTGAGAAGAACGGCGCGTCGCACTACACGTGTAGCCTATATGTTAATTCCATAACACGTTTAACTGTTAACAGTGTTAGAGTGCTGTTCAATTCTCTTAGCTAGATGTCTTATTCGCAACTAAAAATCCTTGCTAATGCCCTAGCCAGTGTTACCAAGGAGGTTTGACAGAGCCTCAGACTCAATCTTATAGGTGTACGAATGGAACTTGTGCGCAATCCCTCACTTGAGCAAGCTCTAGACAAGGAAGTCCGCGATTTCTTGGAAACGGAAGACCCTTTTCGGTCTTGATAGTGGAATCAGGCTCAGGTGCTAAAAATAGAAATTATATGTCTTGACTCTTCGTTTCTAGCTAGTTCGGTGTTTTGGCGTTTTTGCTCTCTTGCAGTCACCGGTATGGCAGGTGCCCCTTCAGGTACTCAGCGTACTCCCGGAACCTCTGGAGCGAGAACTCGGCGTGGACCAGGTGGTCGACGCCTGGGAAGTATCCGCCCATCTCCTTTAGCGCTGGGACCTTGGAGTCCACCTCTCTTCTCATCGACTCTCCTCCCTTCGCCAGCTCCCTCTTGTCCAAGTTGCCCCCCAGAAAGAGCTTGTCACCGTACTTCTTTCTGACGGAGATGGCGTCCATGTTGGAGGCGACTTCGAGCGGCCAGATGCCGGTTATCCCCGCCTCCACGACTAGGTCGAGGAGCGGGTTGAGGTTTCCGTCGCTGTCCATCATCACCCGGTTGATGCCGTTCTTCCTCAGAAAGCCCGTGACCCTCTGGTAGTGGGGGAGGAGGAACTCCCTGTAGATCTTCGGGGAGATGCACGGTCCGTGCTTCTCCGCCAGATCCTCCCACCAGAAGACCATGTCAACTCGGTCTTTCAGGGTCTCAACGGCGTCTCGGATCGCCTCCGTGGTGAAGTACTCCCAGTGCGACGCCATCTCGTGCATCAGCTCGGGGTCCTTGTAGAACATCACGGTGAAGGTCGGTATGCCCATGAGCTGGGCGCCGAAGCCGTAGAAGCCGTTGAATCGGAGGAGGGTGTTCCCGCGCTGGTAGTTCTCAAACGCTTTGAGGTAGGAGTCTTTCTCCCAGTCCTTCGGGTATCTTCGGGGGTCTTCGGGGTTAAGGCGTGCCTTGTATGCCTCCCAGGTCTTGCGGTCTTTTACCGGGAACTCGACGAACGTGGGCATGCTGTACCATATGTACGCTTCTTTCTTCATCCGTCTGAGGGTCGCCCCGGTCTCGGACAGGATGTCCACGTACCTGTCGTCCTCCCTCAGAACCCTGAGCTTGAACCGGGGTATCGGTCCTACATCGACGGGTACGAAGCAGCCGAGCATGGACTGGCATCCGAAGTAGGAGTACGGGTCGAACCCCTTGACGGCGGGCCAGTTGAGGAGGGCTGTGCCCCCGCGACCCATCTCCCACTCGATGACGGTCAGCTCCTCAGCCCGGAGCCCCTCGCCGAACCACTTGAGGAGGACCTCGTCGTAGAAGCTCTCAACCCAGGGCAGGGCATCGGGCTTCCTGAAGTTGATGACCGCTTTGAACCTCTCTCTCGGCGTCATCATCTTCTTTCCACCCACCTCTTGCAGAGTTCGACTCCCTCCACAGCGTCGAGGGCAGCCGCGTCCGCCCCTATCTCGCCAGCAAAGTCCCTCGTGACAGCATTTCCCCCGAGGAGAACCTTAACTCTGCTTCTCATCCCTGACTGGCTGAGCATGTCCACGACGGCCTTCATCTCCTGTCGGGTGTTCGTCAGGAGGGTGGACAGCCCCAGAACGTTGGCATCCGTCTCGCCCAGCTTCCTGATGAAGACTTCGGGTGCTACGTCGACTCCGAGGTCGTGGACCTCGAAGCCTGCGACTTGACAGAGCATGCTGAACACGTTCTTGCCTATGTCGTGGATGTCGCCTCGAACGGTTCCGATCACGATCACGCCCTTCTTCTCAGCCCTCCCAGACCTCAGGAGGGGCTTCAGCACCTCGAGGGCTTCGCTCACGAGGACGCCGGCGTACAGGAGCTCGGAGAGGAAGTACTCACCCGCCTCGTACTTCTTGCCGACCGTGTCCATGCCTCTCCTCAACCCCTTCTCGACGATGTCCACCGGTGCGACGCCCTCCGAGAGCGCTCTGTTGACGAGATCCCTCACTCTGCCGGAGTCCTCAACCTCGCCAACAGTCTTAGCCAGGCTATCGAGAGTATTGACGCTCATCTCGACCATCGAATCAACCCCGACGCTTGCTGCGAACATAAGCGTTGCGACGCTAAGGCACCGCCACGCGGAATGAGCATCTCATACCCCTCATCCCTCATCAGTTTCAAATACTCCTCAAGCCTTCCTCTTCGGCTTAGAACTATGAGGACCGATGAGTCCACTACAAGTTTCTTACTCATTTGCAGCGCCAGTTTCGTCCAAGAGCGAGACGAACTCGTAGTATGTTACTCCAAGAGTTGAGGCGGCTTGCCTGTGGGTCATCTTGCCAGCCTTCACCTTCCGGACCACCTCGTCAAACCGCTTCATTCCATAGTCTCC
>Ga0315314_1001765_pt1 | contig 18736 bp, 17 predicted proteins | sample TDP9_MG_FD_203631 | JGI IMG/M metagenome (GOLD analysis project Ga0315314, IMG submission 203631) | Freshwater sediment microbial communities from Lake Towuti, South Sulawesi, Indonesia - TDP9 | ecosystem: Environmental > Aquatic > Freshwater > Lake > Sediment | place: Indonesia: South Sulawesi...
TATTAGGGATCGGTACCAAACGATTGATGAAGAAGAACTCATAGAACGGGTTAGAGAAAGGATTAGGTTTGGGAAGCCGCGTCAACGTGGGGTTTAGAAACTGGAGACTTTTGAAGGGTTGATTAGAAGGGTTGTCAACAATTTCAACGCTGTTGGATTAGATTACATGTTCACTGGGGCTTTGGCAGCGAGTTATTATGGTACACCTCGCACTACGATGGACGTAGACATCGTGGTTAAAGTTGCTCGAGAAGAGGCGCAGACTAGGCTCGTATCGGCGTTAAAGAAGGCGAGACTGCAAGTTAACGGGGAAAGAATTGACGCAGCCTTCAAATCAGGCTTCAGAATAGTCACGTTTATGGACAGTAAATCACCTTTCACCGTTGACATCGTACTCTCCAGTAAGAAGCTTGAGAAAAAAGCCGGCACTATCCTAGGCTTGCCAACCTTCTATCAGACACCTGAGGAGTTGATTTTGGCAAAGCTACGCATGATAAAGGCAACAATTCCCAGAGAGAGGGCTTTAAAGGACGAGGACGATGTGAAAGCAATTTTAAAGTTCACCAAGGTTGACATGAATACTATTAAAAGGTGGGCACGAAGGAACAGCACACTATCAATACTAGAAACCATATTATTAAAGTAATATGCATCATTACAACTGTTGGCAAATTGCAAGCATACTTCTTGGCGGGATAGGCAGAGAATTCCAAAAGGCTCAATCGAGTACAATAACACTGTTCGTAGAGGAAGAGGTCCTTTACTTTTCGTTGGCTTAGCCCCGTCGTCTTCAGCCGTCTGATAAGAGGTTTTATCCAAAAACCTTATTCGCCACGACTGCGATATATTTGATGGCTGGTGAGCTGGTGGACGGCTTTCGAGCGTCTAGCGCCGTCTAGACGCTTGAGGAAACTCCGCCCACCGTGCAGAATCGCAGCGCCGCAAGGCGTGGGGCGAGAGCCCCGGCTCCGGAACAGAAACGGAACGTCCATCCGGCGCGTGACGTTGAGGCATGCTAAGTTGTCGAGGATGCCGGGTGGAAGCGTTGAAACGACCGTCCTGCGGGTGAAAGGGCGAATAGGCGCCTGTGAGGAGTCTGCCCGAGGGCGCGGGTAGCCCGTTTAGCTGAATGCCGTCTAGAACAGAAGGCGGGTTACGACCAGCACACCAGCCAAAAAACAACTGTATACTGACCCCACCTCGACGTAAAGGAGCAGCATAATCAATGTTTTAATCAACATGAAAAACCAAGACTACAGTTACGCAACGAAGTTCGCCGACAAAGCCTAAGTTTCCTTTCAAAGCATGCCGACCTAAACTCACTAACTCAAGCCGCCTCATATAAATGGTATACAGTTCTTACCAATAAGAGCGAATTCTATTTATGGGTGGTTTATATAAAATTCAGTGAAACTGCGAAAGAGTGGTTCATCCATGGATCTAAGATTAAAGTATGAAAGGTACTGGTTTAAAGAAGATGACTTGATGGAGCCTTTAGACTGGGAGTTCATTGAGTCTCTGCCAAAGCAGGTTAGGGTGGCCCTCCAATCTTATATGAGGGGTGACGTTTCCATTGGCAAGGCAGCTGAGATGTCAGGTTTGGGGTTTAGAAAGTTTGATGAGGTAAGAGCGAGGGCAAGGGTTCCCATTAGAGCGCCGGAAGTGTCTCAAGATTATAAAAAGTGATTTTGTTGACGACTGTTTCCAACGCCACCCCCTTGATATACCTCGGCAAGCTCACTAAGTTCAGCTTCTTGAAAGAATTGTACGGAGAGGTCATCGTCCCTACTGGCGTTTGGGTCGAAATCGTGAAACCCATAACCGAGGCTTGGGAACAGATGCCGGAGGATCTCGCCCACATCCTTCAAGCCCACGAAAAAGGCTGGCTGAAGGTCGGAAGCGTTGAAACAAAGGATGGATTGAGAGCACCGCATGGCTTAAGGCTAACTGACAAGAATTTTAAGGGTACGGGCGAGCGCTACGGGGACTTTTTTCGTTTAGATGATGGCTCTAGCCTGTCGAGTTCGAAAAGAAACACAAGCCTGTCTTCTCCTTCAGAGTCTCTCTGTGTTTCTTTTTGCACCGAGAGCACCTTGTATTGGCCTAAGAAGGTATACTGTCCCGGTGACTTCTTCTCAAATACATAGATGGGATAGTTCTCTTCCATCTGTTGCCTTAAGACTATGTTCCCCCTCGTCATCTTCTGGTCTCCGAGGCGTCCCTCACCCGTGTACAAGATTCTGTTATCATCCATCTTCCTGTCTTGGTAAGGGTTCGTTACCAGATCTTGAGGCGTTTTATCCAGCGCCATGATTAAAACAACGTGATCAACCTTAGAAATCAAGCTTCCGCTGTAACGTATTCCTCTTCGAGCACCCACGTTAAACACCCGTGAGATCTCCTTGTTGCTGAATATTTCACTGACTCTTAAGCGCATATTTGTGTCACGCAGCGTTTGTTTCTAAAAGCTTTGGCGCTTGGGTTATTTAAACGCGGTTCTTCTTACTCTCAATGGGGCAACATACAATTACCACTTTTACTAAAAATAATATAGCCTAAAACATTGAACAGTAGAGGTTTTCCGCTTGTCGTATGATCCTGTTCTAAGGCATCTAGCCATAGAAAAGCTTGTTGTTCGCCGTGGTTCGGAGGGACAGGAGAAGAAATATTATAGAATTAGGCCAGCAAGATGGTATGGTGGGATCGTAACTGCTGACTGCGTTGGCTGCGGATTGCTTTGCAAATTTTGTTGGGTTTCCGACAACGTGATGGATAGGCCAGCAGAGATCGGAAGATTTTACACCGCTGAACAGATTGCTCATGGTTTGGTTGCTTTGGCGAAGAAACGCGGTTTGGAGCAGTTGCGCGTTAGCGGTGGAGAACCAACGATTGGAAAGCCCCATCTACTCCAACTTCTTAACAGGCTTGAAGGTGAAGGCTACCGCTTCATCCTCGAAACCAACGGGATACCAATAGCCCATGATGAAAGTTATTCCGAAGAACTCTCAAGGTACGATTTCGTCCACGTAAGGGTTTCATTGAAAGGATGCAACGAGGAAGAGTTTTCTACGCTAACGGGAGCCGAGCCAGAGGGTTTTAAGCTACAGTTGAAATCTCTAGAAAAGTTGGTTGAAGCTGATGTAAGCTGTCATCCATCTATCATGGCGTCGTTTTCACCGAGAGAGAACCTTGACGCTCTCATAAAGAGGCTCAGAGGGATAAGCCCAGAATTATCCAAGGAAGTAGAAATCGAGGAATTAATCCTCTATCCGCATGTACTTAACAGAATTCAAAAATATGGACTAAAGTATTATTCTGCTTACACCCCTGAAAGGGTTCCCCCAGAACAAATTTGACACAAGGTGACGAACACCAACGTGATCGAGGCTTAACGTAATAGCTTCCATTAGTTTCAAAGGGAAAATCCTAAAGGGAAATTGAAAGCTGATATCTGTATATACTCACGAAGGCTATAGTTTAAAAAGAAAGCCACCTTAACGGGGCTGGTGTATTGGCCGTTCCCAGCTACTAGAGGTGGGTTCCCGGCAATCGACTCAATCTATTTTTTCAAGGAGTGATCGTTAGGCTGAGGTGTAGGGGATCAAAACGCCACATCCCCACGTCTTGTCGACGAGGAAAACCATCCTTCAACAATGTGACGCTATTTTGTATCCATCGGTTTCGTCGAATGGATACTGTATACTTGTTTGTCACGACCGTTAAGTTCAGCAAGTAGTTTATCAGTATAATAAAATTTGCTATATTAACAATTCAGATTTAAAAATTGTATTTGCGTATATCTGCAACGACACAAAACTTAAATAGCATTGCGCTAACTATTTTCTTGTTTGTTATCGCTGTCGTTCGATAAGGACGACAGGCATTCGTGATTCTTTTTCTCTTCTGGCGTTTTGATATAAAAGTTTTAAGCAAAATAAGCATATAATTTGAGGGGAGTCAATTATGGTGGATAAAGCTGATGTCTTTATAGATGGTGGATATTTTGCTAAGGTTAGGCAACAGCTTGGTGTGTACAAAGTAGATTTTGCCAAGTTCTCTGACTTACTATGTGGTAGTATGGAACGATTGTTTACATTCTATTATGATTGCCCTCCATTTCAGAGTGACCCGCCTACAAGTGAGGAGAAAACAAGAAAGGCAAATTTCGACAAATTTGTATACTCTTTGAAAATGTTCCCAAGATTTCAAGTGAGGCTAGGTAAACTAAGTCGTGTTGATAGTCAATGCGAAAAGTGCGGTCTACAAACTACAAGCTATAGGCAAAAGCGAGTAGACAACTTATTGACTGTCGATCTTACAAGGGCTATTTGGAAAGACAACATTCACAAGGCAATTCTTGTGACTGGAGATAGTGATTTTGTTCCTGCAGTTGAAGAGGCGAATCGTGCTCAGATCCTAACGCATGTCTATTACTTGAAGTCAGCCAATACCACGATACATGACGAGTTATATACGGCATGTTCTGAAAGAACGGAGATCACGAAGCAACTCTTAGAAAAAGCACAAATCTGATTTAGCGTTTTCTAACACATGACAAATAAGTTTACAGTGTCCGTCAGCGGAAAGTTTATAAGGAGGGTTCGATTTCTACTATCGAATTTGATATCGATGGTGATAAACTCTGTTTCCCTTCAGGCATTGCATGAGGCACACCGCCATGGTGCCCAAGGGCTTCCTACGATACTACGTGCTAAAACTGCTAAACGAAAAACCCATGTCAGGCTCAGAGATCATGAACAAGATCGAGGAACAAACCAACAGCCACTGGAGACCCAGCCCAGGCTCCATCTACCCGCTCATCGCCTGGCTGCAAGACAGGGGCTACATAAAAGAGGCGCCCACGCAGGAGGCTGGAACAAAAAGGTACACACTGACCGATCAAGGCAAAGCCTTTTTGGAAGAGCACCTGAAAATCAGGGAGGAGATGAGAGAGAGGTTTCGCCACTTCGGTCAGATGTTCATGGGGCCCATATGGCTTGAGCTCTATCCGGAAAGGGCGCTGGAGCTCCGCAGAGCAACCAAGCAACTGGCTGTCGCGGTTCTGAACCTGCATGAAAGCCTGAGACAAAAATACTCGGAAGAAGCAGCGACAAGAGCGAAAGAGACATTAGAAGAAGCAGCCGAAAAAATCGGGGGTATAACGAAGAAACTGAAGGAACAGGGGTGACGCCGCCTGTCAATAATAGAAACCCATGACCTGACCAAGAAATTCGGCAAACTGGTCGCAGTGGACCATATCTCCTTCTCAGTCAAAGAAGGAGAAATCTTCGGCTTTCTGGGTCCGAACGGAGCCGGAAAAACAACCACGATCAACATGTTAACAACCCTGCTGAAACCAACGGAGGGCTCAGCCACAGTCGCAGGGTTCGACGTTGAGAGAGAAGACAACAAGATCAGAAGCATCGTTGGGCTCGTTCCACAAGACCTAACCGTGGACGAGGACCTAACAGGCATGGAAAACATGCTTCTCCAAGCTAGGCTTTATCACGTTCCCATGTCAACGGCGAAGCAGCGCATCATGGATGTTCTAGGCTTACTCGGCCTAGGAGACGCCGCAAAAAGAAAAGTCGAGACGTACTCAGGCGGAATGCGCAAGCGTTTGGAACTAGCCGAAGGTCTAATCCACTACCCAAGGGTTCTGTTTCTAGACGAGCCGACCCTAGGCCTAGACGTTCAAACACGGGTCACGATGTGGGACTACATACGGGGGCTGCGCGACGAACAGAAAATAACCATGTTCTTGACAACGCACTACATGGAAGAGGCGGACGCGCTCTGCGACCGCATCGCAATAATAGACTTCGGAAAAATCATCGCCCTAGACACGCCACGCGAACTCAAGCAAAGCTTAGGAGGAGACATAATCGAAATCGCCCTAGACAACAACGATCAAGACTTAACAGACATCTTGGCCTCACTTCCCTCGGTCAAAGAGGTGAAAAACCATAACGACGTCTACAGAATCACGGTAGTGAGAGGCGAAGAAGCCCTCCCGAACATAATAGAGAAGGTTCTCCAAAAGAAAATCAAAATCAGAAGAGTGTCACTGACCGAGCCCACGCTCGACCAGGTCTACCTGGAGTACACTGGGCGCACTATGCGCGAAACTGAAGGTAGCCACGAAGAAACTCGGAGAATGAGACGCTACATGCGCATGGTGAGACGATGATCGACGAAGTTCTGGCGCTGACAACACGCGAAGTAAAGAAGTGGGTGAAAAACCCCTTCCTCCTACTCATGATGATCGTCCAGCCGATAATGTGGCTTGGGCTCTTCGGGAAAGCCTTCAACCTAACGGGCTTGGTCAACATAGACACCAGTAATATGCCTCCCAATGTAACCCAACAGATTGCTCAGTTGATAAACAAGACGCTAAACTCAGTGTTTGGAACAACCGACTACTTCACCTACATGTCGGCCGGAATGCTCTCGGTGATCGTCCTTTTCACAGCGATGTTCAGCGGCATGTCCATAGTTTGGGATCGCAGGTTTGGCTTTCTGAACAAAGTCCTTGTGGCACCGATTCGGAGAGCATCGTACATACTCGCCAAAGTGTTCTCAAGCGTTCTGAGAGCCCTTTTCCAAAGTATGCTGATCTTTTCGATAGCGTTCGCCTTTGGGCTGAGGCTTGGAGACGGCTTTGAACCGCTGGATATGCTGGGCGCTTTCTCTGCACTGTTCCTTTTATCCCTGGGACTCTCGTCTCTTTTCGTAGCCCTAAGCATACGAATAAAAAGCCACGAGGCGGTCATGGCTGTGGCGAACCTGTTTAACCTGCCCCTGATGTTTACGAGCAGCGCCGTGTTCCCGATCAAACAGATGCCCGACTGGTTGCAAGCAGTGGCACGGTGGAACCCCATATCGTATTCGTCAGACGCTGTGAGAAAGTTCATCCTCCACTCGCAAGCAGGGCTCGACACGACTCAACTCTTGGTTGACTTTCGGTTTCTCATCGCCTTCGCCGCGGTCTTTACAACGATGGGAATTGTGCTGGCCAACAAAGGTCTCAGAAAAGGCTGAATCTCAACGCGAGGCCTCTCGCACATTCACTCTGGTTTGTTCTCTCCACATTCTCCGGAAATCCTTTTTGTTATTAGATCATAAGTAGCTCTGTGGGTTTCAACTGTTTTGTGATAGGGTCGACCTGATAGCCTAGAGCCTCTAGAGCGGTAGCTCTGAGCACTGGCGTGTCTTTGGTTTCACCGAAGATTACGGGCGCCATCGCACGGTTGCCACCATACTCAAAAACGAGGCCTCCGATGTCACGCTCAACAATATCCCCACCATAGACCCTTAGCCTTCTACGTTCGGGAGGTCTTAAGCCTAGCTTCTCAAGGGTAAGATGAGGGATAGATGAGAACACAGCCCCTGTGCCTACAAGAAGCTCAATTTCGTCGAACTTGGTCAAATCCGCGGGGTTATGCAGACGAACTTTAACATTGCAAAACCCATTTTCCCGTTCCCTCACGAAAATTAGAAGGAACACTTTAATAACCATGACGGCGCGGATAAGTATCGTTAACCAGATGGTGTGGTTGAAATGGGATCAAAAACGATTGTTGAAGAGGGAAAGATCGAGGAAACCATCAAGAGCGTACCTAAAGAATCGTTTACGGTGCTTGATTTCATCGAAGCGTTTAGGAGCATTTATCCCGAGGATTGGGAAAGGTTAGCTGAAAGGTTTGGGCTCTTCGGAAGAAAAAGAAGATACACCGTGGCAACATATTTTTCAAACAGGCTTGACGTTTATTCGCAGAAACCCCACTCAACCTTGGTTCCATTCACGAGATACAAGGAGGGAAAGTTCAAGGACTACAGAAAAACCACGGAGGATGAAAGGAAGGTTTTCGGAAGCCCCTGGATAGCCGTGTACAAAAAGAAGTGAAGGGAATAGATGAAGAAGACCGACCCCTCGCTTAAGATACAAAACTATGAATGGTAGACCGAGATAGGTTCACATTCCCGTTCAAATCCCCAAAACAACTCTCTTTTCACACCAAAAGCATATCGATTTTCGCTATACCTCCTCTATCGTTTCGCCATAGATCAAAGGTATACACACTCTGATCAAACTATGGTGTTGATCAACACTTGTACCTGAGCGTTAAAGGATTATACCCACGAGATGCGACTAATATGGAAGAAAACGTGCAAAGGATTATTAATTTCTTGGGTTCAACAAATAAACTGGGGAGGCATCCGAGAAATGGTAGATCATACAATCGTGCATTTCGAGATTCCTGCTGACGATGTGGAGAAGCTGAGGAAATTTTACAGTGAACTCTTCGGGTGGAAGGTCGAGAAGATGCCGGGGCCGATGGATTATTGGACGATAGAGACTGTGCCCGTCGATGAGAAGGGTATGCCCATTAGGCATGGTGTCAATGGAGGAATGATGAAGAGGCAACAGCCAGAGCATAAGCCAGTCAATTATATCGCCGTTGAGTCTGTAGACGAATACGCCAAGAAGATCAAAACTCTAGGTGGTAAGGTTCTTGTTCCTAAGATGGAGATTCCGGGGATAGGTTGGTGGGCCTTAGCTCTCGACCCGGAGGGTAATCAGTTCGCCATTTTTGAAAGCATGTAGGCTAGATAAGGCAACAAGGACATACAATTCCCTTTTTTATTTACCAGGCTGGAATCACCAAGCGTTGCACCGTCTCACTCAGAAACCCGTCATTGCCCACAGATGAAAACATGTTATTTAATTTGTGCATTTGTCGATAAGAATGGAAGCGAACTGCTTGGTTGGCAGCTCAAAAATTTCCCAGATTATAAGTTGTTTGTAGCCGGGATAGGTTCGAACTCTTGCCAACATACTGGTTTCTTAAGAAATACCGCTATGTTTGGATCATCCGCACGTTTACCGTTAGAAAACTCATCCCTGGCACATCAACAAGCCCAACTTCTTTCGTGGAAGGGTTGTACAAGTGTTTGAACTCTTTTTGTAATCGAATTTTCATACGGCTTCCCTCCCCTCATATTTTGGACACTGCATTTAACCTTTGCAGACGTGTAAAATCTAACAAGGAAGTCTGACGACAAGTTCTATTCAAAACCCTTTATTCGCCTTATGGAGTCTGACAAATCTACTCAAACGTCGAGAACGTTGCGTTTCACCATGCATTCGGACGTGCCCAACCCTATATCGTCCAGACGCCGTATCGCTCTTTTTCTGCCCAGCACCTCAGGCGGTTGGAGGCCGCGGGCTGAACGTCTCGGCCGAAGCCTCGACGCGTACACCCCGGCTCCATCAAACCCATCTTCTATGGGAGCCTTCGTCCGCGACTGAGGCCTGTTGCCAGGTCTCTTGTCGAGGAACGGCTGCCTCTTTTCGGGAGAAGCTTCGGGCTTAGATGCTTTCAGCCCTTATCTAGCACAGCGTGGCTGCCCGGCGGTGCCCTATCGGACAACCGGTGGACTAGAGGCTGCAGCGTCCCGTTCCTCTCGTACTTGGGACCCTTTCCCCTCAGGCAGCCTGCACCCCCAGCAGATAAAGTCCGACCTGTCTCACAACGGTCTAAACCCAGCTCACGTTCCCCTTTAATAGGCGAGCAGCCTCACCCTTGGCCCCTTATGCAGGACCAGGATGGGAAGAGCCGACGTCGAGGTACCAAGCCGCGGGGTCGATAGGGACTCTCGCCCGCGACGAGCCTGTTATCCCCGGGGTAATTTTTCTGTCATATCCAGCCCCCACCAAGGAGGACATGGATGTTCGCTAAGCCCGGCTTTCGCCTCTGAATCCCTTGCTTTGGAGGATCCAGTCAGACCGGCTTTTGCCTTTGCACTCTGCGGCGGGTTTCTGTCCCGCCTGAGCCGATCTTTGGGCCCCCTCGATATTTTTTCAAGGGGGTGCCGCCCCAGCCAAACTGCCCACCAATCGTTGTTCCAACGCCTTTCGGCGCCGGTGAGAGACACGGTTGCAAAAGGGCGGTGTTCCATTGCCGCCTCCATCAGTCCCCGGAGAGACTGAGATCAGGGGCTCCCGCCTACGCTCTGCATCCACAGCCATGCCCCAGCGACAGGCTGCAGTAAAACTCCACGGGGTCTTCTTGTCCCTCTGGGGGTTCGTGGACTGTTCATCCACGTTACGTGGGTTCACCGGGTGCCAAGCGGGGACAGTGGGGCCCTCGTTGATCCATTCATGCACGTCGGAACTTACCCGACAAGGCATTTGGCTACCTTGAGAGAGTCAGAGTTACTCCCGGCGTTTGCAGGCCCTTAGCCCAGTTGAACCCAGGTTTCAGGTACCTGTACTGGCCAGGATTCAGAAGCCGTACACACCCTTTCGGGCTTGCGGCTTCCTGTGTTTCTTAACCGGGCAAGCGCACCTTTGACCTCACGAGAAATTCAAGGTAACTGTGCAATCTTTTGTTATGCCTATGGTTCCGCCCCCATGGCACGTCGAGCAACATGTTAGGCCGTTTCAAACTCCGGACAAACTTGGAAAAGCGCTTCACGAATACGTGCCTTTGCCCGTTTATTAAACAGTCGGGACCCCTTTGTCACTGCGGCCTGCGGTTCCAGCTCACGCCAGAACTGCAGACACCCCTTATCCCGAAGTTACGGGGCTAATTTGCCGAGTTCCCTCGCTTTGGCGTATACCCGACACGCCTTAGGTTTCTCGCCTAGGGACACCTGTGTCGGTTCTCGGTACGGTCACGGAGGCTCCTTCCCAACACCTTTTTCATGGGCTCCAGGGATCAGCTGAACCGCCCTAAAACGGGCGGCTATTCCCGCTTTCGTCTGATTCTCGTCATTACGACACTCCTCAGACATATACGGTTAAGCAAGGCGACAGCCATGCTCAGCCTACCCGGAAGCGTCGGGTGTCGGGCTTGCGTCGCCGCAGTCGTACCTCCGTGGTGCAGGAATCTTAACCGGCTTCCCTTTCGGCTGGGTCTGGTTGGACCAGCCTTAGGACCGACTTACTCCCAGCTGACGACGCGTTGCTGGGAAACCCTTGCCCCTTCGGCGGAGGGGATTCTCACCCCTCTTTGCTGTTACTACCACCGGGATATTCAATCCCGAACCGGTCCACTGGACCTCTCGGCCCAGCTTCTGCCCAGTCGGGACGCCCTCCTACCGGATCACGGCCTTAGCCGCGCCTTGGGGTATCGGCGGCTGGCTTAGTCCCGTCCATTTTTGGGGCCGCCAGCCTCGGCGGGTGAGCTGTTACGCTTTCCTTGGAGGGTGGCTGCTTCTAAGCCTACCTCCCCGCTGTCTGGGGCTGGCGACGCCCTTTTGTTTGACATTTAGCCAGCACTTTGGGGCCTTAACCTCAATCTGGGTTGCTCCCCTCTCGGTCTGGGGGCTTACCCCCCAGAACCCGTCTCCCGAGGTCTAGGACGCCGATGGATTCGGAGTTTGAGGGAAGAGCGGAGCCTTTCGACTCCTTACTCCTCAATCAGTGCTCTACCCCATCGGCTGTCTCGCTCGGGGCTGGGCTACGATCCACTTCGGAGGGAACTAGCTATCACCGGGCTAGATTGGTCTTTCGCCCCTAGCCCCAGGTCAGAGGAACGAATTGCACGTCAGCACCCCTTCGGGCCTCCACCAGGCTTTCGCCTGGCTTCGCCCTGCCCAGGGCTAGATCGCCCGGTTTCTAGTTTCACTGCTGTGACTCCGGGCCCTTTCAGACCTCGTGCCTCACCGGCCTTGCAGCCGGCTGCGCGCCAGTCGGTTTCCCTACGCTTACGGGCTTTCAACCCTTAGGCTCGCCACAGCCGTGAACTCCCCGGCCCGTGTTTCTAGACGGAGAGTGCGACCCTGGTCCCCCTCCCTCGTACTTCCGCGTCGCCACGGTTTCCTTTGGGAGGCATCTGTCCTTCTGGGCCGCACACGTCTGTAACCGTCTGGTTTTAGGCTCTTTTCACCCCCCTTCCGAGGTGCTTTTCAACTTTCCGTCACCGTACTAGTGCGCTATCGGTCTTGAGGAGTATTTAGCCTTGGAAGTTGGTGACTTCCAGCTTCCCACACCTAAACCGAGGTATGGTACTCAGGGACTCCAGCCCAGCTCCTTCCGGCTTACGACTACGGGGCTTTCACCCTCTGTGGCAGGCCTTTTCAGGCCACTTCGCCTTAACCGGAGAGGGGGCGGCTGGGCCCACAACCCCACATCCCCCATGGATTTCTCCACAGGATTCGGTTTGGACTCTTCCCCCTTCGCTCGCCGCTACTGAGGGAATCCCGGTTGGTTTCTTTTCCTCCCCCTACTAAGATGTTTCAATTCAGGGGGTTCCCGCTCCCGACGGAGCGCCGCGAGTTCCAGAGGAACCCGTGGCGAGAAGTCTCATTGAGGGATCCCCGGATCTACGGCTGCATGCGCCTACCCGGGGCTTATCGCAGCTTGCCGCGCCCTTCTTCAGCTCTCAAGCCAAGCCATCCTCCAGACGGCGTGTCATGCCGGGCATACTCGGAGCTAGCGTCTGATTGACGTTGAGTGGGCACTCCTATGCATGGTGGTCATCGTGGGATGAGATGAACTCTCATCCACTTCACCCTTCACCCCTGATTTCTCGGGGGTTGCATCTACGAAGTTTAGCGTGCGCGATTCATGTCGCCAAAATCAAGTTGGGGCGTCTTCGCAAATATAAATGTTGCCCCACTCTCTAATAAGCTTAACGCACAACGCTCTTGAACGCTGAAAAGGTGTGGCCGTGTCCCTACCGCCACTTCTCCTTCAGGAATTTCGGGATGTCCGAGGAGTCTCGTGGTCCAACCAAGACCTCCCATCCTGAGAGCTCTTCGATCTCTCCGCTGAGCCTCGCAGCCTTTCCCGGTATGATGAGCCTCCGATGCTTCACCCTTTCTCCCACCCTGGTTTCCTTCACGGCTTCGGCCACCTTGTCGGCGGTCAGCTTGCGCCCAGCCACCGCGCTGTCCACGGCTATTCCCTCGCTGTCCACCACCATCAAGTAGCAGCTTATCCCGGAGGATTCTATGTCGGACTCAACCGTGTAGTAGGTGAGGGCGAAGTTGGTCGTCATCATCACCGGTGAGTTTTCGTCTGGTTTTCCGAAGGTTCTCAGCCCCGGCTCAACAGCCACGGGTTTCCTCGGGTCTGTGTAGATGTTTCGGCGCAGGATCGTTGTTGGAAGGAGCATCCATCCGCTTAGGCTGTGCATGATTAGGGCGTCAGCGTATCGTGTAATCAGCATGGAGGCTACGTATGCCTCGTTCCAACTGTTTACATCGGGCACGTCAGCCTTCTCCAGCCAAGCCACGATGGGTGTGCCTATCGTTGGAAAGCCCAGAAGCGGGTCTCTCCTCTTGCAGGCAGCCCGTCGGATCATGGTGAAGTTGTTGAGGGTGTCTGCCAGTCCCTCACCTGTAAGGGTGCCCGGGTCAAGCACCAGGTCTTCAACGCCGTACGCCAGCAGAGTTTTGGTGAGGGATCGGAGGAGCTTGAGGTCGTTTGGAGCGAAAACGGCTAAGGGACACTTGTACATGATTGCCAGTTCCGCCGTGTCCTTCCAATTGTCTCTGTTAGCGGCGTAGATGAGTGGTCTATTTCCCGAAGCGACGACCAAACCTGTCTCTAGGACTGTCGGGTTGAATGAGCAGAGGATCAGGGGTAGATTCGTGTTTTCCGTAACCTTCTTCACGGCGGCTCGAAACTTTTCTGGGTTGTTGGAGGTGGACCTAACCGCGACCATGTCGAGCTTCAATTCGCTGCCTATGTATATGTAGGAGAACCCTTCTGTTTCCTTTATTCTTTTCAGCAGCTCTTCCTCAGGCATCTCGTCTGTAACGTCGACGGCGATGGCTGTCGGGTTGAAGTAGGAGAATTCGTGGCGGTACATCACCAGTTTTCCGCCCAGCTTCACTACATGCTTGCCCGCACCAACCGTCACTTCTTTAACGGGCGGCTTCAGCATCTCCCAGAGTTGCTTGTAATGCTTCTCGTTTTCCTTCTTCAGGAGCGGAGGACACTGTTCCAGGGTAACTTCCCTGTTGACGAGCTTTGTGGCGAATGCCATGCAGTTTTCTTCGCCGCAATCCTTGCAGTTTGTCTTGGGCAGAAGCATGTACACGTCTATGGGGCTGAGCTCTTTTACACCCGTTCTAGTGACTTCCCTCTCCGTCATGGCTTTCCCCTCAGATCTTGACGGTGACCCAGTCGTTGATCAGCTCTGGTTTTCCTCTGCTGCCGCTCACAAACCCTTTGATGACCTCCTTAACCGTTCTAACGGCGGCTGGGTGCATCATCATGAAGAGGTCAACGCCGGCTAAAAGGAGGGTTAGAGCAGTCACGGTCTCCCATACGGGTCCTCTGAGCTCCCGAGGCTCCCACTCCGGACCCATCTTCATCCAAGCTTCTCGTGCAGCCCAAGCATTCGTCGTCCCTGACGACATGGGGTGCTGAAGCTCGGGGTCCCCCATCAAGCCAGCCAGGCGGGCGCGTTCCATGGTTGTGAACGAGTAATCCAGACCGTAGCCCAGAGCAGCCGTTGTGGTGTCCATGACTATACGTTCTTTGGGCAGGAACTCGTACAGCTTGCGGTTGAGCTCCCTTGCAAGGTTCAGGTCCATGGGCGTGAAGGCTAGTGCGACGTGCCCCCTTTCCTCGATGAACCTAGCCGCGCGTTCAACGTCCATGTCCCTCGTCACCGAGCTTATGAGGAGTCTTTCGCCCTCCGCTACTTCGGCTACCCTCTCAAAGACCTTCAGGTCCTTCTCTGGGTCCCCACACCCCCCGGCGATTATCGGAACATCCACCGCCTGAAGCACGTTTTCAACGGTTTTAGCCGCCTCCTTGGGTGTGGTGTCCTTCAGAAGCGGGTCGACGCTGATCAGATGGAGGGTGATCATGTCTGCACCGTACTTGTCCACGGCGAGCTTAGCCCAAGCGACAGGGTCCTCCAGGACCTCCGCGAAGTGCATCTTCACCGGCTTCGCCAAAGGGATTCCCATGTCGAAGACATCCAGGGAAATGACGGGGGGGTGAGGCGTGGGGTTCTCGAAGAGGTAGAAGGATGGAGATTTCTCTCCCCCGATGATGATGGATTTTCCACGAGTCCCACCCTCACCCTTCGTCGCCCCGAGCTTTACCTCCACTATTTGCCCAGGATACTGCTCAACGGGGGGAGCGAAGTCCGCCTCCAGGATGGCTGTCGGCTTCGCTTCTTTCGGCGGTGCGACAACCCTCGGCGGAGCGGCTACGGCTGCGCCGGGCTGTATCCAGATTTCGAGGTCTCCGACCTCCATGTCCACGTCTTCAAGCTCGATCTCCTCGAACTTTCTAAGGAGTTCGAGAATCTCGGGGCTGAACTTGATGACCGCTTTCTTTTCGTTTTCCTTCAACCTCATCCCTTCTTCGCAGCTCGAATGATTACTCTCTTGGCGTAGATTTTTGCGTCCTTCAGGATTATCTTGAAGCCACCTGCGGCTATGGGTATGGCTGGAAGCTCGGCTAGAGGAACGGCTGGAACCTCTCTTGCTTCGGCTTCAGCCGGAACCTCGGCTGGAGCTTTCTCCCACCTTTCAGCAACTGGATGTTTGTTTACCTCCAAAAACGCTTTCAGTTCATCGACGCTTTTAGCCTGGCTTTCGGTTGCGATCTTGTCTATGACCTCTGGGGGAACGAAGTTTTTAACCCGTTCCTTAACCTCCGAGGGCATCCAGACAACGCGGTTCCATCCCCCATCCGCTTGGAGGAACTTGGGCGACCTCATGTACTCGATGGATATGCCGTGGAAGCCGTTGATCTGTCTGCCTCCGGCTGTGGAGTCTGCGAGGGTTGAGAAGGGCAAGCCGTTCACGGTCACGTCTCTGAAACCCCTGTGGACGATGCCGAAGCCGTCTACTTCGGGTATGTAGAAAGCCACGCCCTCGAAGCAGCCGCAGGAGGTGTGCGGATAATCGAAAGCCGTGTACAACCAAACCCGATTAACTTCTCCAAGCGACTTCTTTTTCACCGCCTCGTTGATGCCCGAGAATTCACCCTTCACCGGATCGAGCAGTTCACCACGGTCAACCTCAAAAACCGGACCCTTCGGGTCTATCCGTGCCGAGGCTCTGCCGTCGAACCAGCTGATTGCTCCACAGTTAGAGTATCGTTGGGGCGTGATGACGCAGACGTGGGTGGGCGCAAAGGATTGACAGAGGGTGCACCCGTAGAATTTGTCCACTTCCTCGTCTTTCAGTCCTCGGGCTCTGGCATCGCGAGCCTCATAAACGCTTAGAGCAGCTTTCCACATTTCGCGGACCTTCTCCGGTTCGGTGATGAAGGTGATCTGAATCTTCTCTATTATGGGTAGTTCGCTTTTGAAGAGCCTCTGAAGAACTTTTCCGATGTATTGGAAGGAGTTTAAGCCCTTTTCGAAGGATTTTTTGTTCAGCCTTAGCCATATGTCGTAGCGCTGGTTCAGGTGCATGAACCCTTCGATGTAGTTGCAGTACTCGTGGATCCGGCGTTCGATGACCCCTTCGAGCTCCTCCTCAACCTCTTTGCCTGCTACCTCCACGTATATGCCGAACGGACGGCTCTCGCCCTCCTTCATGTCCTTGATGTCTGGTCCGATCACCGTGATCTTACCGTCCTCTATTTCGTCCAGCCCTCTCACTCGCACCAATTCAAACTTGGCTTCGTTGTTTGGACCTCCCAACTCGATGTGCATGTCTTTTCTTCTTATCCTCTCGCCCTCGTATATTACCCCAACATCCACCGGGATGTCCTCAAACATAGACACCTTCACTCGCCCTCCAATCGGCTTACAATTACTTTAAGGCTTTCGCCCCAGTCTTTAGGGGGAAGGTTTGGAAAGGACCACGTTGCGTTGGGTTGATAAAACCTGTCTAGGCTGACCGTCTTCAAGTTATGAGAAAAATGCTTTAGGCCCGACAGCATCACCCACTCCATGTGGTAGGGAAGCCCCATGAACAGCGCGAGGTCGTATCGACCCGCACCGTCTAGCCCAGCCCATTCCGCATCCTTAAGCCTGTTAGCGATGTCCATAGCAGTCATCCAAGCCGCAGGCTTAAGGCCTCCCTTGATGAGGTCGCCGGCGATGTGGGCCGTGGCAACCACAGGAATCTTCGCGGCCTTCGCCATTCGGATGGCGTAATCGGCGGCTTTTTCTTCTCCCAGGCCAACGCTGACAGCCTCGTGTCCCACTACGAGGATGGGGCGCTTAGCCTTTTTCACCATGGCAACAACAACTTCAGGCTTTGTGATGACCAAAGCCTTCGTTGGACCAGGGGTCTCAGCCGTTTGCCACGGTTCAGCAGCCATGGCGCTCACCTCCTCTCCCTGATCAGCCTAGGCAGCAGCGTGGGATCAGGGATCCTACCCTCAACCCATTCTTTCTCCCTTAAGATGCGCAGAATTTCATCCTTCATGGTGATGGGGATGTCCGCTATGGTGCGGACGAAGAGGTGAACGTCGTCTGGCATGGTGCCGTAGAAGCGCTTGTGCAAGTCTATGTAGTTGGTGAGCTTGATCGCCCGACCCTTTGTGGTGTCGTTTGCCCTCATACACAGCTTAGCGATGGTGACCATGGCTTCCTCCTTTGTCTCAGCGGCGCAGAACAGATGTTCGGGGACGGGGCCTACGTAAACCCTGTCTCCTGTTCGGGCGTCGTAGACGTACCAGTCATCCTGCCTGTCCTTCCGGCCTAAGAGCATGCGCCTGTACTTCGAGCCGTGGGGACCAACCACCACTGGTATGCCGAGCCTCCAGCAGCCGCTCGCTATGGCAGCTGCCTTCTGAGACATGGCGCCCCAAGCAACTCCGACCGCGCCCACCCTGTTGTGAATGTAGTCGGCTATCTCCTCATAGTTTCCCCGCAGGTTGCGCTTGGCGAAGATGCTTGCGATCTTTATGGCGGCTCCCGCTATGTGAGAGTTGGCCACGCAGGAGCCGACGTTCACGAGGCCTCCCGCGTCGAAGTCGCCTGGGTACAGCTCGTAAAGCGTCTTTCCCTCCTCGTTCTTGTACTCTCCTATGGACATGGCTGCGCAGCCTGAGGCTACCACTATGTATCGGCGGTTGGCGAACTCGGAAGCCATCTCCGCGACTTCCACGTCGCCGTGGGGGTAGTTGGCGCATCCGACGAAGGCAACCACGCCAGGTATCTCGCCTAGGACTATGGGTGTGCCGACGTTTCTTATCTCCACGTCCTGGATGGCTCCCCTTCCCGCTCGAACCTTGAAGGTCTCCTCCCTAAGCTTTCTTTCAGCCGCCTTTACGATGTAGCTGTGTAACGGAAGGTCTTTTCGGCAAGCGCTTTCGCAGCGTGCGCAGCCTATGCACGAGTCGTATAGGTCAGCGAGCCCGGTCAGGCTCCCAAGAGAAGCCTCCTTCACCACTGCAGGGATCGGAAGGTCGTTGGGGCATGCGCGCCTGCAGTCGTCGCATTGAACACAGGCTTTTGCGCCCTCAAGAATTTCGTCGACCTCCGGTAAGGCTTTCAGCTTTTTGCGGATAGGAGCCACCTTGACTGCTGTTCTAGCGGCCACCTCGCCGACCTTGACGGGGTCGAGAATAAGCGCGCCTGGCGCCTTCCCGTCGACAAAGTCCGAAACGATAGCGTCAACCGGATCATGCGTTCTGTTCGGCAACCCTAAACAGTTCTTCTCGCTCGTCGCGATGACCGGAGCCTTGACTTTCTGGGCTTCGACAAAGGTGTCGGCGCGGATGCACTGCTCGTCGAGAACCACGACGTCTGGAACACCGCTCCTTATGAATCGGAGCTGTCGTGAGATGGGTCCA
>Ga0315314_1001766_pt1 | contig 18735 bp, 16 predicted proteins | sample TDP9_MG_FD_203631 | JGI IMG/M metagenome (GOLD analysis project Ga0315314, IMG submission 203631) | Freshwater sediment microbial communities from Lake Towuti, South Sulawesi, Indonesia - TDP9 | ecosystem: Environmental > Aquatic > Freshwater > Lake > Sediment | place: Indonesia: South Sulawesi...
GCCGGTTTGTCCGTTACGTGGAAGCGGAGCATTCCTCGATCAGTTTAAATCACAAGCAAGCCTCCGACACTGATCGGGTGCAGGCTATGGTAGAGGTCTGGCTTCCCTACGGAAGAACGGAAGTTTCAGTGAATATTCCGGATGAAGGATTCCAGGGGATTATTGAATCCAAGGATGAAAGTTCGGCGAGCGACCCACTGACAGCAGTCTCGCAAGCACTCGAGCATCCAGTAGACTCAAAGCCATTAGGCTCACTGGTTTCAACAGGCGAGAAGGTCGCGATTGTCGTGGATGACGCCACTAGGCCTGTACCGACATCTCTTCCGCTAGCTCCTCTCATGACCCAGCTGTCAAGTGCGGGAGTCAAGATGGAGGACATGACCGTCATAGTCGGTACGGGTATGCATAAGCCGCCGACAGACCAAGAAGTCGCGGGGCTTCTTGGTGCAGACCTTGTCAAGCGAGCAAAAGTGGTGGGTCATAATTGTAAGGGCGAGGATCTGATGTACGTGGGGGATACTAGCCGTGGAACGAAGGTCTACCTCAACAAGGAGTTCGTTAGAGCTGACGTGAGGATACTCACGGGAGACGTTGAGCTGCACTACTTTGCCGGCTACGGAGGTGGCCGCAAAAGCGTGCTACCTGGAATATCAGGCGCACAAACCATCGCACATAATCACGCACTGTTACTACATCCGAAGGCACAGCCAGGAATCTTGGACGGGAACCCTGTGAACGAAGACATGGCCGAGGCCGGGGCAATGGCCAAAGTGGACTTCATCCTAAACATTGTCCTCAACAGAAGAAACGAGATAATAAGAGCGTTTTCAGGAAACCTCCACAAAGCCTTCATGAGCGGAGTTCAAGTTGTTGACAGCATGTGTAAAGTCCCCTGTGAGGCAAGAGCGGACATCGCAGTTGTGAGTCCGGGAGGAAGCCCAAGAGACGTCAATCTATACCAAGCTCTTAAGGCGGTCCGTCACACAATCGACATTGTAAACGAAGGAGGCGCCATTGTTCTCATCGCCGAGTGTCCCGAAGGACACGGCAACGACACCTTCCGCGAGTGGATGATCAAATTCGATGAGACACGGCTGATGGAACAGGAGATTAAGAAGAGGTTCGCCATCGGAGGGCACAAGGCATACTACCTCACTAAAGCCCTTGAGAAGGTGAAGATCTACTTACTCTCAACGATCCCAGATTACTATGTCTCAAATGTGTTCAAGCTACGTCCTTCGAGGACAGTGAATGCTGCTCTTCAAGCAGCCCTAAGAGTTGTCGGAAAGGACTCAAAGGTCGTCGCTATTCCGCATGGAGCGACAACGCTCCCCACACTTCCTCCGTAATCTTCGCGAAGACCTAGGAAAGGGGGATAGGAAGACGAGGCAAAGCACTGTCACTCCTCGAGGAGGTCTCTGGTTGTCCATCGTCCTTCGACCGCAAGCGTGTGGGTGATGCATCCAGCTACTGCCGCCGACTGTCGGCATCGTTGTCGCAAGAGCAATACGTCGCCTGTTAGGCTCTGAAGCCGCCATGATCCCTTGATTACTCTTGCCTAGAGGGATCGTAGAGGCTTTTCACACGACAGCTACCTAGGCTTGAGTCAACAGAGATGTTTCTTGGCTATAGTTTGACGAAGAGGATTATGATCATGATTATGACGATCCCGTAGAGAAGTTTTCGTGATGTAGATACAGGCGACCAGTCGTCAAGAGGCGCGACTCCGGAGAAACCTCTGCCGCCTGCAAACATCATAATGAGAAGTAGCAAGGCAAATGCCCAAAAGCCTGAGAGCGCCATCACAGCCAATCCAAAATAGCTTGTGACCTTGTGTCCCCTTGGCCCGAACAGCGCCCTAGACAAGTGTCCACCGTCCAGCTGCCATATGGGCAGCAGGTTCAGGTAGCTTATCAGACTGCCCACCCAGGCAGCAAACTCGATCTGTGTGAAGAATAGCGCGAAGCCTTGTGGATATTGTCTCACAATCGGAATGAGCAAGTCGAACAGGAATGGATATTCTGGCCATGAGGCTGGCTGGGCAAGTTTCAGCTTATTCCACAGTATGGCTTGTCCCATCGGGACTAGATAGGCTGCTTGAATGCTCAGGATCGTCACTATAAGCAATGATACAAAGGCTACGAGCGGGCCGCTTATGCCAAGATCGAAGAGGGCGTCTCTGTTCCGCGGAGGGCTCCTCAGGGAGATCACTGCGCCGAATGTGCCGGTCGGCGGTATGCCTGGTACGAAGTAAGGCATCGTTGAATCCATTCCGTGAACTTCGCATGCGATCTTGTGGCCTATCTCATGGAGCCCGACTATTCCCAAAAGCGATAGCACGAAGAGGCCTACTTGAAGATAGACATTGGCATCTGGCATGAGCACCTCCCGCTGCACTACAGATCCTTCCCAAAGCACAAGGCCTGTCACGAAGACAGTGGCAATCGTTGCTGCGAAAAGAGCGAGGTTCAGGAGCGGCCTTGTCGGTTTCGGTGTCGGCTTAGGAAATACTCTTATCAGAAGTTGTCCTTCTTCGAATCGAAGCGTTGGAACCAGACCCTTGGCGGACAGTTCATCGACTAGTGCTCCGAATCTTGTTTTGGCGGGTTCAGGGGTTACTACAAATGTCGGGATATTTTGAGGATCTAGGTAGGCGTCTACAATATTGAACTTCGACGATACAGACTGCTTAGCCTCTAGGAAAGGAACTAGTTCCTTTGCCTCATTAGAGAACATGTCTGCCATTTGCCTGTTCCTGGCTCATTCACGTATCGAGGAAACGATCATCATATAAATCCATTGCAGAGGACGCTGAAACATGGCAGTCAGACTTGACTCCGACAAGATCTTATAGCAGGTCTCGGAGACAAGAGGCAGACCCGGCATTGGATACAATCACAGATTTCATGATCCGAAGATTCGAACAGAAAGACCTAGAAAATGTGATAGAGATCAACAGAACGTGCCTACCTGAGAACTATAGCGCCTCTTTCTTCCTAGAGGTTTCTGAGAAGTGCCCTGAGGGATTTCTTGTCGCGTTGAACGGTGATCGAGTCGTTGGGTACATCATGTGCAGGCTGGAAAGAGGTTTCTCCGAGACAAGCAGATTCAAACTTGCGAAAAAGGGGCACATCGTATCCATTGCGGTTCTTCCCGAGCATAGAAGAAAGGGGATAGCCACAGAACTTGTCAGGAGTGCCATGAAAGGACTTGTCGAAAAGGAAGCAGAGGAGTGCTTTTTGGAGGTTCGAATTTCGAATAGACCAGCTCAGGAACTATATAGGAAGCTTGGGTTCGAGGAGACTAGAAGCATTCCATTCTACTATCAGAACGGTGAAGGCGCCGTCGTCATGAGTAAAGCGCTCCCGTGAGGCTTATTCATTGAGAGCTAGGTGCGCCAATCAACTAAAGAACAAACATTAGAAGCCCCTGAGCTTTGTGGTTTATTCGTTCACTGCGAGTCAATTGCATTATTGATTTACAGTCCTCGCACTTCTTTCTTAGGTAATCTGCAATTCCTTGGCTCAAGTCAATGATTGAATCGGAGATCTAATGCCCTCCAAGGCTTCCAGTACCCCGACTGTTGGCCTGAAGTGACACTAAAAGTCAACTAGGACTCATCGTCAAGATGCTCTTCATAGGAGTCGTGCGCCTTCAATCAATTCATACATTGTGCAAAAGCTGTGACTTCTTAGAAGATGTTCAAACGCTCGATCACAAGAGAGATTGTATGGTAGCATTCCTAGCCTTGAGAAGCCCCTGCTTACGGAGGCACCTGTTCCCTTTCGGTACAGTTGCCATGGATGAAGAGAAAGTACAGCTGGCATCCCTTTGTTGTTGCATTTGTTGACGAAGTAGCTCACGAGCGCGGGACTGACTGAAGAAAGCAGCGATATGAAATAGCCAGACCCAAATGGTATCTCAAGATTCCTAAGCAGGGCGAACGACAAGGGCCGCGGAAGGTCCAGTGGCTTCCGAAACTTCACTCCATACGTAGATATGGGAACCTCAACGATTCCTAACATCTTTCCGGACGCGTCAAATGGTCCATAGCTTGAGCTATCGTAGACGAATCCAGACCTCGCCAACTCGCTCAGGCAGTCACGCGTTATCGACGCTCTAGGCGCCCTGAATCCTTTCGGTCTAAAGGCCTTGATGAGCTTCTTGGATTCCTGAAGCTCTCTCCTCAGGAAATCAATTGCCTTGAATGGCGTATGGGTATGAGAATGGTAAGCCACCTCGTGTCCTAGCTCTTTCAATCCATGTACAAGGTCAGGATACCAGTTGTACACTTCGCCGACAACAAAAAAAGTCACCGTGTGGCCGTATTCTCTAAGAACTTCCAACATCCTCCTCGTGGATGAGACGACAGCGCCGTCATCCATTACTCTCCTCTGCTCTTCAGCCTCCACGTTTCTCCTCCCCGCCTCTGACAGGTGTCTCCTTTCCGTGACGTATCTATGAGATATCGACTCTAAGTCGATCGTGAGGCAGTTTCTCAACTAGATCAATAGTATGTTTCGTGTTTCCTCGTCTTAAGAGTTTGAAGACAAGGCTGACTTTTCTGTTCAATAAGGCTATGCAAAGAGCTAAAGGCTGTGAACCAGCATAACAAGGTTGGCGCGCCAATACGTCAACGGGATTCTGCTGTTGCTGGTGTTCAACATGTTAGAAGAATCGACGGATCTCAGGAGAACAGCGTCTTCGGAGATCCCATCGAGTCGACTGACATCGGCAGACCCTGCAAGGACATCCGTAGTTCTTCCGACTATGAATGAAGAGAGGAATGTTTTGGCAATTTGCCACAAGCTGTTTACCCTGAAGCGACACTATTCTCAGCTGACCGAGGCGATATTCGTCCTCAACAACACAACAGACAACACCGAAAAGGTCCTTATGACCATATCAAAGCAACCCGGTTATCAATTCGTCAAGATTCATCATTCAGACGGGGCCCGAGGAAGCGCGATAAGAAGAGGTGTAGAAATAGCGCAGGGCGAGGTAGTTGTAGTCATGGATTCTGACGGTCAATACGACCCTCGGGAGATGCCAAAACTGGTGCGAGCAATAACAGATGAGGGATACTATGTTGCCGTTGGAAGGAACCACGGATCAGAAAGTTTCCTTCGCCGTCTAATTTCCGAGACCTACAAAAAACTAACGAAGATGCTGCTTGGACTGGAATACGTTCAAACAGGATTCAAGGCTGGTATTAGAGAAGTTCTTCTTGAAACGATTCCAAGAGAAGTTCCAGGACTGGATATAGACATACGATGGATGAACAACATCGCAAGAATGGGCTACAGCGACAAGCTTTCCAATGATGTGGAAGTGAGGTTTCATCGAAGACTATACGGCAAATCGACGTTCAATCCTTTCAAGCTCTCTATTGGTTTGTTGTACACAACCCTGAGCCTTAGTGTAGAGCGTAAAACCAGGCGGGAACTTCCCTTTCCACAGACATTGAAGAAAATCACTCTACTTCCTGAGATGTGAGTAGCCCCGAAGAATGGATCCGTCGATACCGCATCAATCTATGGATAGACATGCTTTGGTGAATTGAAGGAAGGCCTCTTTCGCCAGAGGGAGACACCGACTGACGAGAGTGATCTTCTACTGAGTATAGTGCCAAAGCAACTAGCTTCGCTCAGATGGCCTTGCCTTTATTACGTACAGAAATGATGTAGGCTTCTCGATAGCTTCGATTCTGAATCCTGCCTGCTGAAGCAACGACGTGATGCGGCCGAGAGAAAACAGGTTGATTCTGAACCCGTGACACAAATGATACAGACTGTAAGCAACGCCGACGATTGACGCATTAAGAACAGAGAGCACCAAATATCCTTCCTTCGCAAGATGGCGACGAATATTCTTGAGTGCAGTCAATGGTTGTTTGCAAAACTCAAGTGGTCCTGCACAAAGAATCTTGTCAAACTCTCGATTCAGATTCAAGCGCTGTACATCGTGGACTTCGGCCTCCATTCCAGCTCTTCTTACAACCTCAATCATTCTAGGGGAGATATCTACGCAGAATACTCTTCCGCCTGTGCTTCTGATGAGGTTTGCGTAGAATCCGGATCCACAGCCCACATCTAGTACTCGTTCGCCTGTCTGCGGAGATAGGAGGCGCATCAACGAACTCTTCTCGCGTCTCTTCATTGTACCTCCAATCCCTCGAGTAATCATCTTAGAGTAGTTCTTCGCAACTTTGTCGTAGTATTTCTGTGGTTTCGTAGTTCACTCCTCTCGCGCGTCCACAGGATCTGACTGTATTGTCTCCGCTGGTGATCAAGCCTTGCCAGAAGACACACGTGCAACTTGCACCTTGTAGAGTATGATTCTGTGATCCTCAATCTCAGCTCGCGGGTCTAAGTAGAACTCGATTATTTTTGTGACCTCAAGTTGCAGCACGAGAGGGTGCCTTGCCAGATATTCGTGGGCGGTGCTTGTAATGAGAAGTACTCCTGTGGTCGTGTGCTGCTTCTCCAACAATCTGAGATTTTCCACGACCTGCTTTCTACAATGATAGTATTTGAATTCCGGGGCATACATCTGGAAAGCGCTGTATTCGTGAAAGACAAGAATTGCAGTCGTGTTTGGGTAGTAGTTGGCCTTGACGTATTTGACGAGTTGCGTTGTGGGAGCCGGCTCCCTATGGAGCCTCTCCGCCAAAGGCAGGGTGTGTGCAACTAGAGTCAGAATGAGAAGCAAGTAGACGACGCGGCGCGTCATGCGCTTAGTTCTTGTCGAAAGTTTGAGCAAGCGTCCGCAAGCCCTTACGACGTTTGCCACGGATGAAACAATGAGCAACACTAGCGGAGGAAAGATCGCAAGATAGTACCGGTGATGGATCGGCGAGCCGAAGAGATAGACGAAGATGAAGTGGGGTACAACCCAAAGGGACATGAAAGTCTTCTCGGTTGTCCACCTGAAGTTGACACCTAGGCAGAGCAGCGCTCCTAACCAGACGATGTCATGAAGTAGGTAATAGGCAGGAATGCTTGTTGAGGTGAATGGGAACCTAAGGCCAGGTAACGGGGGGAGCATTCCACCTAGCCCAAAGGTGAAGATTGAAGCAACTACAAAGAGCATTCTCTCATAAGGCTCAAGTCCTAACGGTCTTGCAGAGATGAAGTCGGTGTTAGCAGTCCCGACATACACGTGTCTTATCGCGTAGAGGAAACGATCCCAACGTTTCACCCAGATCACTGGTATAAGCCACGCAGAGACCGTCATAACAAATGCTAGAACCGAGAAAGTCATGATCGCCCGCCGCCTCGTTCTCAAAGTCACAAATAACCAGAGTGCAAGAAACGCGATGTTAGTGGGCCTCACACCGAGTGCGAGAGCGTAGACCGCCCAAGAAATCGGTATTACCCGGCTATGACCCCTCGTTCCCACGTACAGCAGGGCTACACCAAGAGTCAGAAGAAAGGTTGAAAGCGCATCAGTCGTTGCCTTCTCGCTGGCCAACCAGAAGCCCGGAAGAACCATCAGTACAATGCATGTAGGAATAGCTATCTCCCGTCCGTGCAGACTTCTCGCCAAGAAATACAAGGGAACTAACGTCAGAGCTCCGCTCACAACGCTTATCCACCTAAGAGCCGCAAGCTGATCTTCTGTAAGTAGGAAGAGAATGCGCCCGAGAAAGATGTAGACAGGGTATCCGGGAGCATGAGGCTGCTCCTTTACGAGGTCGAACCTAACCAGTGCTCTCGCGAAATTGAATGAATCTCCCTCGTTGAACGAGCATGACGCGAATGAGGAGTAGAGGAGTAGGGCAACGGCAAATAGCACCAAGGCTTCGTATCTTGAAGCTACCTCGTTGACGCCGTTCAGAATGGCTATAGCTGGCGAGTGGATTCGAGCAGAGAGAGGCTCCCTTTGCACAATCGTTCTCCACACTGGGTTAGGAAGTATCCGAACTTTGCCATAATAGTTTTCGTGAAGGAGAAACAAGAATCGAATCGTTGAAAGACAACCCATGCCTATCTTATGGTTGGGATCGACCTTGGGCAGATGTCAGATCTGCGGCATGTCAAGCCTCCTCATATCATCGAGCGTCGGAGTATGTTCAAGGTGTCTCCTGAGGAGAAGTGACGAGGCGCTAGCAGTTACTGACAGGGTTCATGAGGTGAGCCGAGCGAAGTTTGGCCTTCCTGCTCGCCCACCTGGCGAGGGTTTGGCATGTGAATCATGTGCAAACAACTGCAAGATCCCGAATGGAGGCATGGGCTATTGCGGTCTCGTGTCTAATTCCGAAGGTAGCATCCGAAGAAGAGGAGGAACACCAGATTCTGGAATTCTTGAATGGTATTATGATCGCCTTCCAACGAACTGTGTATCATGGTGGTTCTGCCCCGGATGCTCGGGAAGCGGATTTCCAAAGTACTCATATTGCTCGGGAGGCCCAGAGAAAGGCTACAATAATCTGGCAGTTTTCTACGGATCTTGCTCCTTCGATTGTCTCTTCTGTCAGAACTGGCACTACAGAAGACTTGCTACCAGTGACGTTTCTTACGTGAGTTCTATGGCCCTCGCGAGCAGGGCGACAGAATCCGTTTCGTGCATATGCTTCTTCGGAGGCGATCCATCTCCACAGATGCCACACGCATTGGAAACGAGCCGGTTGGCTCTAGTCAGCGCGGATTATGGCCGCCGCATACTGAGAATCTGCTGGGAGACAAACGGCCACATGAACTCTAACTATCTCGATCGGGCTATGCAGCTATCACTTCAGACAGGCGGTAACATGAAATTCGACCTCAAGTTCTGGAGCGAGGGATTGGCTCGGGGGATCTGTGGGATTTCGAACGCACAGTCAGCCAGGAATTTCGACCGAGTTGGAAGAAAGTATTTTGAGGCTCGCACGGATGTCCCAGTATTGACGGCAAGTACCTTGCTCATTCCTGGATACGTCGATGAGAACGAAGTGGGCTTGATAGCGGAATTCATATCAAGCATCGATGAAAGGATTCCCTATTCTTTGCTGGCGTTCTATCCTCAGTACATGATGAAGGATCTTCCTACAACATCTAGAGAACAAGCCCTGCTTTGTCGTGACGCTGCCTCCAAGCATTTGAAACGAGTCAGGATCGGGAACGAGTATCTGCTTTCATGACTTGCAGACAGACGAAGCCCAAGATCAATGTCGGCAGATAGAAGATGCAGACTTCGAATTCGACAACAAAGAAGGGTGAACGAAGGAGCCTAGTGAGTGCAACCATCAGAGAACTGATTGACATGACTGCAAATGCAGTGGCCCAATACTTCAGTTCGCTCATATGCCAAGACCATTCGACTGGAAGTTCTTAGAGCAACGCTACTTTCTCGACTCACCTTCCAAGAGCAGCTTCAAGGGTATGTTTTGGCTTTCTCCGTCGGGGAGAGTACGTCTGATGCTTATCGGAAGAACTCCTTGCTCCAATTCCATGAGGGCGATGTCGATAGGCGACTTTGAAGACTGCGATACGTCTATGAGAACCGGGGCCCCCATCGATATCTGCAGCGCCCTTGCGCCAACTACTCTCGCTCTCTCAAATCGAGTGAGTTTCTTCGGGCCAATCAATCTGGCGGCCTTAGCCCTCTTGGAACTCACTGCAAACCTTCACCTGTGCTCTTTATGAGACACAACGTTGCGTGAGCCAATGAGACTGACCTCTATTTGAGCGAAATTACCCAACAGACCCGACAGACCCAATATAAGGTTTACTGCAAAGATCCAAATCACGGCGTTCTGGCAAAATGGTGAGAAAACCTAATCACATTTGTTGAAATGACTCCAACTAGACCTCTACGAGCGACATGTTCAATTTCCTCCCCACTCTAAGAAGAGTTTCAGTCCAGTTGCCATAGGCCACAACATGATGGTTTCCTGTAAACTGGAGGAGACGGTCGACTTTTCCTTCTAGCCTGATCTTGGCTTGAGTTCGGCACAGGGAGAACTTGCCGATCTGAGATTCCAATAGTTCTCCTTTTGCGATAACCATTTGAAGTGGTTTGAACTGCAGATTTGCAACCGTTACTGTCAATCGCTTTAGCGGTACATCAAGAGATACCCCCTCACCTGATTCGAAGTGACTTCTGAGAATGACTCTTCTACCTGCTTCGGTAAGCGAAGTGGGGGCCGTGCAGTGTGCTAGAGTTATCGTATTGAGACCTCGATCTATTTGTACTAAGTTCCCAAGCCAACTCGGCCCTACGAGCTCCTTGAAGACCATCATCAATGCAGAGGATCGGAGATCTCCCTCGCATACTGACACCTTTCCTTCATCAATCAGAAGCGAGAACGCTACACACGCAGAGGTGCCGGTTCTCTTAATGAGTCGAAAGCAATCAAGAGAGACTGCATCAATCTTGTTCTTGGAGACCAGAGACTTGAATGCGAGATACATTTTGCCTGATTTCTGAAGATCTTTCCGGCTAGGCTCCATTACGGACGCGTCGGAGAATCTCTCATCCACTATCTTTGAAGCTTGATCATCGTCTTGGCTTCTGAATTCGGCTATTAGGTCAGCAGTAGGAATCTTAACGACTTCTATCCCGAAGGAGTCTGTTAGTGCTTTTGACTCGTCTGCTTTATCATCAAGGTATTCGTCGTCTCCTATGAGGCCAATCTTTGACTCTCTCATCAACTTAATGAGACGTGAGGCCCTTGCTTGACCTATTATGGTAGACGGCGCCTCATCCAAGCTATTGTACACGATTTCACCTCGCCATGCTTCGATTCCGTTCAACTTTTCTCTGACGCTTAACGCTGAGGATAGGCTGTTAACCTCGTCGTATGCCCAGATGAAGTAGGGATTTCCCGCGACGATGTTTGCAGCTAATTCTGAGGTTCCGCCACTGGCAAGAAACACAACTACTGCGTCGTACTCCTCTGCGGGAAAGCGGGGAACTTCATCAGCTCTGAATGCCGGAGACTTCCTCCCGAATACTTTCACTCCTGACCTTTCGAGTAGCTCTCTAGCAAGATTTGCAGGTTCAATGGATCGATCCATGTGCATCTTAGTTGCGAGAGGAATCATGAGCACTGTTGGCTGTTCCATCTCCCACTGTCTCCTCATTGATGTGCAGATGGCCTTTAGGCTGACTTTCTTAAGCGTATCTGATCCAAACATCGCATCCTCTGCATAAGCCGTGTGTCTGTTTGCGAAGGAGGAACAAGTCGCCCCCTGCAAGTGCTGAGTCTAGAAACTCTTTTAGACCTAGTCAATAGATCACATGGACTATCAGGGCGACAGGAAATTGAGAGACCTGATCAGAATAAACCAGCCTCTGACAGGAAAAGAGGAGATCGAAGCAGTTACTTCTGTCTTGAAGAGCGGGATTCTTGCAGACAAAAGTGGATCGGGTCCAAAAGTCCTGGAATTTGAACGGGAATTCGCGAAATTCGTCGGGGTAAGGCACGCGATCGCGGTCAACACTGGAACTGCCGCTCTCCACTGTGCTCTGCTTGCGGCCAATGTCAAACATGGAGATGAGGTGCTTATTCCTTCCTTCACCTTCGCGGGAACCGGAACTCCTGTCTTGCTATGCGGCGCCAGGCCTGCCTTCGCAGACATTCAAGGAGACACCTACTGCACGTCTCTGGAAAACATTGAAAACTCGATCAGTAGGGACACAAAGGCGATTGTGCCTGTTCACCTCTATGGCCTCACCTGCGACATGGATCCCATCATGGAACTCGCGAGGAAAAAGGGAGTAACAGTGATCGAGGATGCAGCTCAAGCACATGCGGCTGCATACAAACAAAGGAAGGCCGGATCTCTGGGAGACATGGCGTGCTTCAGCTTCTACTCAGCTAAGAACATGACCACTGGAGAGGGAGGCATGATCACAACGAACGATGACGATTCGGCACAGATCCTTAAAATGATAAGAACTCATGGGGAGGAAAGACCTTACTGGGTTTCTAGAGTCGGCAATAACTATCACATGACAGAGTTGGCTGCTGCCTTGGGGGTTGTTCAGCTGAAGAAGCTCCCTGGATTTGTGGAGAGAAGACAAGAGAATGCGAGAGTCCTGACTGAACAGCTAGGTGTCTCAGGGAAGCTCATAACGCCTATGGAGCCCGATATGATGAATCATGCATGGTACCTTTACACGGTTCGCGTCAGAGGCGCAAACGCAGGCAAAAGAAACAAGATTGTTGAGAAACTGCGGAACAGAAACATTGAAGCCAGCGTCTACTATGAAACTCCGGTCCACCTGCTCCCCTTGTACAGAGAGGTATCCGGTGGGAAGAGAGGAATGTTACCAGAAACTGAGAAGACCGCTAGGCAGGTATTCTCGTTACCCGTCCACCCGGCAATGACGCCCGAAGATATCTCATATGTCGCTGAAATGGTCAGGAAGGCAATTGCCTGAGCCTTTCTGATAGTATCTCCTCCAATGTTGGCTTGAATCTCTCTTCAATCTCGCGGCTTACCCTTACAGTAGGCTTGTCCAGCCTCATTATCCTTCTGATGTCTATTGGCGTTGCCACAACAGTCGCATCACAGTCGATCTTTGCGATTGTATGCTCTAGTTCCTTGATTTGTTGGCTGCCATAACTCATCGCGGGAAGAACCGATTCCAGCCGGCGGCACTCAAAAATCTCTTTGATAGATCCCACAGAATCATGTCCGACTCCTTCTCGGCGGCTGAGATCTTAGGCTGTTCTTAACGCGAAGGCGATCTGTCAAGGACGGTAACACGCTATACATAGGAGCCGGCAAGATTCAGAAGACAAGATGAGCCAGATAGGCGCATCTCGGAGGGATGCAGCAACCAGAATAGCCTGCGACACAATGATTAGACCAAAGACAGTTTTCGGTGAACGTTTCCTCCTATTCACCATCGTCAAACCAGTGACTGCGAGAGCAAGCAACCCGGCGTACATCCACTCAAAGCGCACAAGAACGCCTACGATGAAAGCGGCTACAGGATATAGCACTATAACGGGCAATTTCGCCTTAGTGCAGCTCTCCGGCGCATTCTTAATCCTTCCTAGTTTTGACGCAAGGATACTTGGCAGCAATATCGCTGAAGTAAGAATCAAGGTCAAACCAAGCGCATTGTCGTTACGGAGATACACTACCAAGGAAGAGAACAATCCAAGAAAGCCTGTGCCAAATCGGGTCGCAGTCGGCACATTGGAGACAAGCACTGTGATGGCTGAAATCACAGAAAGAAGAATCAAGACCTCAGAGATCAATTTCATGCCTCTTGCCAATCTCTATCTCGGCCAGTATTGACTATGCCTGTGGATATGGCATTTCGTATGATCAGTTTTTTCTATCTTGTGCTGGTCATAGTATTTGTGATGGAAGATGTCGGGCCAGCTTTCCAGATTCAAGGTAAGATTCGTTATCGAGGGAGTTGGCGAGGCAATAGGCGAACTCGCAAGATTCCTAGCACCGCGTACCGTCGAGGCGCTAATGAGAGAACTGCCAATTGAAGGCCGAGCAGCTCTATGGAAAGAGGAAATCTACTTTGAGACAAAGGTCAAAGTAGGGCCTGAGAAGGAGAAGACAAGAGTGGAGAGTGGAACCATAGCGTACTGGCCGCTTGGTTCAGCTGTTTGTATTTTCTATGGAAGCTCGCAGCCATATGGCCCAGTCAACCTGATCGGTAGGATTACTGAGGGTTTGGAACTGTTCAGAAAGGTGAAACAAGGGTCGAGAATAACGCTTGAACGCGTTTAGGCGGCAACTGCCCTATATATCCTTACTCTTGCGTTGCCTCCGACATTGGTCAGAACTCTCCGTCTCTCCAGCTCTTCCAAGATGTCCTTGGCAGCCCCTATACGTATGTTGAACTGGGACGAAACTGCGTAAGGTGTTATGACGCTCATCTTCGAAATCTCGCCCAAAAGCCTAGAGTCGTCGACTCCCTGCAACTCCACCGCTCTTGACTTCTTCTCAGTTGAGGCAGACTTCGTTTTTCCCTTCTTTACTTGAGCCGCGTCCCTGTCCTGTTGTACTTGCGCCTTTTCCATCTGGGCAAGACCTTTCTTCTTAGCGCCTCCGATTGTCGATACCTCCGTCCGAGAGATAGCCGTTGAACCGACAGATAAAACTGTTTCTTTGAGGTCAGGGCCGGAGATAACAAAGTACGAAAGGACTCCGTAAGCCTCTCTTCTGGACCACGACGGGATGACGCAAAGGGCAGCCTGCCCGAAACAGAAGGAAATTCTCGACAAGTGTGCCGTGGACTCAGATTCAGGGATCTGAACGGCCTTGGTGCAGAGGAGTTCATTCTCGGTATCCAGATATTGAAGCGGCACGATCGCGTCCCCGTAGACTTTCCTTCAAAGATTAGGCAGATAGCGGCGGATCTCTACATCGTTGAAAGCTTCAATGGTACCGGGCGAAAGTACCAAGTTGACCTGAGAGGCCGAGGAACATGCGAATGCCCAGACTATGTTTACCGAGGCGTGAACGACGGCTTCGCATGTAAGCACATTCTCGCAGCGAGAGCCTTTCGGAAGACGCAAGGTGAACAATGATGCGTAGCATCGATTTCTACTACTGCAAGAACTGCGGTGTTCACTTAGCTGCAAATCTTGTCGTCCGAGATGAGGAAACGAGTGCAAGTCTCTGCCCAAACTGCGAGACGCAAGTAAGTGCGCATAGTCAGCAAACATCGGGACGTGGTAGAACCTATGAGAAAAGGCGAGGAACTACTAGCTTCGTGAATTTTCCTTATTACACACCAGACGGCCGGCAGAAGGCGACGAGTCAAGTCTCTTCGCGCATCAAGGAGGCCCTGACATGAGCCGGACAAAAGAAAGCTCCGATGCAAAGCCACAGCGGAGAATAGTGTTGCAGGAGCTGAGACGCCGCCCGAAGGTTGCTGAGTGGCTGAGCAAGGTGAGCCGTGAAGGAACTGCGTCTGACAGTACGCAATACAATTACGTAGTGGAGTTGAGGCTCTTCATTGAGTGGACGTATAGACAAGGCATTGTCGCGGCTGATGCTGAAGGTAGGGAAGAAGAGGTCCTCCTCTCAATAGGCGACAGGAAGCTTGCTGAGAATCCAAGGAAGTCCATGGCTGAGAGAATCGTCGAGCAATACTTCGATTGGCTTGAGAAGGAAAAGAAGAAGGCCAGAAGCGGATGCTTAAGGGCCTATGGAGTGCTCAGAAGTTTCTTCAAGTCTTTCGGTATCAGCTTCATCGAGAAATGTCCGGAGGTCTGGTACGAGAACATTCAGAGGCCGCCTCTCAAGGAGCAACTATGCAGAATCTTCGACGCGGCACCATTGGAAGAGAAACTGATGATTGGCTTGGCTAGGGATCTCGGCTGGAGACGCGAAGACATTGTGGCCCTGACATACGGAGACATAAAGCAAGACTATGAAGCAGGAGAAGAATATCTCTTCGTTCAGAAAACCACAAAGAAGGAAAGAGTTGTTGCTAGCAACTTCATCGGCAAGGAGACCACCGCTCTACTGAGAGAGAAGCTTGAACAGCGAAAGAAATCCGAACAATTCACCGACAGGACTCCGCTACTTCGCGAGGACCGCAAACCTGACTCGATGAGCATAGAAGAATATAGCCGCAGAATCAAACAAGCCGGAGAGAAGATCGGAGTCTATCTGAGGCCCAAACTTCTCAGGAAATGGTTCAGAACACAGGCAACAAACGCCGGAGTTCCAAGGGACCGGGTATGCCAGATGGGAGGCTGGGCTATACCCGGCGTAGGTAAGCACTACGACCTGCCGACAAGAGAGGAACTCTTGCCGCAATTCAAGGCGGCCGAACCTTTCCTGATATTCAGGAAGGCAAGCGTCATTAGCGCAGATGAGGTCAGTCTTGAGGCGATACGCCGGGTTGCAAAGGCAATCATGCCTGAAGAGGTTTTCGAGAGACTGGAGATCCGTTACAAGAATCCGCAGCTAAGCATAGCCGACAAGATCAAAGTCACCGAAGAGGAGATAGAACGCTGGAAGCAACAATCGAAGGCAGACGGCGGCATGGCATGGAGCTATCTGGGAACTCCACAAGAGCTACAAGCAGTCGGCAAAGTCCTTAAACGCATCATGAGTCTAGGCAAGTAGAGGCGAATCCCGATGCCATTGTTCATCCTTAGTCAAATCGAAATTCTGAGCTACATCTTCGCTCTAGTGATCTGCGTAGGAATAGCAGCAGGGATATACAGCACAGCAAAGGATAGAGGCGATCCTGAATCTGACAAATGGCCCTTCGCAATTGTGTGCTTCGGCATTGCCAGCCTATTCTTTCTGGGATCTCTTGGACCGATCCTAAGCGCAATTGTCGGATTGTCGCTGTACCTCTTCACGCGCCCGACCAAGCCGTGAAGAGACCGATAGCCGCAGAGACATGGCAATAGGCTAAGAATAGACCAAGAATAGACTACGCGCCTAACACAGCATGCCGATGATGTCGGCGACGCCGCGCTTCTCACACATCTTACGCTCCAAACGCTCCTCATGTTTTTCATGTGCTACAGGTATGCTATTCCAGACGAGGATCTTCACGTTTCATGTCGAGATTTCCTATTACGTGAAGTTATGGCGACCGACATATATGCTGGGTGACATATATGATGCGCAACATAGGTATGAAAAATAGGTCTGTGCCAGTCCATGAGTACAGTGGTTCTATACTGTACTAGACTGCGAGGCTCATATGCCTCTATACCTTCTTTCTCTTGTGGCGGCCCGTTCGACTTCTCGTATGAACTCTAAAAACTGAGACGTGAGAAAGCGGTTGCCACATCATTGACTAATAGTTCGTAGCTCATGCGATTGCGCTCCTGTATCTGCTTTCTCTTGCGATTGCTCTTTCGACCTCACGCATGAAATGCGTCATCTCCCGTCTGTTTGAGACTTGTAGGCTGCGAATCGAGATGGGTACATTGATTTCGCTGATCGCCTCCATTCTTCCTCGGGGAAGAGGAATCACGGCTTCCCTTTGCCCGTGTTCTCCAAGCAGGGCCCATGTTGGTCCTGTGACGATTCCTCCTTCCTGCAGCGCCTCATATGTTGGTGGCAGCAATGGAGGAGGAGCTGTCACGGATGGCTTGAAGATGGAACTCAATGTATTGGTGATGGATTGCCCAATACCCGTGATTGAGTTTACAATGGAGCTGCCGATGTTCGAGAAGGTTGGCGAAACCGATGAGGACACTATGTTCGTCAGGCTTGGAAGAGGAGGCAAGATGCCCATGTTCATGGCGCCGGTGAGCATCTTATTCACCATTGGAATGTTGCTCATGCCTAGCATCGCTGGAATCATCGTTCCGCCGGTCTGGGCGCCGAGGCCGATTGTCCGCTGACTCCAGTTCCAGAGATTCGGTAGCTGTTGAATCATAGGCGTGACGGCGCCGGCGGCCGTTTGAATCATGTTTGTCGGCTTGATGTTGGCTGCGGTCTGCAAGGCACCCGTAGCCCAACTTCCAAGTTTCTGGAACTGTGCTGCCGAAGCGAACTGGGGCATGCCACCCGGTATCCCGGCTTGCCAAGGCATGATGCCACCAAGCAGGCTCATCGCAGAGCTGAGACTACCGAAGACATTGGCCAGATTCCCTGCGATACCGATGTTGCCAGCCATCACGTTGCCTAATGATCCAAGATTGCTTTCAAACCCCTGCTTGGTAGATGTGGTTTTCTTAATCGTATCGTCCAGATCATCGAAAGCAGCATCCTGCGTCTTGATTGTAGTTACGCTTTCACCGATTCTCTTTTCAAGGGCTGCAATCTGCGTGGTAAGCTCCTTTGATTCTCGCCAATAATCCTCAGCGGTGATGGCGCCTGCGTTGTAGGCTTTCGTTACGTCGTCCAGAGCCTTCTTCGCTTCTTTCAGTCGACGCTGCAAGTAGTCTTCAGGCTCACCTAACGTGGTGCGTCCAGTCGTAGTAGGTCCTGCAGGTGTACCGGGCACAACAGGGGTTTTCCGAATCTTCTCCTGAATCTTCGCATACTCCTCGCCCCAAGATGCGATCTCAAGTTTTCCAGCTCGAATCAGAGCAATCATCTGTGAAGCGGCAGGCATCCCCGGAACGAATTTGCTGGCTTCCTGCAGAAGATGCATCTCCTCAGCAGTCAGTTGAATCTCTTCCTGCAATGTCTGAAGGGCTGAAACCTCTTTCATGGTTCCGACCGCAAGCCAAGTTCCTGCAGCGATAGCTCCACCATAAATCAGAAGATCGCCCAAAGCGGCTTTCACGTTTCCAATTGCTATTACACCGCTCGAAGCCCAGCCGCTCCAATCCATCGTCTTCAGTTGGCTTGCGAGGAGCATGAAGCTTGCTCGCATATCCAATATGCCTTTCAGGAAGCTGGGCATCTGCGCAGCGAAGCCTATGAGCTGCAGAGTATTCTGTTTCTGAGCGTCCGCGAGCTTTCGTGTGGATTCTGCCAGCTCCTCCTGAGCTTTTCGGGCTTGCTGCGAGTCTGGCCCGAACTTTGCGACTGCTTCGTTATACTTCTCCTGCGCGTCCTTGACTTCTTTCTGGAGTTGATTCGTCTTGATCATGGCGACGTTGTATTGAGTATACATTGTTTGCGCTTTGCCGACCACGTTGCCAAGTTTGCTGAACGCGTCAGCTGCCAGCCCTAAAGTCTGCGTTTGATCCTGATAGGACATCTTCAAGGTTTTCAGGTAGCGATTGTTCTCCATAAGCTCCTTGCGGATTTCCTTATAGTTCTCCCGAGTGATGTTTAAGGTGCGGTTATGGGTTTGGCTGCTCTGCTCTATCTCCCTGAAAGCAGCCTGCGAATCCTTAGC
>Ga0315314_1001767_pt1 | contig 18733 bp, 17 predicted proteins | sample TDP9_MG_FD_203631 | JGI IMG/M metagenome (GOLD analysis project Ga0315314, IMG submission 203631) | Freshwater sediment microbial communities from Lake Towuti, South Sulawesi, Indonesia - TDP9 | ecosystem: Environmental > Aquatic > Freshwater > Lake > Sediment | place: Indonesia: South Sulawesi...
GGCATATCCAACCCACATCCACTCGAAAACTCTTGGCTTAATTAGGTAAAAACCCAGCACAGGGAGAACTATTAAAAGCGGAAAAAGGGCTTGAGACAGCCAAGGAACCCTAGATAAGAAAAAGAAAAAACGAGAACTCTTCAAACGCGCTAACATAACTGTTACTCCGTCATCCCTCAGTATGGAGCTGTGCTCCCTTAAATGATTTAAACATGTTGTTTATCCTCATAATTCCACAAAAGAGTTTGGCTTGGTTCACATCAACACTCGTTTCTTCTTCTGATATTCCAAGAAACCGCTTGTAGTCAGGGAAATGCTTAGCGTGAAGGAAGCCCACTCCCTGCACAATGTTTTTGTCTGCGTGAATTGAACGAATGCACTTATTCCACCCATACCACCTGGCGTGATAAATCATGCTACAGTTGTTCTTATTTAACATAAATTTTGGGAGCGCTCCAGTATGCCCAATCATCGTATATGTCATCGGCTGGCCCCGGGTTTAATGCAAAAATTATATTAACATTCTTGCCGCCATAAGCCGTTAAATCAATCTCATAATCGTTCCATTTTCTTTCTTCTATGTTATTTTTAGGATCTAAAAGTTCGCTAAGCACCTCATCGATCGTTCCATCGTACTCTATGTAGATCTTGAACTCGGCTCCATCTCCGCCTTCTCGATACCATGTAGCAGGATCCATCGCTATTCCAAATCTAAGTTTTGAATTAGGTGGAATAGAGACATTGTTATATCGGATATACGACTCTGCAGAAGATATTGGAGCATGTCGGATAGCATCCCTCACATCGCCACTAACATTCAATCTTGAAAGCCTGGGAATGAGCGCCGTTTGATTTTCAAAGTCCTTTTCAGTATCTCCAATCCTTCCAGTTTGCGTTCCGTCGTAAATTTGGGGATCGCCCCAATACGCCCAATCATCATAATTGTCGTTAGCTGGTCCAGGAGTTGTAACCAAAGTCATATTAACGTTCTTACCACTAAGCTCAGTTAAATCAATTTCGTAATCGTTCCACTTTCTTTGAGTTATGTTTTGTTTAGGATTTATACATTCACTAAACACCACATCGACGTTTTCACCATTCTCTATGTAGATCTTGAACTCGGCTCCGTCTCCGCCTTCTCGATACCATGAGGTAGGGTCCGTTGCTATTCCGAATCTAAGTTTTGAATTAGGTGGGATAGAGACATTGTTATATCGGATATACGACTCTGCAGAAGATATTGGAGCATGTCGGATAGCATCCCTTGCGTCGCCACTAACATTTAGCCATGAAACCTCAGGAATAAGCGCCTGCTGTTTTTCAAAGTCCTTTTCAGTATCTCCAATCCTTCCAGTTTGCGTTTCGTCATAAATATGGGGGTCGCCCCAATATGCCCAGTCGTCGTAATTGTCATTTGCTGGCCCAGGAGCTGTGACGAAAGTTATATTAACGTTCCTACCACCAAACATGGTTAAATTGATTTCGTAATCGTTCCATTTTCTTTGAGTTATGTTTTGTTTAGGATTTATGTATTCATTAAACACTTCATTAACCTCGTCGCCATCCTCTATGTAAATTTTAAATTGAACTCCGTCTCCGCCTTCTCGATACCATGAGGTAGGGTCTGTTGCTATTCCGAATCTAAGTTTTGAATTAGGTGGGATAGAGACATTGTTATATCGAATGTAGGACTCTGCAGAAATTATTGGAGCATGTCGGATAGCATCCCTTGCGTCGCCGCTAATATTTAGCCATGAAACTTCGGGGATGAATGCCCACTGTTTTTCAAAGTCCTTTTCGGTGTCTCCAATCGTTCCATTTTGCATTTTGTATTCTTTTAATGCGTCTGAAAAGTTCTCAATAAATAAGCTCTTAATTTTTTGCATTTTGTATTCTTTTAATGCGTCTGAAAAGTTCTCAATAAATAAGCTCTTAATTTTTTGCATTTTGTATTCTTTTAATGCGCCCGCAAAATGTTCCATGAATAAATACTCGATGTATTCTCCGTTGGAATTGTATTTACTAAAGATTTGAGCGTAGGATATATTTTTAACATAGAAATATTTTTGGAGGGTATAATCGACAATAGGGTCGTATTCGATGATGGGGTCAGCATCTCGTCTCCATTCAAGCCTCTCTAAATCTGGGGAGAATAAAACGATGTATTCAAAAATGCCATCTCTAACCATGTCCGCAACCCTTTGAAACTCTTCTTCTGGAATATACGGATAGGATGCTCTAGTGGAGCCTTTTAGTGTCAAAACATATTTACTTGGAGCTCTATGTCCAGATAACCAGTATGCAGTTGCTACCCATCCATAAACAAGAACTTGCCCGTTTTCTGACACGTGAGCCCTCAAATAACTGCCTAATTCTAGCTGTTTTTCATAAGTCCAAGGACCTGGATCGCCTCCATAACCCCAATCAATAAATTCCCAATGAATGTCGAGATTTGGGAATTGTTTGGTCTGAAGGAAAATAGAGGGTACGAATGATGTGATTAAAATTGTGATAATGAAGATACTTGTGATGTTTTGTTTGTAATTTCTGAAGAATTTTTTGATGGATCCCGATTTTACAATATTAGATAATATTGTGGCTAAACTAATGGCTGATAATATCGATCCTTGTGCTATTACTTGTGCATAGTGGTGACCAAAAGTAGGGGGTATAACTACGTAGAATAAAAAGATAAGGGTCCAAACCATTAGGAATGTGTCAAATCTATCGTGTCTTAAAATACATATAATAAATCCAAAAATTGAAAACAGCCATAATGGCAGGCCTTCAACGAGTATTAAGAATTTAATACCTAATGGGACATCAGGCATAGAAAAATAATGGATAGTTTTAAAGTAGAAAAATACAGTACCCTCGATTAAACTAACCAGTGCACCATGACTCCAGAAATAAACGATAAAAGGCAGTATGGGAAGAAGAATGCCCAAGACCAATACTAATATGTCAATCACTAAAACTCTAATAAAACTCTGTTTAATTTCAGAACGTTTCCTAAAGTGTTTACGTTTACCAAGAATTATCATGAATAATAGCAGAAATATTCCTAAAGCTTGTGTCTGTCTTATTAAAGAAGCTGCGGAGATTGCCATTCCAGAAATAAATAATGTTCTTTTTCTGCCGTTCTCTATGTATCTGCTACAAAAATAAATTGAAAATATAACGAAGGGCACCGAAAGGGGCTCAGACATGGCTTGCTGGGCTTCAAAAACTGGGGCATTCATAAATATGCCATAAAAGAGGGCGGCGATGAGACCCACCCTTTTGTCATACCAGTCTTTTGCAATGCAATATAAGATGACAATTGATATCAAAAAGAGAATGTTGTTAAGCATTCTAACTGGTATGATTGTGTTGCCGAAAAAATGAATCTGTATCAAAAATAACACATAGAGTAATGGCATTTGGGAGCCTGAGGCTGAGTAGACATACGGTAAGTATCCTTGTGACCAAAGCATCGCGTCATAACCAAAAAGACCCTCATCCCCACCGATTACAACATTAAGCCAAAGCAGTCTCAAAACTAAAGACAAAACTACGATACCAATTAAAAATCGATGCCCTTTCAAGTTTGTTAAATTCATTTTCTTTACTGCGTTTGATAGTTTATACAAACCAAGCTCACCCAAGAGTCATAAATGATTTCCTTTGAATTTATTATTTATAGCATTGCGCTAGGATCACCGCAATATACGTTATTTATACTTACTGAAGATTTGCGCATTTACTATACTCTTAACGAAAAAATATTCTTGGAGGGTATAATTGATAATTGGGTCTCCTTCTCGTCTCTGTTCAAGTTCCTCTAAATTCTGGGAGACAATAATAATGTATGTAAAAGTGCGATTTTTAACCATGTTTGCGAGTCTCTGAAACTCCTCTTCTGGAATAGTGTGTATTAGGGGGTCTCTAACTGTTGAAATAAATTTACTTGGGGCACTATGCTCAGAAAGCCAGTAAGGAGTCGCCCACCAAGCATGAACAAAAATCTGCTCGTTGCTTGATGTGCGGGTTTCCAAGAAGTTTCCTAGTTCTAGTTGCTTATCGTAAGTCCATGGTCCTGGAGCACCTCCGTAATCCCAATCAATAAACCACCAGTGAATGTGAAGATCGGGATATTGAATGAATTGAAGAAATGTGGAAGGTATAAACGATAGTATAATAATAACTATGTAAAGGGTTGCTATTTTTTGCTTGCGGTTTCCAAAAAATCCTCCGACAGACATTGATGTAATGTTGTTTAACATTGCCGCCAAGGCAATACCTGATAGTATGGATGCTGGCGCGACTACCTGTAAGTAATGATGACCAAAATTGGGAGGTATGCTTGCTACGCATAGAAATAAAACCATCCAATATACCAAAATTTTCTTATATTTTTTTGATTTGGCACATAATATGAATCCATAGACGGAAGATAACCATAGTGGTAATCCTTCAGCTATTGTCAAGAATATATGACCGGCCGGAACATTTGGAAGTCGGACATAACCATAAGTAAATCGGTCAAGAACAACACATTCTATTAAATTGTACAATGCTCCTTGGCTCCAAAAGTAAATTGCAATGACCAGAACGGGAAGAAACACGCCTGTAAATAATATCAATGCATCAGCCGCCAAATTCCTAGTGGGACGTATTTTATTCTCATAACTTTCACTAATAGATTTATAGCTGGTAGAAGTTATCATAAGTAGAAGCACGATAATTCCTGCAGCCTGAGTCAATAGTATCAACGAAGCGAAGGAAATCAATATTCCAGAAAATAATAAAAGAATTTTGCGACTACCCTTTAAGTACTTATCACAACAATAGATGGAAAATACCACGAAGGGAACCGAAAGGGATTCTGTTCTCGCAATTTGTCCTTCAAAAACTGGTGCGTTCATGAATATGCCGTAAAAGAGGGCGGCGATGAGACCCACCTTTTTGCCATACCAGCCCTTGGCAACGAGGTATAAGATGACAAGCGAAGCTACGAAAAAAATGTTATTTATCAACCTGATCGGTATTATCGTGTTGCCAAAAAAGTGAATAGGCAGCAAATAAAAAAGATAAAGCAGCGGACCTTTATCCGGAGTTGAGTAAACATACGGTAAATACCCTTGATGCCACAGCATTGCATTGTAACCAAAAAAGCCTTCATCTCCCTCGATTGCGGCATTAAGCCAAAGCAGTCTCAAAACCAAAGACAAGAACACCATTCCAATTAAGGCGCGATGTTTTTTTAGGGTCATCTTAATCTATCTCATTTAACGAGGTTCATCTAGAAATCGAACACATTCTGAATGTTAGTACTTCTTACATACAGCAATGACGTAGCTTGGTATCAAAAAGCTGGGTACCTCTTTAAGCGGCTTTATGTCAAATTTTTTACTATGTCCTTCTGTAATTTTGAATTTTGCATCCATTTCATAAAAAAGCTTTGTCATAAGAAAATCTTTAATATTAGAGCCATAAGGAAACAGAGAAAATAGGCGTCCGATTATACTAAATTTTTGACCGTACAAAGTGATGCCCTGAAAGTGTCTGCTCAATATTTTTCTGAATTCCCTTATGGTGAACTCTTGAGCATGAAATGGATTTAAAGGTTTTTCCATGTGTGGAGAGTGTATCTCCTTAGATGGAGTGGAAATAATGCATATACCATTTGTCTTCAATACTCTTCGAATTTGAAGTAATAATTTTTTATATTCCTTGATATGCTCAATGATTTCAAAAGAACATACTACGTCAAATAAATTATCAGAGAACCCCAATTCTGTAACATCCATGCATAAAAGATCTAACCCGCTCCTTTGGTAATGTTTTCTCGCGTATTTTATGGCATTTTTTGATTTATCCACGCCTATTACCTTTTTTGCCCCGCCATCAAGTAAAGAATTTGATCCGTAACCTGTACCACATGCAGCGTCTAAAACAATCTTGTTTGCCACGAACTTCGAAGCAAATACATATCTCATTACATGTTCTTGGTAGATCATACATGGGGTCCTTCCTGGGTACACTCTTTCCCTTGAAATTTTGAACGACATCAACTAACTAATGCCTCGAGAGATTAGCTAAACCAGATAAGTCGTAAAGGGCAAACCATTTTAATCGTTCTTCATAAGTTAGAGCTGAGTAGCAATTTGATATGCCTTTTCTACTCTAATTGACAATTTGTCCCATCCAAAGTCTCTATATATCCTAATCTTAGCGTTCCAGCCAAGTTTTTTCCTTAATCTTTCATCTTTTAGAACCCTAACAACGTTCTTAGCGAATTCTTCAGTATCTTTAGGATCGGTTAATAGTCCTGATCTTCCGTGTTCTATATACTCGGCTATTTGGCCAACCCTATTAGCTACGATGGCCTTTCCGATGGCCATCAGCTCCACAAGTTTGCCTGGGCATTTAGATTTATTCAAAATTGTATCATCAAAAGGGTAAATTGCGACGCCTCCTAGCGAAATATACTTATGTATTTCCTTGGGCGAAACCCATCCTGCAAAAACAATTGAATCATCTAGCCCTTCCTTTATCGCCAACTTTTCAAGATCTTTTTCCTCATTAAAATCTCCTCTACCTACCACCAGAAGCCTAACATTCTTTAATTCCACACTCACATGCTTCAGAATATCAACAACTTTTCTGACATTGCAGTCTATGAATCTAGTGTACCATAATATAACTAAGCTGTCATCTAAACCAAGCATTTTCCTTAATCTGGCATTGTCATGTTCCGAATCTTTTGGCGAGTTCAGTGGGCTTCCCCTAGCGGGAGATAAAGGGCCATTTGGCACATAGAATATTTTTTCAGGGCTTATTCCCCATTTTAGCAGTCTTGCCTCTAAAGTTTTGCTTGCCACGGTTATTACATCCGAGTGCATTGGGATCCATCTTTCTTGGAAGTCAAAAAAATTTAACATTGTCTTAGGGTAAAGAGAACGCGCCAAATAATAATCATTAAAGCCCCCATAGCCCTCCCAATCATCCATATCCAGAACAATAGAAATATGACCAAATAGTCTAATGCGTCTCATCGCGATCAGAAGCATGCCAGCCAGTCCACTATATCCCTTAGGTTTAAAGATATGAATAACGTTAGGATTTAGGTGAACTGCCTTCTTAAGGAGCTTAACTGAGTTCAAGAGATATCCAATGACGGTTAGATTCATTTCAATGTTGTATATCTTTACCCCGTTAATTTCATACTCCCTTCCCGAGTGTGACAGGTTATCATAGGGAGGGATCAGTATGGAAATATTGTGCCCCCGGCTCGCCAGTTGCCTAGCAATTGATAGCATCCTTCCATTGACCGTGCCTTTGGGATACATAGCGAAGGGAGCTATCATCACTATTTTCAAATATCAGGTCACCACAAAATGATGCCTAAATTTCATAGGCCAAAGCCTTTTTCTAACTTATTCAGAAAAACTTTTCTACATCGTGGAAGGTCCCAATTTTCTTTAGAAAATATAAGATAGCAACATTCTTCTTCACCATAAGCCTTTTAACGTGTTCATCCGGCACCTTCCTTACTTTCTTCTGCACCACCAATCTTTCTCCCCAAATTAGCCTAAAGTTTATAAGTATCCAAATTAGCGCTTTCAAGGGCACTAGGGGCATTTTACATTTTGTTCCTGGCCTTTGTTTTTTGGCGAACATGGTAGGTATTTCTAACAATATTCTAAATGGCATGGTTTTTATCAGGTTGTTCAAATCATAGTTTTTTATCATCATAATCAAATTGTTTCTCTGCTTAAAATACCATCTTCTAAATTGATCCGCGGGAGCGGAGGATCCGCCCATGTGATAAATTTTAGCGGAGGGAACATATACGATTCTGTATCCCCTAAGCAGAATCCTCCAGCAAAGATCCATTTCTTCAAAGGTATCGGGAAATAAGATACCGTCAAAGAGTCCTGTCTCGTTTAATGTGTCCTTTCTGATTAAGATGCAACAGCCGCCGCTCCAAAAGATGTCACGCGTTTTGTTATACTGGCCATGGTCCTCCTCGATTTTTTCAAAGATCCTGCCTTGAAGCACCGGATAACCGTAAATGTCAAAAAATCCACCAGCTGCACCATTGTACTCAAAGCGTTTTCTATTGTAAAAGGACAGTATTTTCGGGCCGCAGGCCGCAATGAGCGGATCTGACTCAGCTACTTTAACTAGTTCGGATAGCCAGCTTGGGGTTACTTCCACATCGTTGTTTAAGAGGGCGACGTATTCGCCCTCTGCTGCTCTGATACCGATGTTATTTCCTTCAGAAAAACCCTTATTTTCACTGTTAACCATGACTTTCACGGCTGGATAACGCTCAGAAAAATATTCCGCGCTGCCGTCTGTTGATGCGTTATCAACAAGTATGACCTCGAAGTTTGGGTATTTAGTTTTGAAAACGGATTTTAGGCAGTTGTCTGTAACTTTTAAACCGTTATAGTTAAGGATAATGATGCTTACCAAGGGCGATGTGGGCATTTTACATTTCCTTAATCTTTTCGTTTTATGCATTTTGCGTTACGGGCATCTGCCTTTCAGCGTATCCCAAAGCTTGAATAAACCTATTAATTGCAAAACAATTATGCGGAAAAGCAGAGGCGGCCTGTAAAGCTGTGTGGTCCCATGGAGTCTTCTTCTGTGGATGACAGGCACCTCTGCTAGTTTGAACCCTTTCTTAAACGCTCGGACAGTAAATTCTGTCCAGAAACTGTATTTGAGAATTGAGGTCTCCTCTGTCACGCTGTCTAAAACTTTTCTATTTATAAGTCGACAAGCAGTGTCAGGATCGTGAACTGGAAGTCGAAAGATAGCTCGAACTATCGAATGGAAAACTTCTGATATGAGTATCCTGTATGGTGGGTCCTCTCGTTTGATTTTCCGCCCAACTATCATGTCGTAGGCGTCTCGCTTTTCGTATAGTTCCCAAAAGTCGGAGGCTACATGTTGGCCGTCCGAGTCAACAAAGAACACATGATCGGTGGTGACCTTTCTTAAGCCATCTTTTACGCCTTCCATGTAACCCTTTCTATCCTTTCCGAGGATCAGTTTCATAGGTATTTTCTCGCTTAGCTTCAGAAGAACATCCTTTGTTCCATCGGTGCTACCATCTTCTGAGACTACAATTTCGAGAGGTATCTTGGTGCCTATTTCGTTGTAAAAATCGAGCAACGTTTTTTCTATTGTTTTTGCTTCATTATGCACTGGAAGGAGAATGGAAATTTCGGGTTCACTTTGTTTTTCTATTTTCACTTTAGATCCTTTTACATTTTTTACGAAGAATCTGCTTATATATTCTTTTAAAATCTAAGAAATTATTCTATTGTTTCTACACTCGTCGGTCGAGTTTTAATATACCAATTTATTGTTTTTGTCAGCCCCTTTTCTAGAGTTACCTTTGGTTTCCACCCCAATAATCGCTTTGTTCTGGAGATATCCAGTGCTCGGCTCACCACTCCTGTAGGTTTCGACTTATCAAAAAACACCTTCCTCGGTTTATGGTCAGTCAGTCTGAGAAGCATGTGAGCGACATCCTTAATTTTGTGTCTTACCGAGGTCCCAAGGTTTATTGGAGTCCCGTCGTTGACTTTTTCTGTGGCTAGAAGCGTCCCATCAATAATGTCACTAACGTAGGTGAAGTCGCGATCTTGTTCGCCACTTCCCCAGACTATGTAGGGATCTTGTTTTTCAACCGCCTTTTTAATCAATGATATAATAACATGTGTGTCGTTTTCCCTTTCCCCATAGGCATTAACATACCTGGAGATTGAGCATTTCAAACCGTACTCTTCGTGAAATGCCAACAACTCTAATTCGCCCATGAATTTCGACCATCCATATTCTCCGTCGCAGTTAGCCCATCCGTCTTTGAAGGCGTCCTCTTCCTTTAGCAAATATGACGAATTGTACTCAGACTGCAAAGAAATAGGATATATGCAGGCTGTGCTCGCATAGTGAATTCGATCTACTCCGGCTCTGAACGCTTCGGCAAACACATTATGATTTATGGCGAAGTTTTCACAGCATTCAGCTCTATGCGTATCAATGTATCCCCTGCCGCCAATTGTTGCAGCTAAATGAATTACTATGTCTTGATCTTTGACAGCTTCCCTAGCTTGATTTTTTTCTTCTAAATCGCATTTAATAAATTTATGAGAACCAGCAACAATCTTATTTTCATTGGGGTTTATGGAAAACTTAAGTCCGTGCTTGGTCCAAACCTCAAAAACATTGTTAAGTGAGCCTTTAGACAGGTTGTCTGCTATTGTTACATTTGCTCCAAGTCCAATGAGCCTATCAACTAGGTGGCTACCAACGAATCCTGCGCCACCCGTAACTAACACGTTCTTAGATTTCCAATCCATTTGTCAGGCCTCATGTCCTAGAGCGCGTTTCATATATATTATACTATGGTTTAGAATGAGGCGCCCAAAAATAGAACAGTTCCATTTTAAGCGTTCTACACATGGTTTCATTTTAACGCAACCCAACACTCCCACACGGTTACGTTTGAAACGTTCTCGGCATATTCATCTGTATTGTGACCAAATATTGAATAAATCCGAGGTCCTCCGCCCACAGAGCGGCGGATCTGTTTCCCCATGCCATAGCGACGCGGCTTAGCTTTTGGGCGAGCGGGCGGCCAAACGTATCAATTAGCCTTTCCATCTGACCCTTCATGGCGTTTGTCAGCTTAGTCACTATGGCCATCACTATTTTGGCCAGCTTTGGACTTTTGACCCTTTCTACGCATCTTATGGTGAGGATTACGATGGCCCGTTCTGTCCCGTCTAGAACCTTGAACCAAGTTCTCAGTCGCATAGCTTTTCTCCGAATCTTGATTAGTTCACTGACGGAAATAACAGTGGCGGCCACCATCCCCTTTCCTCCTCTCACTCACGGATGCCCAATCGTCTATGTACATGTCAACCCTCTCGCTTTGCATGGTTTCTATACAATCTCAAACATACACTGTTATGATGTCTCATTTGCGCCTCTTTGCCATAAAAGATTTTCGAAAAGAAGGGGATGGCTTTAGATCCGCTTACGCTTTTCATGTCTTAACATTCTTTTAGGGTAAGCTTTTCAAGTGCCAAAATATTTATTGTGATTTTTTGTCTGGTTCTTCTTCTAGTTTTTGTTCAGAAAAGTTGAAAAGGAAGATAGTAAAAAGAGAGGTGGGCGAAATGTTAATGGAATACGTATATGCCGCGTTGCTCTTACATAGGGCTGGAAAATCGATCAACAACATATAAGTCTTTAGATTAACTACTACTTGTGGTGCACATGCGCAAGAACGTGCTCATATTGGGCGGCTCAGGCAATCTGGGTTACTATGTAGTCAACGAGTTGATAAAAAGGAGAAACAGAGTTGTTATAGCAGACATCATGAAACCATGGTATACCCTACCCAAGGGAGCCATATATGAAGAGGCGGATGCCCGCAGCGTTGATTCCGTAGAGGGCGTGCTGAGAGAGCATCCTGCCGGTAGCGTTGTGCATTTAGTGGGGCTCCCCGTAGCCTCTACGTGTCAAAGGGATCCTGAGCGCAGCTACAAGTTGAATGTTGCAAGCGTGTACGCCGCCCTAGAGGCCATGAGAAAAGTTGGCATAAACAGGATTATATTGGCTTCAGCTGGTATTGCCTATGGCATGCCCAAAGAAACGCCTATACGAGAGGAGTATCCTCTAGATCCTCATACTGTCTATGGAGCCCATAAGGCGGCTGCCGAATTCATCGTAAAGGCCTATGCCACACTCGGCATTCACTACGTGATACTTAGATTATTTAGCGTGATAAGCGATTTCATAGACAAGGGCCACACGGTAGTCACAACCTTCATTGAAAATGCCATTAAAAAAGAGCCCTTGATCGTGCAAGGGGAAAAACAGGCAAGAGACTTCGTTTATGCGGGCGACGTGGCCAAAGCCTTCGCATCGGCCGTAGAAAAGGGGAATCTAGCAAATGTCACGATTAATGTTGGCTCGGGAAAACCCACGCGCATACTAGAAATAGCTGAAATAGTTAAAAAACACTTTCCAGACGTGGAGATTTTGGTCGAGAAATCGGAGGCGGAGTATTCCATTTATGCTGATGTCAGTAAAATGAAGACCCTATTAGGAATTGAACCATCAAATCCACTTGAATCCATTGAGAAAATCGTAGTAAAATATCGCGCAAAGCTCTTAAGCCATAATCAAAAAACGTAGTAGGAAGGGACTGCCTTGAGGATTCTAGTTACTGGAGGCGCGGGCTTCATAGGTTCCCACTTAGTTGACGCTTTAAGTGAAAAAAATGATGTAATAATTTTCGACGACTTAAGCATACGCCCCAGCTACGTTGATGATTCAGCTAAACTCATTCAAGGCGATGTTCGAGACCGTGGGAAAATGGTTTCAGCAGTTAAGGAGGCTGATGTCGTTTATCATCAGGCTGCTGTTGTTGGCGCCGGCCAGTCCATGTATGAGGTGAGGAACTATGTGGACGTTAACACTCTAGGCACGGCTAATCTTTTGGATGTTTTAGTTAATGAGGAACATTCGGTTAAGAAGTTGATTGTAGCCTCAAGCATGACTGTGTATGGCGAAGGAGCCTACTTATGTGAGTCCTGTGGAGAGGTTTATCCGCCTGAAAGAAGCCCAAGTCAGTTAAAGAAGAAAATATGGGATCCTCCTTGCCCCAATTGTGGAAAGGCGGTTAAGCCTGTTTCCACTCGGGAGGAAACTCCTCTGCGCCCTCGTTCGCTGTATGGGCTCACTAAAAAGAATCAGGAGGAAATGGCCATGTTAATAGATGAGGCATACGGTATTCCGACCGTTGTCCTCCGATACAATGCCGTTTATGGTCCTAGACTAAGAATTTCTAGTCCTTACACGGGCGTTGGCACCGTTTTCGTATCTAGGGTTAACAACAATAAACCGCCCATAGTGTTCGAAGACGGTCTACAAACTAGGGACTTCGTCCACGTTAAAGACGTGGTTCAAGCAAACCTTTTAGCTTTACAGTCAAAAGCAGACTATCAAGTGTTTAATGTGGGCAGCGGCGTGGCAACAACCATCCTAGACCTTGCCAATACAGTGATCAAGTTATCTGGGAGAAAAATTTCGCCAGTTGTGACGGGCAAATATCGTGCCCATGACACCAGACACTTTGTTGCGGACATCTCAAAAATTAAAAAGCTCGGCTACTCCCCGAAGGTTACCATAGAAGAAGCCATGAAAGAGACGATGATGTGGGTAAACACACAGAAGGCGGAGGACCGTTTTGAACAGGCATATGAAGAATACGAGAAGAAGGGATTAATCTATTAGGGGTCAACAATAATGTTGGAGCAAATAGATGTTCAAAAACTATGTAAAAAGGCAGTGACCGTCCGAAGACATATTGTTGAAATGCTGGCTGAAGCGGGTTCGGGGCATCCCGGAGGCTCCCTTTCAGCCGTAGAAGTCTTAGTCGCCCTATACTTCTACAAAATGCGCCACAAACCAAAAAATCCTAGATGGGAAGACCGGGACAGGTTCATTCTTTCGAAGGGACACGCCGCTCCGCTCCTATATGCCATCCTGGCTGAAGCCGGCTACTTTCCGGTTAAAGAACTAAAAACATTAAGAAGGCTGAACACTCGTCTACAGGGGCACCCGGACAGGATCACCCTTCCTGGAATCGAAATGACCACTGGAAGCTTAGGCATAGGCCTGTCGGTGGCTGTAGGCATCGCCTTAGCTGGTAAGCTTGATGGAAGGAATCACCGCGTTTACGTTCTTTTAGGCGATGGAGAGGTTCAGGAGGGCTCGGTCTGGGAGGCCGCCATGGCCGCTGCTCACTATAAGCTTGACAATTTGGTAGCTATTATAGACAGGAATGGCTTACAGCAGGACGGCTTAACAGAACAAATCATGTCCATAGAGCCCATTGCGTCTAAGTGGCGAGCGTTCAACTGGAATGTCTTTGAAGTAGACGGATACAACCTCAAGGAGATTATTAATGTGCTCGACGAAGCGGAAAAAGTGGAAAACAGGCCAACAGTAATAATAGCTCACACCACTAAAGGGAAGGGAGTTCCGTCCATGGAATGGTCTACACAATGCCACGCAAAGGTTCCAAGCAAGAACATCCTCTTAAGCCTTTTGAAAGGGCTGAAATAACCTTGCTCACCCGTCTGACTAAGAGAAAAGCTTCCAAAAATTGGTGAAAATGAGACATGCGGTTCCCGGAACTTGAAGCAACAAGGGAAGCCTACGGCGACGCCCTCGTTGAGCTGGGAAGTGAAAACCCGAATGTGGTAGTTCTAGATGCAGATACTTCAGTATCAACCAGAACTCAGAAGTTCGCCCTCAAATTTCCCGAGCGCTTCTTTAACGTCGGCATAGCGGAACAAAACCTTGTCGGAGTGGCCGCAGGCTTAGCCCTATCAGGAAAAATCCCCTACATGAGTACGTATGCCGTGTTTGCTCCAGGCAGATGCCTAGACCAAATTCGAAACGCCGTTGCATATCCAAACCTAAATGTAAAAATCGTGGCAACACACGGTGGAATATCTGTCGGAGAGGACGGGGCAACCCACCAAGCCCTTGAAGACCTATCGATTATGCGGGCGATACCAAACATGAAGGTTATAGTGCCGGCTGACGCCAACGCAACCAGATTCTTCGTCAAGAAGATTGCATATATGGAAGGCCCCTTTTACGTTAGACTGAGCCGCCCATCTGTCCCAGTAATCTACGACAAAGACTGCGATTTCACAATCGGAAAAGGCTTTAAACTTCAAGACGGAAGCGACATAACCATCTTTGCATGCGGAGTCATGGTGGCAGAAGCAATGGAAGCCGCTAACCAACTGAAAGAAAAAAGTGTGTCCGCTCGGGTAATTGACATGCACACCATCAAACCAATAGATGAAGACCTAATTGTTAAGGCTGCGGAAGAAACTCAGGGCATAGTAACCGCTGAAGACCACAACGTTATAGGCGGCTTAGGCTCAGCCGTTGCGGAAGTCTTAGCTGAAAAACATCCAACTCCCATTCGAAGAATAGGTGTAAGGGACACTTTCGGAGAATCCGGAAGCCATAAGGAACTTATGCTTAAATATGGACTAACCGCAAACAACATAGCCCAAGCCGCCCTAAACTTAATTTCGCGGAGGAAATAACTTGAAAATATTCATTGACACCGCAAACACTGAGGCAATAAAGAAATTTTACGACATGGGAATCATTGACGGAGTAACAACGAACCCGACATTAATCTCAATGGAGGGAAAGAGCTTCCATGAAGTGGTTTCCGAGATCACCGAAATAGTGGACGGCCCCATCAGCATTGAAGCCGTAAGCACTAAAGCCGAGGACATGATAAAAGAGGCGAAGCAGCTTTCAAAAATAAATCCAAACGTCGTGGTTAAGATTCCCATGACTTCTGAAGGACTGAAAGCCGTAAAGGTGCTAAGCAAGGAAGGCGTGAAAATAAACGTAACCCTAGTCTTCTCTACAAATCAAGGGCTATTAGCCGCAAAGGCTGGAGCAACCTACGTCAGCCCATTCATAGGACGGCTGGACGATCGGGGACATGAAGGAATGCAAATTATTCGTGATCTTGTTCAAATCTTCAAAACCTACAGCTTTAAAACGAAGGTTATAGTTGCCAGCATTAGGCATCCGCTTCACGTTATAGATGCGGCAAAGGCTGGAGCAGATGTAGCCACAATTCCGCCTGATGTTCTTGAAAAAATGCTTGAACACCCGCTTACAGACTTGGGAATAAACCGTTTCTTGGAAGATTGGAAAAAGGTTAAGAAATAGCCTCATAGCCTTTAATTATTTGTGAATCTTGAGGATATAAGCCTCTTTAAAGCATAAACGGTATCAGCATGATAATCTCAAGAACCCCATTCAGAATAAGCTTCGTCGGCGGCGGCACCGACCTGCCGGACTACTACAGGCGCGATTTTGGGGCAGTAGTAAGCACAACTATACAGAAGTACGTCTACGTTATGGTAAACGAGGAATTCGACGGCAAGGTTCGTGTGAGCCACCTTAAAACGGAGATAGTCGACAGCGCGAATGAAGTCAAGCATAACCTTGTTCGGGAAGCCTTAAAACTAACGGGTATTGAAAGAGGGGTTGAAATTGCAACGATGGCTGACATTCCAGAAAGAGGCACTGGCTTAGGGTCCTCATCTAGCCTAACCGTTGGACTATTAAACGCGCTCTACGCATTTAAGGGGAAACTCGAATCGCCAAAAACCCTCGCCAGCGAAGCTTGCAAAATCGAGATTGACATTCTCCATGAGCCCATCGGGAAGCAAGATCAGTATGCTGCTGCCTACGGGGGACTGAACTACATTCAGTTTAACGCTGACGGAACCGTTTTGGTTAGTCCTGTCTCTGTTTCAGAGCAAAATAAGCAAGAGTTAGAGGACAATCTCATGTTGTTTTTCACAGGAATAACAAGGAAGTCCCGCGTAATTCTTACAGAACAGAGAAGAAACATTCCAAGTCGTTTAGAAATACTTGACCAAATGAGAGCACAGACAAGAGAGTTAAAAGAGTGCCTGATTAAAGGTGACCTCAACGAATTCGGCGAGATAATTAACCGAGGGTGGCTATTAAAGAAGCGGCTGGCTAAGAGAATAACAAAAGATATTATAGACAAGCACTATGCGGCGGCGCGAAAAGCTGGCGCTTTAGGTGGGAAGGTCTGCGGCGCGGGTGGAGGAGGTTTTCTTCTGCTTTATTGTGAAAAGGAGAAACAGGACAAGGTCAGAAAGGTTCTAGGAACATTAAAGGAGATAGATTTCCGCTTTGAGCCTCAAGGCAGCAAAATAATATATCATGGGGATCAAAAATGAGGGATTTTAGAAAAAAGTTTTTGAATCGCTACTTTGCTGAGATACGCAAGTGCCTAGACAAAATGGAGCCCCATTTAGAAGAGCAGCTGGATCAAATGATAGAGCTTTTTCTGGAAGCAAGAAAGAACAGAAAGACGGTATTCATTATGGGGAATGGGGGGAGCGGAGCCACCGCGTCCCATTTTGCCTGCGATCTGGCTAAAGGTACGATAGTGCCCGATGGAATAAGATTTAAAGTGGTTGCGCTTACGGATAACATGCCTCAAATACTTGCGTGGGCTAATGACACTAGCTACGAAAATGTTTTCGTGGAACAATTGAAGAACCTAATGGAGGAAGGCGACATGGTCGTGGGAATAAGCGTAAGCGGCGAATCCCCAAACGTTGTTAAAGCCCTAGAATACGCAAATGAGCACGGGGCTAAAACGATAGCTTGGACCGGTTTCGGAGGGGGAAAACTCAAAGGAGTTGCCCAAAAGACAATCATTGTGCCCAGCAAAAGCATGCAATGTTGCGAGGATGTTCACCTCATACTGGAGCACTTGTTGACCTCAGCCATCCGGGAACAACTATTGAGCGAGTAAGGAATGAAGCGAGGCCTAAAACAAATATTTCGGAAAAATTAAAAAGTTCGCTTGCTCATAAAGGCTTTTGATGAAACTCCAAGAAATTGTGAAAAGTTTTGGAGACAGTAGGATAGTCGTCTTAGGAGACCTTATCGTTAATTGCTATGTACACGGTCAAGTTTCCCGCGTATCACATGAGGCACCCGTGCCCGTGGTGGACATTCTTTCTCAAGAATTGAGGACTGGAGGGGCGGCGAGCGTTGTCACTTCTATGATGGATATGGGGGCAAAGCCCTTTGTGGCCGGAGTTGTCGGGGACGATGACTGTGGCAGATGGCTAGTCGAAGAACTGCAGCGAAAAGGAGCGAATACTAAAGGATTGTTGTTGCGATCCGACCTACAGACCACAACGAAAACCCGAATTATGTGTAATCATTATCAATTAATGCGCATGGACTACGAGAAAAAGGAGCCTATCGATGAGGGCATTGCAGAACAAATTTTGAATTTCGTTAAGGGTGTTGTTCATAACGTTGACTGCGTGGTGGTCTCCGACTATGATAAGGGAACGGTAACTGGAAAATTTCTGAGGGAACTAACCAGCCTTTGTAAATCCGAGGGAAAGACTCTACTAGCAGACGCAAGAGTCGAAAGAATCGATCAGTCAATCAGCAGACATCTACTTGACTACAGAGGCGTAACAGCGCTGAGGGCTAACGACAAATTCGCCGGTCTCTCAACGGGCATCACCTTCATCAACGAAACAAGCCTAAGAAACATGGGAGCTAGACTAATTTCGCAACTCGAATGCGAGTTCGTAGCAATAACCAGAGGAAGAGACGGAGTTTCTCTCTTTGACAAAAATGGCACCACCATGCAAATTCCAGCTATCGAAACATCGCCAAAAGATGTCACTGGTGCTGGTGATGTCTTCACCTCGACCCTCGCGTTGTCCCTAGCCGCGGGTGCCAGCGCCATCGATGCTACACGACTGGCAAATTATGTTGCTGGGCTGAGCACGGGTAAATTCAGGCCAGCGGGCGTTACACCAAGCGAGCTCATAGCTTGGCTGGACGCAAATACGTGAAGCTACCTTATGAGAGACGAAGAACATGACCTTTGAGGAAAAAAGTTTAAGTCAAATTGTGAAGGCTGTTCTCCCTATGGCTGGGCCGGGGACTCGTCTTCGGCCATTCACTTATAGCCAACCTAAGCATTTGATGAAAATTGCGGGTAAACCGCTGATTGAATATGTTTTTAATACGTTAATCGAGGCTGGAATCGTCGATGTGGGGCTTGTGGTGGGTTATAAGAGAGACCAAA
>Ga0315314_1001768_pt1 | contig 18728 bp, 15 predicted proteins | sample TDP9_MG_FD_203631 | JGI IMG/M metagenome (GOLD analysis project Ga0315314, IMG submission 203631) | Freshwater sediment microbial communities from Lake Towuti, South Sulawesi, Indonesia - TDP9 | ecosystem: Environmental > Aquatic > Freshwater > Lake > Sediment | place: Indonesia: South Sulawesi...
ATTGACAATTAGTGCCTGATCGTCTAGTATGTGGTCGCGCTGTGGCTTGGAATCGACGACTATGTATCTCCTTCCCGGAATCTTCTCAAACCTTGTCACTCTTGGTATTTCGCCTGTGGTGGTAACACCTGGAATAATCTGATAGGGTTCTTCGGTGAGCACGAGTTTTGCTCCTATCTGTTCGATATCTTTCTCTCTTTCTCCCTTGGGCACTTGGGAGAATCTCTTCTTTCCGTCTCTCGTGAGAACGAATCTCTTTTTGAAGGCGTGAGGGTGAGCGATCACCTGAATTCTTCGTCTTGATCTTGCTGCAAGTTCTACTGTTGCAGCGGTGTGATCTCTGTGTCCATGACTCATGACTATGGCTTCGAGAGTTGATAGATTGATTCTCAGCCGATCAATGTTGAAGAGTAGTGCGTCTTTCACGGCACCTGTGTCAAGGAGAAGAGTGTGCTTCCTGTTGTCTAAATCTGTAATCTCGATTAGAAACGATAGGCCCCATTGACCCAAGAGGCTTCCGTGGAATGTGAGGTTGTCGGCTAGAGTTGTTACTTTCAGCGCTTTAACTGATTCCAATGGCGGCTCAACATCCTAGATTCAAAGGTGGACGCTTGTGGGCATCCATTACCTTCCGGCGATCGACATCTCTCGCACGCGGACTGAAGGCGAATAGAAGTTCGCGGCGTTTCGAACGTCATCTGCTATCAAGTCAATTGTGTTGCGCATCATGTCGAAGAAGTTTCCGGAGACTATTACGCCTTTGACTGGATTCGACAGTTCGCCCTTCTTCACAAGGAATGCGTTCGTAACAGTTGCGTTTAGCATTCCGCTCATTGGGTTTGACAACCATTCGCCGATTGATGTGACGACGTAGAGGCCGTCTTGGGTTTCCTCGATCAGCTCGTCTCTCTTTGCGTCACCCGGCTTCAGGATGAAGTTCGTTGGGGCAGGTGTAGGTGTTCTGGTGTACGGGTCCGCTAAGCCAAACATGCCCATTCCTCGCCGTGTAGCGTTTCCGGTTGACCCGACCTTATCCTTGGCTCCGGTGTACGTATCGTAAAGATAGGACTTCAACATCCCTCTTTGGATGATTGGGGTTAGTTGCTGAGGTACGCCTTCATCATCAAATCCCCAAGTCATGAATCCGCCTCTCATTATTCCATTGTCAATCACATCGAAATTGTCATGCGCGATCCGCTGCCCGATCTTTCCTATCCATGGAGATCGGCCCTTCTGAACGGCTTCGGCATTTATTGTGCGGGTGAACATGACATTCAATATTTGCGCGAAGAGATCGCTTGCAAAGATCACTGAAGCTTTAGTGTTGGGGATCGGTGAGGCGTCGAGCATCTTTATTGCTCGCTGTGAGGCGTCCTCAGTGAGCTTCTCGAATTCTATTTCTCTCCAACTGCGGGCCTGCCAGCCTTCGTCACTAGTTCCTTTCTTCCCTGCATCTTCCGCTTTCACTCTTATTGAAAATGCGGCATAGGTCCCTCTCTTTGAAAGCTCAGACCCGTGACTGTTCACGATAGCGCAGTTAACTGTGCCAGTGGTAAGGCTGCCCCTGACCGGAGCTAGCCGACTATCACGGTCCAGAACAAAATCAATGATCTCAACAGCTTTTCTGACTAGGGTGTCTGTTTCAATCTCTGATGTTCTTTTGTCAAAAGTTCCAACGACCTTGGCTCTCCCTGTTCTTTTCGGAAAAGAAGGCCAATTTGGGTCCGCCTGTGAGGCCTTGGCTATTGACACCGCTGTCTTTGCAGCATTCTCAATGCTTCTCGATTCTGCAGAGGAAGACGATGCGAATCCAATCCTTTTGTCTACGATGGCTCTTACACCAATGCCTGTGAGTTGTGACGCTTTCCCCGACTCTATTTTCTCATGAAATGATAGGTAGTTCTGAACTGTGCGGGATAGATATGCCTCGGCCTCGGTTGCGCCCCACTTCAATGCAAGTTTGACTGCTCTCTCTCCCAGCGACAACAGTTGAACCATTCATGCCTGCCCTCCTAACGTGATCTTTCCTATTCGGACATGAGGCCCTCCATGACCAACTCTTACCATCTGTCCCCCTTTCCCGCACCCGCCGAAGGCACTTGTAGAGACCTTGAGATCCTTTCCGATGGCGTCTATGGTTCCTAAGGTTTCAAGAACCGTGCCACTAACCGTGGTCCCCCTAACCATCTCCCCGATCTCCCCCTTTTCTATCAGAAACGACGGGCCCACAGCGAAGGTGAAGGTTCCTCCTCCCACATCTACCTGCCCGCCCCCAGCTCCCCGTCCTTTTATGTAGTACCCATTCTCGATGTCTTCCGCCAACTCTTGGAGCGAATAGTCTCGGGGTTTCATGTAGTAGTTCGTCTGTCTCACTATGGGATGGTTATCGAAGCTCATTGCTCTCGCGTTACCGGTCGGCTCCTTGTGCATCTCCATTGCGGTTTGCCTAGATTGTAGATACCCTTTCAACGTCCCATTCTCAACTATAGTTGTCTGAGATTTCGGAGTTCCTTCGTCATCGTAAGGAACGAAGTACCCTCCTTCGATTATACCTTGATCATATATCGTAACGTCGGGGCCTGCAAGTGCGGCTTCAAGCTTTCCTTGAAGGACAGATTCCTTGGTTGTCACGAGATCTCCTTCAGAGGCATGGCCGAAAGCTTCGTGCAGAATCAACCCTATGAGGTCGGGATCGGCGATGACTTCGAATGTCCCAGGCGCCGGCATGTGGGCGTCCACAGCCTTAGTCGCAAGTTCCGATATCTCCCTACAGAACCTTGTCCAATCTTCTTCTTGTATGAATTCGAATCCGGCACATCGTGACTCCCCGTCCGAGACGCGTTCCATTCTACCCGCCGAAGCGGCGACTGATAGTTGCTGCAGTCCGGCCATTGATGACTGCACCTCTACGTTGCTTCCTTCACTATTTACGAAGAGTCGTCTATCGGTAAATGTGCCTAGGCGCGTCGTTGCGTTCTTGATCGTATCGCTGATCATCGCAGCCTTGTTTGCTTCTATGCCGATCCGTACCTTTTCCTCTGGAGGAACTTCGTCAGCCTCCATTCTCATTTCAACTCCAACTTTGTCTCGGATGGTCTTTTGCGTGCCGACCTTGGCTTCTAGACTTCTCTTTCTGGACGATCTCGCTATCTTGATCGCACGTCGAACGATTTTCTTGAGTTGCGAAAGCTCTATGTCGCTGGAAGAGCAGTATCCCCACGACCCACCTAGAAGGACTCGTACTCCAATACCTCTTAGCCTATCCGACTCGTAGGTTTTCAGTAACCCATTCTCAACAGTGATTGCGGATGTAACTACCTCTTGGAATCTCGCTTCGGAATAGGAAGCACCCAGCTCTCTCGCTTCATCAACCAATTTCGCTAGAACATCTTCCATCTGCAGAACCTCATCAAATCAGTACCGAGCTAGGAGGCACAAGATTTGAAGCTTGCGAGAAATACTCTGAGATGATGCTTGTTCAATGTCTTCAGTTCATGAGTGAATAGCTCGAACTTCGCAATCAGACATATATTTCACTGCGCCTCTCAGTTGCGCAATGTTGGTGTTTGGAGGCCGATCCGAATGGGAAAGTGGTTGAGGAACTGGTTTGTTGGCATGGCCTTGTTAGGCCTTGCGATCTTTGCATATATGGCGCTCTCGCCTCGCAAAGAAGGGCCGTCACTGGAAGAGGAGATCGAAGAGGTAGACTCTTCTCTCATGCGAGAGCGGGGACGCCGCTAAGTATTTAACACTGAGTGACGGGTGCTACTCGGGAAGCGCCGTTATTACGAGCCATATGAAGGCGACGCCGGCACAAAACAGCGCAAACTGAACTAGAGACTTGCCTAGATCTGTTTCTCTTTTGATCTCAGGGATGAGTTCAGAGGCAGACAGGTAGACGAAGCCTCCGGCCATAAATGCGAGCACATAGCCCAGTCGGTTTTCCGTCACGCTCAGAAAGAGATACGCGTATATGGCGCCAAGAATTGAGGTGGTGGCCGTTAGGAAGTTGAGCCATAGCGCTCTCCTCTTTGTTAGTCCGCCGTAGACTAGAATTGCAAAGTCACCAATCTCTTGAGGGATCTCGTGAAATATCACTGCCAGAGTCGTTGCCAAACCTGCCCCTATTCCGACGAAGAAGCTTGAGGCAATGACAATGCCATCCATGGCGTTGTGAATTGCATCCCCGAGCAAGTTAAGGTAGACATACTCTTTCACAGACGTCCGTTTGTCTTCGTAGCTTATTCGCACACTTTCTGAGTCTGCATGTCCGTGACCGTGGAACCAGTAAACCAACCTTTCTACGAGGAAGAACACCATGAACCCAGAGACTTGGAGGACGAGGGCCTGGCCACTTTCCACTAGACGGATCGCCTCTGGTATGAGGTCGAAGTAGGCAGCTCCTAAGATGCCTCCCGCAGCGAAACTCATGAACACAAAGAGGAGGTCGTCGAGGGTTTTTTCTCTGAGAGTCAACGTGAACACTCCAACAAAGGACAGTATGCTAACCAGAGTGACCGCTGCAAGAGAGTAAGCAATGTCAAGCGCCATTGAGCATCGACTCCTTGTAATGCTCTAGGGCCTAATTTAAGAAGTCTCCATAGCAGAATCAAATCAGTCGAGCGATAAGATAGATCTGGAATGTGAATTGACGCTGCAGATAGACGATGCTGGTGTCGGGGATCTCCTCTGCGGAGCAGTGATCGGAATCTACCGGCCAGAAACTGATCGCTTTGAATTCGAGGTCGTAGACGTAGAGCATTTTCAGAAGTCAAGATTCAGGCAGAAAACGTATCTCCATGAGGCCGCCAAGATAGCCCTTCGACTAGTCGGGAGACTCGGTCTGGCCGAAGACGAGAGGATCGAGATTTGCTCAGGCTTTGTTTTGAGTGAAGCTGTCAAACTGCTGAAGAAAGAGTATGGCGACTCTAGGGTGACGGTCGCGAAGATCGTGGGCAAAGCCCAAAACAGGACAGAAGAGGCCTATTTGAACGAACTCCGCAAACTCGGATACAAGCCCATTTTGGACAGAGATGAAAGACGTGCACGAAGCTTCTTTCACATGCTTCAATGGGTGAAACAGGATCGTTCAAGACTGCGGCATGTCAAAACGGGTTGGCCTCGTCTGCGAAGATACATCAGATTCTAACCACCAGATTTGCTCGTAGGTTGTCTTACGCGTAGTGTACCAGAGCGACCGCACCCACTGACTCTTATTATAACTTGAATGTTCAGTTATGCTCATGGAGCTTGGAGACAGGAGGGCTCTGGCCGCTATACCTCTAGCATTCCTAGTCTTGTTGCTTTGGGCCGTTCCGACTGAAGCAAGCGCTTTTCGTGTTGCCCGCGTCACGGAAATATGCTGCCCCATGCGAGTAGTGTGCAAGCAAGAGTTCTCTGCAGCTGTGACATTTGAGTACGCCAGTAGGGTTCTGGTTGATGTTGGCATACTTGAAGGGGAAACCCGGCAGGTAGTTCAGAGTCTCACTTTGATAAGCGGCTTCTTCGGCCCAGGAAACGTCACATTTACTTTTAATCTAACCGCACCTGATGCTCCCGGTCTTTGGCGTCTCATAGCCACGACTAGGGCCTGGTGGGCCAATTCTTGGTTCTCCGATCCAGACCAGGGCGAGAAGGCGTTTGCTGTAGAAGTCGTGTCTGGAGACAGGTTCTGGTTAAACGTGACCTCAGGCTATGCATTTCAGGTCGATGGTCTGCGGTACGAACCTGAGAATGGGCGGGAAGTGGGAATCCTGCTACGGATTGGCCAACACACGGTATTCGTCGAACCGGTGAGACAGCTTTCCCAAGGAGTCCGTCATGTCTTCGATCGATGGAGCGATGGTGTTCGATCCAACCCGCGAGTCGTCAATCTGTTTCACGATGTCAGGTTGACAGCGCTCTATCGCACTCAGTATCTTCTAAGCGTCGGCTCTGAATACGGGGATCCAACTGGTGACGGTTGGTATGATCAGAACAGCACTGTATGGTTCGCTGTCTCACCTGAAGCAAGAGCTGGAGCATTGGGAGTCTTAGTCACCAAGATTGTCTTTGACAGATGGGAGGGGGACTGGTCAGGCCGTGCGCCGATTGCTGCAATCCGGATGAGCAGCCCGAAGAGAGTTCATGCCGTTTGGAGAAGCGAACTGGAATTCGCTGTTGGCCCTCTGGCCCACTTGGTCGCTTCTTCAGTGGTACTTGCGTCCCTTTTCCCGTTCATTCGAGGAGTAAGGAGAAGATGTGTAGGTTGGAAGCTGGTGTCCGGAATCTTCAGCAGGCGAGGAATCACGTTGGCTGTGGCCATTTGGTTCATGACGAGTTCAATCGCTATGACACCTTCGTCGGCCGACGGAGGCGCCATGACCATCAAGATCGGTGGAACTCACTGGAGACATTGGAAGAACGTTGAGAGTGAGACATGCGTGATTTGGCTTGGCGGAGGGATCGAAGGTCCTCTTCTGATAATAAACCCCTACTGGCTTGAGTCATACAACACGATGCAGTTCGTTCAAGATCTTGCCAAATACTACTCCGTTCTCACACTCGAGAAAGGATCAAGCACGATTTTCCAGACAGCGTTGAACAGGATCATACAAGCTGAGTTCTATCCTAGCATGCTGATTCATGATGCGAAAGCATGGGCAATTGGCGCAGGATACCGCTACGTGTATCTGGTTGGCTATTCCGTTGGCGGCATAGCGGCGGCCAGAGAGGCAACGATAACCGACCGAGAGGGCTGGTCAAGCCCAAACGGTATTGTCCTGATAACCGTCCCACTGGATCAGTTTGTGCCTTATGCAGGTCTTCTGAGAGCGAACCATTTGATCCTCTATGGAACTGAAATGACGAAATCCTACGTAGATTCCGGCAGAATCTTCTTTGAATCAACTCCAGCGAGAGGACGATATGACAACCACTCGCTAAACAAGGAATTTAGAATAATCAACAATGTCGCACACGAAGTCTGGACCATCGCGAGAACCGGACGATATGATGCTGAGGCGACAGCAGTCACGGTAAGCTTCATTGAGCAATCAAAGACCTTGGAGCTAGAAAAGCAGAAAACTCTTCTGCGAGACGCCTCAGGGAATCAGACCAGCTCGTTGCCCACAAACGCGCAAGCGAGAGTAGAGTTCACCGACGTAACAGTTCCCTCGGTAGTACTCCTTGGCGACTTGTTTCGCGTTTCAGCGACGGTTCACTGGAGGAAACCTGACAAGGCTCAAGGTTGGATCATGCTCTATTCTCCTGAGGCAGATGCAATTCTGTCGGTCAGACAACTATCAAACCCTGAAAACAGATCAGAGAGAGTCGTTCTAATCGTTCGAGCGCCGAGCAAGGATGCCTGCCTGCGTCTCAGTCTATTGGTCCTATGTCATCACAATGATCGGTGGGCTTTTCCAACAGGCAATTTCTCGCTATCCCTTAGGATCTTGGCTTCTGAAACAGTCGATCTGATCATCAAGACAACTATTCCTAGAATTCAGGTAAGGGTCAATGGCGCATTGCACACCTCCAACGACATGGGGATAGTAAGGACAACCGTAGTTAGAGGTCCTAGCGTCGTAGAGGTGCCTTCCATCGCCTACTTGACGAACCGCGAGCGAGCCATATTCGAAGGATGGAAGGATGGCCAGCACCCTGCCAAGAGAACCATCAAAATGGTTGAGAGTTGTCAGATTGAAGCATTCTTCAGATTGCAGTACTATGTGTCGGCCTCTTCAGAAGGGGGGCGTATCACTGGAGAAGGATGGTATGATCAAGATGCCACTGCTATGATCGCGATATCTCCTCCGATAATACAGAACTTGGTGAACGGCACATTAGTAACCCGTAGGTTCGATGGATGGTCTATAGACGCTAAGGAACGAAACGTCGTCCTAGCTTTGGTTGTCAGAAGGCCAACAGAGGTTCAAGCCCGCTGGTTGAAGGTCGCACCTGAAGAGAAGCCGGACCTCACAGTATACGTCTTGGAGGTTCTTGTTTCGCTTACGATTCTTGTCATTTCACTGGCTTTCGCGAGAGGCAGGCATAATCTGGCGAAAGACGAGATACATGCGAAGCAAAGGAAACATCACCTATCAGTCCTTCAAGGTGACTCGACTCCCGGGACCTTAGGAAAGGGGACCGCTTCCCATATTGCCCCAAGTCCGCAGACCCACCTAGTCAATCGCTCCACCCCAATGCCAAAGCCTGCAGAGAGCGGTACACCTCGCCTTAGCATTCTCAAGTACCACCGATAGCGCCTTGCGTTCTCTCCGTTTCGCTTCATTCGATCGAGTACGCTTCGATACGTGTGCTCTCTTTCAGCTCCAGAGGCAGCCTCTCCATACCCTTCTGGATAGTAGAGGTCGAAGTCGAGCAAAGTGCCGGGCCTATTCGGATCCTCACGGTCATAAAATCCTCTGGCTGTTATCGGGTAATCAGTTATGAAGAATGGCTCGCTGAACTGGGCTGAGAGATATTCCTCGAGAGACCAAGGTATCTCCTCTCCATCGGGCACTTCGAGATCTCTCTCTCGGAGATATTCGACAACATCAGGGTAACGCAAGCGCTTGAATGGCTTTCTCGGCATCTTGAGGTTCCTTTTCAAATGTGAGAGTTGGGCTGCGCATTTCTCATGAACATCTTGGCATACGTAGCCTATGAGATCCTCAGCAAGTTCCATCGCGTCAGTGTACCTCCAGCCAGATGCCTCAATGTCGACTTGCCGGAACTCCGCCAGATGCCTGCCCGTGCGTCTCGAAGCAGTAGGTTCGAGCCTAATATTTGGAGAAACCGCGAAGACCTTTTCGAGCGATTGTATGGCCATCTGCTTGTATAGAATCATGCTGCTCATCACTTTGAATCTCGATCCATAGTAGTTGATGGATGCCTGCTTCGCGCCACGTATTCCCGGATCGGTGACAGGCCCGATTATGGGAGGAAGGATCTCTGCAAACCCTCTCCTTCTAAGGAAGGTTCTGACAGATGATAGAAGCACGTCTTGGATTCTCAGCATGCTAATAGTCTTCGGCTCTTTGATCGAGTCGTATCGATTCCTGAGTTGTTTGAATGAGCTGAGATCGCTGCCGGGGTTGACTCTTATGCGGTTGGGCATGGACTCGTACGAGCCAGTGTTTGACTCCTTAAGTTTTTTGCGAAGAAGTTCGCGATTTTTTCCGTTTCGATAAGGATTTAAGCTCCCTTTTTGGAATAATTACAACCATGCGAGAAGTTCTTGACAGCAAGGACGTAGAGATTCTCAAGATCATCCAAGAGGATTGCCGCGTAGCCGCTAGAGAGATCTCAGACAGAACCAACACCCCTGTAACAACTGTGTTTGCAAAGATCAAGCGGATGGAGCGATTGGGCATAGTCAGGGGCTACCGTGCAGTCTTGGACTCAGCGAAACTTGACATGGGAACCACAGCTTTCGTCCTAGGGTCGTTCGCGTACAGAGGTGAAGGTGGGAAGGTTCTGTCTCAGAGAGAGGTTGCGAAACAGATTGCGGAGTTTCCCGAGGTCCAAGAGGTGCACATAATCTCCGGCGACTGGGATATACTGATGAAAGTGAAGGAGAGAGATGTGGGGTCAGTAGGTAGATTCGTGGTTGACAAGCTCAGACTAGTCAAAGGAATCGAGAAGACGTTGACGTGTCTCGTATTCGAATCCGAGAAGGAGACAACTGCGATACCGCTATGACTTTCTCCCCTTGAGCGATGGCAGAAAACCCAAGAAGCAACGCCTTATATGGTTACTTCTTCTCCTCGGCTGAGCGCCAAGACCTTGATGCCACTCTTTGCCTCCACTTGCCTTTGGAAGTCTTTGACATTCGACTCGCGGCGATGGATTGGAACAACGGTCTTGGGTTTGATAGCCATGGTCGCTTCCGCTGCTTCAGACACATCCATGGTGTAAGTGCCATCGATAGGGAGAAGAGCTACGTCTATCGCCGGTAGCGTCTTCATCTCCGGTATGAAGTCAGTGTCACTTGCGTGGAAAATCGTCTTACCTTCGGATCTTATGATTACAGCAATGTTCTGTCCTTTGGGATGGAACGGAACTCCCGGCGACCTGAACCTCTTGTGATTGTATGAGTGCACGGTTTCAATCTCTATTCCGTCGAGCCTCTGTTTCTGACCCGCCTCCATAGGAATAACCCTTCCTGATATCTCCTTAGCACAGCTTTTTGCAGCGACAAAGATCGTATCGTCCTTCCTCGCCATGGATATCTTTGGCTGGTTAAGGTGGTCGCCATGCCCGTGCGTAACTATGATTATGTCTGCTTTTCTATCGTACTCGCCTTGATAGGGGTCAATGTAGATAATCTTTCCTCCTGCCTCAATCATCACGCTTGCGTGCCCTAACCACTTTAGCTTCATTGCAGATCGCAACACGTATCTCTCTGCGTAGATATTTCTCTTTTCACTTCGAGGCCGGCTTTAAGGAGGATCTGTGCTGCTCGAAGCCTTGGCTTAGGCCTTGAAGACTGCGCTCGGCGGCGTCACCTTTGGGGCAAAGGAAGACCAAAGGTTCGCTGTTCGGTTTTCTGGACTAGATCTTGACTCTGCTTGGTTTTTCGCGCGCAGGCGCATCAAACTTTCCTTTACTCATAACACTAGTCACGTGCATATCTTCAGCTTCCTCATCTTGACAAGTTTCAGGTGCGGTGTCTCAGTTGATCGTCAATCCTTGTCATGGGTTCACAATTATATTCTCGCCGGGCAGTCTTACAGTCGCCATAGACTGCAAGAAGGAAGAAGAAAATGGAAGGTGAGCTAGTCTGCGCTTTACTGCTTGGAGAGGCTGAGACGCGAGAGAAAGCGGAACAAATAGCAAAGCGCTACAAGAATTGTCCATACATAAGTTTCATGGCAATCAGAGAAAGTCAGCTTTTCGCGGCGTTTTTCCTCCCAAGAAGACAAAGATGGTGGATCGAGTATGTAGAGAAGAAGCCGAAAGAGACGTTTAGACTGGAACGCGCAAAAATCACAATTGTGGATTATGTATACTGCCCTGAGCAATTGAAGATGCGACTCCCGGATGAGCCACTGGAAGTCTCTCCCTGTGGGACGAACTGTGGAACCTGTCCGGCCTATCAGAAGTGTCTTGGTTGTCCTGCCACACTATTCTACAAGCATAGAAAGCATGATGCGTCCTGACTCTTGTGGATACCTTAAGACTTCACATTGGGCAATGGCATTGTATGGCAGAGGGTCTTTCTAGTTTTCTCCGCTTCGGCTTGCGTCATGAACCAAGGTCTTTCTTAAGCCCTTTCGCCTTTGAAAGTGCCATATCTCGGCTCTCCCTCTGTAAGCCTCAGCCCAATCCTTGAGAACTCGTCTGTCAAGTTCACTGACTCGGCTCTTCCCGCTCTTCACCTGAATCAAGAGAGTCTGCCCTCCTCTTCCCGCAAAAACGTCCACCGGGCCATGAGATGCCGCGCTCCGGCTGCACAGCCATCCCTCTTTTCGAAGAGTTTGAAGAGCTCTATACTCTCTACTGCGGCCGCGCGTATACGCAGTTGACACCATAGCTGGAAAACGTGTCAGACCTGTCATTAAAGGCCGTCGCCCCCTGTTCTCTCGCAGAGCTGCTCTTTGATGGGAATTGCGTTGTTCGATAGGTGTCCTCCGGGAAACGCGCGTTTGCTGTCGGGGTAGTGCTTGTTTGGCGAACTGGAAATCGATAAACCTACAAACAACGCACTTAGTTAGGTGAAGAGAAGGCCGATAGGCTATGTCAGAACGTAGATTGCTGATGATTCCGGGATCAACGATTCAGGATCCCACAGTCCTGAGAGCCATGTGTCGACAATCCGACTCGCATCTCAGCCTAGAATGGGCAAAGAAATTCAAGTCAGTACTGGAAGATCTGAAGAAGATACTTCTGACAAGGGGAGAGAGCTTTGTATTTGCCGGAAGCGGAACCCTATCCCAAGAGGCCGGGTTGTGTAGTCTCATCGAACCAGGCGACAGCGTGCTCTGTCTCAATAATGGGTATTTCGGCGGCAGGTTCGCAGATATCGCCAAGCGATACGGCGCGAAGACTGAGGTTCTTCAGGTTGAGTGGGGAAAGGCCATCAAGCCCGAGGACGTGAAAAGGGCCCTCAAAGGGAAGCAGTTCAAGGCGGTGACCGCTGCTCACGTCGAGACATCCACAGGCGTCGCGATTCCTATCCAAGAGATTGCTGAGGTTGTAAGGAATTCCAATTCACTCTTCGTCATAGACACAATCGCTTCGCTTGGCGGGATGGAGCTTCGCACAGACGACTGGGGGCTAGATGTAGTCTGTTCTTGTTCCCAGAAGTGCATGGGAGTTCCTCCCGGCCTTGTGCTAATCGGAGCGGGAAAGAGAGCCGTGGAATTTCTGCAGCAGCGAAAGAGCGACGTTCCTGCATTCTACGCAGATCTGAAGAACTGGCTTCCATGCATGATCGACCCAGCCAAGTATCACGCAACACCTCCAGTCAACCTGATCTACGCCTTGGGACAAGCCTGCAAACTCGTCTTAGAAGAGGGGCTAGAAGCACGCATCACCCGCCACAGAAGGCTCGCCGAAGCCTTCAGGGAAGCCATGAGAGCACTAGGGTTGAGACTTGTGCCCGAACCGGGCTTCGAAGCCGACACAGTCACCGCAGCATACTATCCCCAAGGCGTTGACGATATGGCTTTCCGTACCGAAGTCGAGAAGAACGGGGTCATAATCGCCCGAGGCTTCGGCCCCCTTGAGGGAAAGATCTTCCGAGTCGGACACATGGGGCAAGTGACCTCTGCGGACCTGATGGCGACGATAGGCGCAATCGAAAGATCTTTCAAAAAGCTAGGATTCGAGATCGAGTTCGGGAGCGGACTCAGAGCAGCTGAAAGAGTTCTCATGTAGCCGCATAGTTCAGCAACAGATCCACTTACCTCAGAGGTGCCGTCGTTAAACGACGGCTCCCCCCCACCCCTTAGATGGACTTCCAAGGTTCAACTCTGGATCTGTTTCATCAAGTCGGACTTATCAGTTGATCAGTGATTCTCGGATAAATCGGCTGATTAGGCCGAGGCCGGCTCTGAGGTAGTTGGGCTCCGCTCCGTAGCCTATTCTGAGATATCCGTCAATTCTGAAGTGGTCTCCGGGAACAACGAGCACGCTCTTCTGTTCGCGGAGTTTCTCTGCAAATCCGGTTGAGTTGATCTTCAGCTCGTACCTGATGAAGGAGATTGCGCCTGCCTTAGGCTTAACAAAGCTGAAGACCCCTGTCTGCTTGACCCAATCCTCCAATATCGGAAGGTTGGTTCTCAGAATGTTCCTCGTTCTTTCAAGTATTTCGTTCCGCTTCTTGAGAGCTATGCATGCGAGTCGATCGCTGACCGAAGAAGGAGCAATACTCGTGTAGTCATGATAGGACCAGAGCTTTGCAACTATCCACTCGGGGCCAGCAATCCATCCAATCCTTAGCCCAGGAAGACCGTACGCCTTCGAAAGCCCGTTTGTCACTATTGTCCGATCGTAGATGTCGAGAAACGATTGCGTGGTTTGCCCATTGATCTCAGCACCTTGATAGACCTCATCCGAGAGTATCCATGCTCCTCTCTCACTTGCAAGGTCTCGAATGGCATTCATCTCTGCTGTCGAGAGTACTGCGCCGGTTGGATTGTTTGGATTGCATATGGCAATCAGCTTCGTTCGTCTACCGACTAAGCTCTTCAGTTGCTCAACATCTGGAGCCCAACTCCTCTTCTCTCTGAGCTTGAAGGGCCTTACTTTGGCCCCTATGGAGCGTGCGACACCCCAGATCTGCATATAGTTCGGGAGCATCAGCACGACTTCATCTCCTCTTTCGATTAGATGCAAGATTGAGATGAAATTGGCTTCTGAGCTACCATTTGTGACAAGGACGTTGCGAGGTGATCTTCCTCTATAGAGATGGCTGATCAGTTCTCGAAGTTCGGGTGTCCCGCTTGTGTATCCGTAACCTAGACTAGCGTTGGTCAGAATCTCAAGTTCCTCGCCTAGAAGCTCTCCGACAGTGAGTGGATGAACGCTGCTCTCTGTAAGGTTGTACCGGACAACGTTCTCATAGGTCGACTGCCATCGTTCCATCTCAAATGGTTCGATCTTCAAATCCTACTTCACTCACGATCTACTTCTCACATCAACTTCACGAAGAGCAATTGGATGCCTTCTTACATGTAACAGGTCATGCTCGGTATCGCAATACTCGAAGGATAGGTTGATAAGCTCTTGATCAGGGAAATGCTTCTCACATGGTGACATTCGCAACCTTATGCTACGCTTTCCGAGGAGGGAAGGTTCTCCTCCTTCTCAAGGCAAGGGGACTCTTCGGTGAAGGCAGGTGGAACGCACCTGGTGGAAAACTCTTCCATGGAGAGACCCCTGAGGCTGGAGCCGTACGAGAGATATATGAAGAGGCCGGGATAAGCGTTCGAAACCTGCGTTTTCATGGGGTTCTCAACTTCTATCTCGGTAGGAGTAGGAAGCTTGACCAGACAGTATTCGTCTTTTCGTCAAAACCTGTGAAGGGCAGAATCAAACGAAGTGCCGAAGGTCAGCTCAAATGGTTCGCTAAGGATCGAATTCCCTACGATCGAATGTGGGATGATGACAAGGTGTGGCTTCCATTGATGCTCAAGAGTAAGAGCTTCGTTGGAAACTTCTATTTCAGCGAGGGATATGAGAGGTTGGAAAGCTACAGCTTGCAAGAAACGGAGCCTATCTAGTGGCCAACCTCAGGAATGATCAGCTTCGCAGCTGCTGTAACGATGTTCAGAGCAATTGACGGAAAGAGGCCCAAAACAATCGCGGCGATGGCGAGGCACAACGCTGGGCCCCACATAACTGGCGAGGCCTCTTTGACAGTCTTCAGGTGGTCAGGTAGTTTTCCGAAGAATACTCGCCACAGGAACCACAGGTAGTATGCCGCGGTTATGACTGCACTTAGCGTAGCGATGAAGGTAAGCAGGTTTTGTCCCTGGAACAGTCCTAGTTCATGGCTGATTCCCCCTGCGAACATCAATGACTCACTGAAGAATCCGCTAAGTGGAGGTGTGCCTGCCAAGGTGAGGGCTCCGATCACGGAAGCGACAGCGGTCATAGGCATCTTGGATGCAAGTCCTCCATATTGCCTCAAGTCTCGGGTTTCTGTTTGGTGCATCAGGATTCCTGAGGACATGAAGAGAAGCGCCTTGCAAAGCGCATGGTTAACGATGTGGAACAATCCCCCTGTCAAGCCCATCAAGGACCCTGTGGTCAATCCAAACAGTATGTATCCCATCTGACTGACGCTCGAGTAGGCGAATAGTCTCTTGACATCAGTCTGAGCTATGGCCATCAACCCGCCGTACACCATCGTAACAACTGCCAAGGTCAGCAGAAATGTCGAGACTCCTTTGAAGCTCGGGAAGAAAATTCCAAGTGAAATCCTCGCAATAGCGTAGGCGCCGCACTTGATCATCACACCAGAAAGCATCGCACTTATCGGAGTAGGGGCTTCCGCATGGGCGTCAGGTAGCCATGTATGGACAGGAAAGACTGCCATCTTGACCATGAAACCAAAGATCATCAGCCCGAAGATGACCATCGCAACATTCGGGTTGATCTCTCCTATCCTGTGCGCCAGCTCCGAGATCTCAAATGTATGAGCTAGCACAAATGTGGCCAAGATGCCAAATAGGAGACATATGGCCCCGACATGCGTGAAGATGAAGTACTTGAAGCCAATCCTTGCGGCGCGCTCCGGCGTTCCCCAGAATACTATCAGGAAGTATGAGGGGATCAGCATTAGCTCCCAGAAGATGTAGAATTGAAGCAGGTTCGATGAGAAGATGACTCCGAGCATTCCTCCGATGAACAGAAGGGTGTTGCCGAAGTAGCCTGCGTGACCATGCTCATGCTCCATGTATCCGACGGCGTAGACAGTTGCGAAGAAACTCACCAAGGCGATTATGAAAGCTATTGCAACACTCAAGGCATCGATTTGGAATCCAAAGGTTACTCCAATCGAAGGGATCCAAGGATAGACATGTCGGATGGGAGTCGCATCTTTGGCCATCACATCTGGAATCATTGAGCCCACTAGGATGACTGGTACTAGAGCGGCTAGCGTTGCCAGCCATCCAACATACTTCTCAAAACTCTTGCTTCCTTTTCCACCCGCGTATAGAATGATTCCCAAAGCGAGCGGTAGGAAGACTGATAGCGCATCGGCGTTTCCTATCATCTCGATATCCTCTCTATTTCAGAAATCCTCCTACATATAGTGACAGAACAAGAAATAGGACGAATGCAAATCCCACAAGGATCATGTTGTTTGAAAGTACCCCTGTATGCGTCTTCCTAAATCGAGATGAGAGTTCGACCGCGCCATCAGCAATCAAATAGTTGAACCTATCGACACCGCTGAGTTCGGCATACTTGAAGAACAGATCTGAGAATTTCTTTGTCGCTTCTGCGACTAGGTAGTTTAGGCCATCAATACTTGCGATGTCAACGTATCTATGAAGAAAAACAGAGAGCCTCTGGACCGCACTTGCGGTCGCATAGTTAAGCCTATCAATCACACCCACCTCGAATCTATTGTAGACGCTGCTGCAAAAAGCGATGACCCCAGCGACAAACAGTCTCCGGTAGGCGGGACAGAGATAGTTCTGGTGCACGTGGAGAATCTCTCTCAGGACGAGGTTCTTTTCAACGGTGGCGGCAAGCTCGGTGTCGGTCCTTCGATGCAAAAGATAGGTTCGCGTCGCGCCGACGGCCAGCACTGCGGCAACTAGTGCGAGAACCGCCCACCCCACTCCCTCGTGGATGGCGTGCATGATCTTTTCAGTAGGGCTAGCTGACAATGCCCGAGCGAAATGAAAGAGTGTCGTAGAGAATAACTCGCCTTGTGGGGGGAGATTTGATGTTACCAAGGTGCTCACGGCTGCTTTTGTCTTAACTGTGATCGTCTTATATCATGTGCCCTTGGGCACATTCTAAAGGAAGAATATGGGCTACCTTTTCATAATATAACAGTAACTATTCAGGTGAGCTCAGTGTAGAGGTCTGAAGTTTTTCAAGCACGCCCGAACCCGTGTGTTTTCCCTACAGCTATTCATAGGTCAATCGTCTATCAACGATCTATGCAAGCCGTTGCAAGGAAAACCTTGACCCTCCTCTAGGTTCCAATCCAATGTCTCACTGTTTTATAAGAAACTCTGGCAAGAATATGCGAGGGGTTACAGATGAAAATCGCACTTGTGGCGGACAGGAGTACTGCAACATCCTTCAAACTTGCTGGGTCAGAGAATGTCAGTGTTGTAGGGAGCTCGGAAGAGGCAGAGAGGAAGATCGATGAGCTCATGGAGAGAAGCGATTTGGCAGTGATCCTTGTGACTGAGCGGCTAATCGACCAAGTCCCCGGGCTAGCCGAGAAAGTTGCCGAGCGGAAATGCCCTCTGATTGTTCCGATCCCAGAGACGCGAGGACCAGTAGTCGCGAAGACAGATCTCATAGTTGATCTTATTAGGCGAAAGGCGGGTATCGAGGTCAAACTGTAGCATGATTGAGTTCTACGTTTTCAGGGTGATCTGAATTGTCAATGGCTGGTTCGGTCTTCCGCGTCGCCGGTCCATTCGTTATGGCCAAGGGAATGGCGGGTTCGCGTATGTACGAGCTCGTAACTATCGGAGAAGAGGGCGTCATCGGTGAGATTATTCGTCTTGAGGGTGAGACCGCAGCGATACAGGCCTACGAAGAAACGGCGGGGATAAGACCCGGCGAAAAGGTCGCGGGAACTGGTAAGCCGTTGTCTGTGGAGCTCGGCCCGGGCGTCATCGGGCAGATCTACGACGGGATTCAAAGACGTCTGCCCGTCATCCAAGAAATGGTTGGGCCACGCATCCGAAGAGGTGTAATGACGCCCGCAATCGATCATGAGAAGAAGTGGGAATTCCAGCCAACAGTGAAAAAGGGATCGAAAGCTGCCTGTGGAGACGCTATCGGAATCGTAGAAGAAACACCCCTCGTCAAGCATAGGATTCTCATCCCACCTTGGATCGGTGATGGAAGAATCGAGGAGATCCGGGAGGGGAAGTTTACTGTGACGGAACCTGTTGCTGAGGTGAAGACTGAGCGGGGCTCAGAGAAGTTGCGTTTGATGCACTCGTGGCCTGTACGTCAGGCTAGACCTTACGCAATGATGCTGCCGACAGATGTCCCATTGGTGACTGGTCAACGAATAGTTGACGCGTATTTTCCGCTGGCGAAAGGCGGAACGGCGACGGTGCCTGGAGGTTTCGGAACTGGAAAAACTGTTCTCCTGCAATCCTTAGCTCAGTGGGCTGACGCAGATATTGTGATCTTGGTAGGGTGCGGTGAGCGCGGGAATGAGATGGCGGATGTCCTTGAGAAGTTTCCAAGGTTAAAGGACCATCGATCAGGCATGCCTCTAATGAACAGGACAACGATCATCGCGAACACCTCAGATATGCCGATTGCCGCTAGAGAAGCAAGCATCTACACGGCGATAACGCTTGCTGAGTATTACAGAGACATGGGCTACGATGTTGCTTTGATGGCAGACTCCACTTCTAGATGGGCTGAAGCTCTTCGAGAGATATCTGGCCGACTGGAGGAGATGCCCGGAGAGGAAGGATACCCGGCGTACCTCGCCTCAAGGCTCGCTGAGTTCTACGCAAGATCTGGCAGAGTGAAAACCTTGGGTAGCGAGGAACGATTCGGATCCATAACTGCGATCG
>Ga0315314_1001769_pt1 | contig 18721 bp, 23 predicted proteins | sample TDP9_MG_FD_203631 | JGI IMG/M metagenome (GOLD analysis project Ga0315314, IMG submission 203631) | Freshwater sediment microbial communities from Lake Towuti, South Sulawesi, Indonesia - TDP9 | ecosystem: Environmental > Aquatic > Freshwater > Lake > Sediment | place: Indonesia: South Sulawesi...
AGTCGTAGAAGACTCAACCCTCGAACTAAACACGGGAGAAGGCACATCCCACGGAACAGTTGTAATAACAACCCCAGTCGGAACCTTCGAAGGCTCATTCAGGGGCGTAACCACAAGTTATTACTACTTCTCTGGAAAAGCCGTAGGACACGGCACGGGCGCCTATGAAGGACAAACAATAATGGGCACGTACAATGGACACGCCGAAATCATAAACGGAATCCCCACAGCCAAGGCAGACATAACGGGCATAATACTAATCCCACACGACTAGACAAAGCGCTCTCGATTCGCTGTCAAGGGCAAAGCAACATCATCGTTTTCTAAACCTCTACTCTTCGCTTTTTTCTTGCATTTAAATAGACACTTCACTTTATCTTCTTTTTTAGGTGAATAAAATGCTGGATATACCGTCTATTTCCGCATTGGTTGCAGCCGTAGGCGTGATAGTGGGTGTTGCCCTAACTGTTCTGGAGCTTAGACACATTCGTAAGCAAAGACAGACAGAGCTTCTGGTTAGACTAGCCCCATGGCTCAACATGACCAGCAGCGAATTACAGAAGGCATTAGTAAAAATCTTAAACCTAGAGTTCAAAGACTACGATGAATTCGTCAAGAAATGCGGTTCACCATTAGCTGAAAAACCAGAACAAATAGCAATCATGACTATGGGCAACTATTTTGAAGCCATAGGCACTCTCCTAAGAAGAAAACTCGTAGACATTGACCTCGTATGGGACTACTGGGGCGAAACCGCCGTTTTGTTATGGGAGAAACTGAAGCCTTACGTAGAAGGGGTAAGGAAAGAATTCAACCAACCCGAATTCGCCGATAACACCGAGTACCTCTTTAACGAACTGCAGAGGACACAACAACAAGTGAAAACCCAGTAAACGCCATCTTTCTTTTTTTCTCTAGAAATCAATTGCTGATCAGGTTCTGCTAGCTCTCACGGGTCCAAGGTAGGGTGAAAAAAGTGAATGTCAACGGTGAGGCTTGTTCTCGGGTTTACAAGCCGGGTTCCCATATGTTTATTGACCAAGTGTCTGACACTATACAACTCGTGAACTCCGCCACAACTCTTAGGAATTCTTTGTCTTGGTTTAGCCTGTTCAGACATTTCTCACAGTCTGCTAAGCTCTCAAACTCCCACATTTCACAATACCCAAGCCTACTGCCACCGAACATCTGAGAAAACAGCTTGTACGATTTTAGCTCTCTATACTTCTCCTTTTCCTTTTTTGTCTGTGCGACCCACTTCTCTAGGAGCGCTATCAACTCCTCCTGCTTTTCTGGTTTTGCTACGTATGTTTCCACCATGAAGATGGTCATTCTATCACCTCCTCCCCACTTCAGAGCGATGCAATATATCATTTCAGATTGCATTAATAATTTAACCTCAAATCTTTTATTTCTAGCGTTGAATGAATGAAGATAAGGGAGAAAAAGATTGTATCTTAAATTGAATGATTTAGAGATAGAAGAGAAAAACCTACTAGTCATATTCTGGGACGCTATGGGGCCACTATTATTTGAAGGGAGAGCTTTAGAGGAAGAAGGTAAGAGAATTTGGGAAAAACTACGAGAGTTTGAAGAAAACCAAGTAGTAGAAGTTGAATATGAGACTCGCAACAGTTTTGTAAGAAAGAAGGAAATCTTGAGAATCAAAGAAATAAAGACTCCGAATCCTGAAATGGTAGCTCCAGTAATTTACAGATTCTCAGGCAGACTAGAAATGGTCAAATAAGATCTTCTACGTTAGGATGAGATAAATACTCTATAGAAAATTCATGCAGCTCATAGACCCAGCCATACTCACAGCACCTGTTAGACTGCACATCTAACGTTTAGAGCCCTCGCCAGCTTCTTCAAATCCTCGTTGTTCATCCACTCAGTCTTGAGGTATCGGCAAATCCGTTCGTCACTCAAACCCAAGCGTCTGGCTTCCGCAACCGCATAGCGATAAGCCTCCAGCTCAGTCGGTCGTTCAGCGTAGTCGTACCGAGCGTCAAACAGGTCTCTGCCCTCCATAAACTGTCTCACATGAACAAGCTCGTGAATCACATCCAGATACACGTCGATTCTGTCGCCCTGATTCAGGTAGCGAGAACTAACCATCAAACGCCCGTTCAAACCGTTAACCCACATGTAACCCCCGAGCAGGGTAAACTCCACCCTAAGGTTGTTCAGGACCTGCCGCGTCTTTTCGCCGAAAATCTGCCTCACAGTCTCAACCCTGTCAAACCCTTTGAAATACTCCGTGAATGGGTAAGCCCTAGAACCCATCAACATCAACCTGAAAAACAAGCTCTGAAGGCGCAGTCGGTCGAGAAGCCGAACCACGGTCAGCATCAACAGTTCACGCGGGTCCATGATTTCGACTTACCTCACGCAATGTTTCCATCCTTTCACAAACGCGCCCACAGCCTGAATTAAGGTTTACAACTATCCTAACTTGCAATCTATTGTAGACGTCCACCTTAAGACTAGTACAGACTTTATGATTTTCAGGAATAAAAAGAAGGAGGTGAAACCATGGCACTGAAAACTGTGGAGAGAAAACAGACCCACGCCTCAAGAGACACCTTGCAGGTCGAAAAAATGGGCGACGTTTATGAAGCCAGAGCGGTTCAGTGGGGCGGGTTCAACGTTTCATTCGAGACGGCACGAGCCGACTTGGATGTTACTCCCTATCTGAAGGGACTACCCGAAGACCTCGACCAATGCCCACACTGGGGCTACGTCTTCAAGGGCAAGCTAATCGTCCGCTACAAGGACCACGAAGAAACAATCAACGAAGGAGAAGCCTACTACATAGCGCCTGGACACACGGGCATAGTAGCTAAGGACACCGAGCTGATAGAATTCAGCCCACTAAGAGAATGTGAAAAAACAATGGCAGTGGTCATGAAAAACGCACAAGCAATGGAAGCCGAACAGCGAAAGTAGGCTTAAGACTTTTTTACCTTAAGAAGCCCACTTGGCTTGACGGGTCGAGAGAACGACGGTTACCACCGTCAGGCAGACAGTGTTCATTTTTCTTTTTCTTTTTAAGCTCCTTCCTCTGCTTGGATTGTTTTCAGAATTCTCAGGGCTTCTTCCATATGCCTTGTCGCGTTGAATTGTGAGGAGAAAACGTGCCTGACCACGCCTTTCTTGTCTATGATGTAGGTTACTCTGCCTGGAATGACTCCGAACGTTGAAGGAACCCCGTAGAGCCTCCTAACCCTGCCGCCCTCATCGCTCAACAAGATAAACGGAAGCCTATAAGCCGAGGCAAACCTACTGTGCGACTCTGCAGACTGAGAGCTTATCCCTACCACTTCGGCGCCAGCTTCCTTGAAGGCTTCGTAGCTGTCCCTGAAGGCGCAGGCTTCAGCCGTGCAGCCCCGCGAAAAGTCTCTAGGGTAGAAGTAGAGCACGATTATTTTCTTTCCAACAAAATCCTTGAGGCTAGTCATCACGCCAGACTGATTGGGAAGCGTGAAATCTGGAGCCATATCTCCCACTTTTACTCTGTCCGTCGTCGTTCGTTCAGAACTCATAGGTTATTCTACTCCACCCAGAATCAGTGACAGCAAAGCCATTCTGGTGACTATTCCGTTCCAGACCTGCTGGAAGTAGCGTGCGTGCGGGGTTGAATCCACTTCTGAGCTGATTTCGTCCACTCGGGGCAGAGGGTGCAGCACTATCATTTCTTTCTTGGTGTTTTTTAATGTTCCAGCGTCGATTTTGTATGACCCCTTCACCTTGGCGTATTCAGCCGCGTCTGGAAACCGCTCCTTCTGTATCCGCGTCACATAGAGCACGTCTAATCTGCTCAAGGCGTCGTCTAAGCTGGTTGTTTCCTCAACTTTAACGCGTTCACTTATAGCGTCGAGCACCTCACGACGCATACGCAAGAGCTCAGGTGAGATGAAGTAAAGCTTGACATCATAGAGTGAGAGCGCGTAGGCTAGAGAATGTACGGTTCGTCCGAAACGTAGGTCGCCGACCAACGCAATGTTTAGTCCGTCGATTTGGCCGAGTTCTTTTTTCATGGTGTACATGTCGAGCAACGCCTGAGTGGGATGCTCCTCGGCGCCTGAGCCTGCGTTGATTATGGGCACGTTGGCGAATTCAGCTGCCAGTCGTGCAGCGCCTTCGAGGGGATGTCTCAAAGCGATGATGTCTGCGTAGTTTTCCACGACCCTCATCGTGTCAGCTAGGTTTTCACCCTTGCGCACAGACGCTATTTCCGCCTCGGCGAAGCCTATGGCTGTGCCGCCCAGCCGATGCATGGCTGACTCGAAGCTGAGCCGGGTCCTCGTGCTGGGCTCGTAAAAAAGTGTGGCTAATATCTTGCCCTGGAGCATGGTTGAGCCGCTCTTGGCTATTGGCTCCATGGCAGCAGCAATGTCAAGTATGTAGTCGATTTCCTTTCGCGTAAAATCCCTGATCGAGATTATGTCTCGTCCCTTAAACTCCACTCCAAACACCAAACAAACTCTGACGCGGCGCAAATAACCTTTTTTATTCTCAAACAGCGCATTAGAGTGACTGAAAGGCAGTTGACTTGACATGTCAAAGAAGGAAACAACGCTTAGAGTTTCAAAGATAAAAGAAGGCACGGTCATCGACCACATAACGGGCGGTCATGCTTTAGACGTTGCCAAAATCTTGGGCATAGCCGAGCGGAGAGCAGGCGTTATCACGATAGCCATGAACGTTCCGAGCAAGAGGCTGGGACACAAAGACATGGTTAAAGTTGAGGGACGATTCTTAGCCGCCTCCGAGGTTGACAAAATCGCCTTACTAGCGCCACACGCCACAATAAACATTATCAAAGATTATAAAGTGGTTGAAAAACAACGGGTGAAACTTCCCGACATCATCAAGGGCATAGTTAAATGCGACAACCCTGCCTGCGTGTCGAACAGCAACGAACCCGTGCAGACAAAATTCTACGTGATTAGGCAGGAACCCCTGCGTTTAAAGTGCCACTACTGCGGGCACATAATGGAAAAAGAAGACACACTCAAACAATTCTAATGATGATGAGGAGATAGTTTTGAAGACTCTTGACCCAAAGTTAATTCCTAAAATGGAAGAAAAATATGGGCCAAAATGGTGGCCAGTACAGTATCCAGAAGAGACCTCAAAAGACCCGTTCAAAAACCTCATTATAACGGTTCTCTCCCAAAACACCAGCGAAGCCAACTGTGTCCGCGCTTACAAAGGACTAGCAGCCAAATTCGACGTTAAGCCAGATGTACTCGCACGCGCCAAGGAGGCAGACATAAGGGAGGCTATTAAAAGCGGCGGGCTCTATAACGTAAAGGCCAAAAGAATCAAAGAATTGTCGAAGGCAGTCCTGGAAAAGTTTAGAGGCAACCTGACTCCGATTCTTGCGCTTCCGAAGCAAAAAGCGAGAGAGACGTTTATGGAGCTGCCTGGAATCGGCCCCAAAACAGCCGATGTGCTGCTCGCCAATAGGCATGGTTACAGTCAAGTCTTCGTGGTTGACACGCACATGGACAGAATTGCCAAAAGACTCGGCTTGGTGAAGCCAGACGCAAAGTATGAGGAGATTCAGCTGGCGCTGCAGAGTTTCATACCGTGGGACAAGGGCGAAAGAGTAGGCGGATTGTTCTGGCTCTTAGCCAAATACACATGTAGGGCACAGAACCCAAAATGCTTGGAATGCCTACTAATTGACATGTGCGACTATGGGAAGAAAACTCAAGCAAGGCGAAAGAAATAAGCCTTTAAGATGGCAAAAACATCAAGCTGCCGAGAGAATTTGATGGTTATTTTGTTTGGCTGAGTAGGAGTATGGCTTGGGCTAAGTCGCCTTTTGTCTGTTCCAACGCGGCTCTGGCTTCTTCGAGGCTAACTTTCGCCTGCGTGGCTACCAGTTGCACGTCTTCTTCTAGAATCTTAAACGGTTTTTCCACAGCCTTCTCGACGATTCTTTCACCGGTAACTTGGAAGATTTTTTGACCCTGCACTTCCATGACAGCAACTTCTGGGTTTTCTATTATGATTTCTTTGGTGCCTGTCTTGAGGATGACCTGCTCCACGTCGGGCATGGCGCCCATGCTCATGCCCATGCGCTGCATCATGCGTCTGGCTTCACGAGGATTGATTCGCTTCACGTGACAAACGCCTCTGTCTGGGTTATTCTAATTCATTACGGAGTTATTTAAGTTGAAAGTTTTTATCCTATTCTAAAGCATTTGATATGGGTTAGGCAAAAGCATGACTGAAATCATCGGACACGGCACGTGGTTTGACAAAACCGCGTTTCAAATCGTCGAGCGAGAGCGGAAACTGGGCAGAAGCCTCGACCTGATTCGCACCGAGATGGGTTTCGGCGCATCAGGCATACCCCACGTGGGAAACTACAGCGACGCCGTTAGGTCCTATGCTGTAACTGTGGCGCTGGAGGCGCAGAACCATCGTTCAGAACTGATTGCCTTCTGCGACGACAAAGACGGGTTGCGGAAGGTTCCAGCTGGCATGCCCAAGTCTTTGGAGAAGTTTTTGGGGTTTCCCGTGTCTTCTATTCCAGACCCGTTTAAGTGTCACAAGAGTTTCGGTGAGCACTCGAGTATGCTTCTGCTCGAAGCCTTAGACCAGTCGGACGTCAAGTACACGTTCATGTCCGCTACCGATGTTTATAGGCGTGGCTTGCTGAACGACGAAATCAAAACCATACTGACGAACGCCAAGCGCGTGGGTGAAATCATAAGGGAAGAGGTTGGACAGGAAAAGTTCGAGGAGGCGCTGCCCTACTTCGCCGTGTGCGGCAACTGTGGACGCATCTACACTACAAAGGCTCATGAGTATCTACCAAAAGAACACAAGGTGACGTATTCGTGTGATGGCATGGAAATCAAGGGACAGTGGTTTGAGGGCTGCGGCTACAAGGGTGAAGCTGACTACACCAGGGGCGAGGGTAAATTCGTCTGGAAGGTGGAGTTCGCCGCCAGATGGAAGGCTCTGGACATAAGGTACGAGGCTTACGGCAAAGACATCGCTGACTCAGTTCGAGTTAACGACCGCATCTGTAGGGAAGTCTTAGAGTTTGAGCCTCCCTTCCACTCCCGATACGAATTGTTCTTGGCAAGGGGAGGAGGAAAACTGTCGAAGTCGGCGGGCACAGTGTTCACGCCTCAAGAATGGTTCCGTTACGGGTCGCCTCAATCGTTAGTACTGCTCATGCTGAAGCGGTTTGTGGGCACGCGCTCGGTTTCGATTCTCGACGTTCCAGTGTACATGAATGAGTTCGACGAGTTGGAAGACACATACTTCGGCAAAAAGCCTGTGTCCGACAAGAGAGAGCTAACTAAACTCGCTGGACTCTACGAATACTGTTGGTGGCTCAAACCGCCTAAGACTCCAAGCATTCACGTGCCGTACAACGTTCTCGCCTACCTAGCCAAAGTTGCGCCCAAAGGCACCGAAACAGAATACATCGAAGATAAACTGCGCGAATACGGCTACCTGCGCGGAAAAGAGGCGCTACCCGGTTTGGAACAGAAAATTCAATACGTGGTCAACTGGAACCGAGACCTCGCCGAAATCAAGGAAACCACGGTTGAACTGAGTGAAAAAGAAAGACAGGCTTTAGAAGAGTTTGTTCAAATCCTTCAAGCCGAAGTAGACGCCGACCTGATACAGACAGCCATATTCAACACTGCGAGAAAGCATAAGGTTGAGCCGAGCCGATTCTTCAAGACACTGTACCTAATCTTGCTTGGAACACCAGCTGGTCCCAGACTTGGTCCCTATGTAGTCGCCATGGGAACACAAAACGTCGTTGAAGCGCTTAAGAGGGCTTTAACCGGACCGAAGAAAAAGACTTCATAAAAAACCCAAAAGGCATCATTAAACCTTTTATTACGATAGTTAGTTGTTGTGTTCTGAAGGGGCCCGTCGTCTAGTCAGGATTAGGACGCTGGCCTGCGGAGCCGGAGATCTGGGGTTCAAATCCCCGCGGGCCCGCCACACTTAGTTTCTTTTTCGTTGTCTTTTTTCGTGTTCTTCTTTCTGTCGTTGCCAATCTTCGTGTTTTTCTAGGGCGTTCTTGACCTGTTGGTTGAGGAAGTCGTTTGCGCCCAGGAAGGGCAGGTTCATTTCTCTTATCGCTGCTTCGAGCCTTTCATAGTCTTCTTTGGGTATTTCTACGTATTCATATGCATCGGTTAGGGTTTTGAGTCTCCATCGGGCGGCGTCTCTAATGAACTCTTCTCGCGTCATGTAGCCCAGCTGCTTGTGGGTTTCTATGAAGCTCTCGATTTGGGCGAGCACTTCTGGTGGCAGCATCACGGATTGTTTGAGTAACGCTTCAACGGCGTCTGTGTAGGTCTGCATCCGACTGGTCTGAGCGGTTAATTCGCCGAGCAGGGCGGTTAGTTTCTGATGAACGTCGTCTGTGATTCTGAGCGTTTTCATGTTAAGGCAACTCCAGATTTGACGGGGAGTCTTTAGTGTAACTTGTTCAATAAGCCTAATAAATGTTTTCTGTATATTTAATATACCAAATACACAGGAGCCACGTCGGAAATGAAGCAACATGTCGGCTTAACCATGGACCACAAACTCATCGAAGAGATCGAGACGCTCAGAGGCAGAGAAAAACGCAGCACGTTCATCGAGCACTTGGTCAAGCTGGGTCTCAAGGCATACAAGGAGGGCAAGCGCTAACGTCCAAGACTTCTGCCAAGACCCAGTCAAAAATGTGTGGAACCTGCGCCTACCGAAAATCGCCAGTCTGCCTAAGCATAAAACTCGTGCGAGCCTGCGCACGAATCAGCCAAAACCCCGATGAAGTCAACTCTACCACGTTGGCAACGTTGATTAGGGAGGCTGAAGCGCTGCGACGCCGCAAGTACAAATGCTCAAAAGAGCCAAGGGCGTGGACTCATCTAATAGACAAGGCTTGCGCCTTCTGGCAACCAAACGAACAAAACCTGCACCTTTAACCACGTCCAGAAATGAGGTTTAGAAAAATTCGGAACTTTATAACGCATCTTAAACATGCATGTTTAAATACGATTTCTTCTTGATGAAAATGCCATGACAATTGGCGTGATCGAGTTCAGTAGGCTTGAGAAACAACTGGCTAAGACCCACAAATCTCCACTCGATCTTTTGGCTCCCAAAATTGGTAAAGTCTACGCTGTTGCTATCACTCGAGACGAATGCCCAGCATGCAAAAAACAGAAACCCAAACTCGACAAACTAGCAGAAACTACGGCAGAGAAACACAGGGATAAGGTAGTGTTCACGAGGATACATGTCAAGTATCGTCCCGATTCGCTGGAAGAATCGCTGCGCAGCAAAGACGTGTTCAGGCATTATTTCTACCCCACCAACATCATCCTGATCAGGACTAGAGACAGAGGAGCCATAGAATACTACCGAAACACCGCGCCAACCATGACTGAGCTCAAAAAGAACATCGAAACCGCCCTCAAAGTTGCAACGATGATAGAAAAAGAGGGCTAAACCGCTAGGTTTTCGTTGTCTGCACCGTTTGTGTTCGACGCCACAACGCCTTGTACCAGAACTCGAGCAGCGCGATTAAGCCCGTGCTCGTGGCAACCTGTAGGAAGGCTGCAATCCATTGGTTCAGCACTGAAAGGGCTTCAGATGGCGGTATATTGAAGGCGATGGAAATCAGTGCCACGAGTAAGGCTAGTACCAGGGTTTCGAGTGCCTTTCTTCCACTGAAGTCTTCTGGCGGTTTCTGTTTGAGCCATCCGCCTAAGATGTAGATTAGGGCGGCGATAAACGACCAGACGAAAGCGTTCATCATTCTGTGGGGTTCACCTCCTCCTCTTGGGTTTCGGCTTCAGCTTCGGCTTCAGCTTCAACCCTCCTGGGTTCTTTGCGGTAATGCTGCAGTATCCAGTTGATGAGGTTGTTTCGTGTGCGTCCCTGTCGTGCGGCTTCGCGTTCAAGCCAGTCCGCAAGGTCTTCGGGTATGTGGAGGCTGAAACGACGAGTCTCCAAAGCTATTCACCAGACAGAATCGGGCATTCTTTGTCAGTTAAACAACTGTTGTGCAAAAGAATCAAAGAAAGCGGACAGAGGAAAGCGAAACTAAAACGTGTTCATCTGACACGTTCGAAGCAGCTTAAGACGATTGTTGTGCAAACGTGTTAAGACTCCACAACACGGCTTATCTGAATAAAACGTGTACTTCTCTGGTGGCAGCCCGAGAGCCAAGAGTGAAGCCGCACAGAGGCAAAGCAGAACGGGCTTAGGGCTGCCTTGCTTCACATCTTTGGTCTTCTCGGGCAAGCCAAAACCAAAATCAAATCAGATTAAGGTCGTGGTCTCAAGCTTGCGCAATCCTTTGACGCATCTCACCAAGCGCATAGATGAATCGTTCACTCACCGCGCAGCCTTGTTCTTGACCACTACGGAAAAGGTCATGGGCGTGTCGCCTGAGGTCAGCTTCAAGACCATGAGCAAGGTTTACCTGGGCGATCTGGCTGCTCGTGCCAGCATAGACTTCTTAGCCGATCAGATCGCAGGTGCGGGCTTCTACACAACCATGAATGAGAAATACGCCGACAAGAGCGACGGCAAAACAGCGAAGGAATTGGTAGACGAGTTCTGCTCTGAACACGGACTCGACGAGGTCCTGCAGGAGTCAGCACGCTACCTGGTGGGCTGGGGAAACGTCTTCTGGTGGGTGGGCAACCCCAAGAAGATCGAGTTTGTCAGGCTGGTTCCACCTGAAATCGTCAAGGACAACGGCATAAAATTCGATGAGGCTGGAGAACTTGAAAAAATCGAGTTAGATTGGAAACGACAGCCAAGCGAAATCCCCGGCGACGAAATCATTCATCTAGCCTACAATGTCTTAACAGCCAAGCCTCTGGGCATAGGCATCTTGCAGTCCTTGTGCACGCCATTAGACATCGGCGACGGCGAACAGCGCGAGCCCTTCTACCAGATTAAAGCAAAGATTCAGAGCGGCATGGCAGACACCATATACACGTTCGGCGCACCAAACGAACTCTGGACCTTCCCAGGCTTAAGCAAGGAAAAACTAACCGAGTTCTTCGCTCAGATCAAGGACATACCTCGACGCGGTTCTCGCTTTGTTTTCAACCCGCCAGTTGGGTCCGAAGCTAAAGTTCAACCCATCGTGGCTGAACGAATGCGAGGCTTAGACTTTTATGTGGACAACTTAAACGACGAGTTTATTCTAGGCCTCCAGACTCCACTTGCCAAACTCGTCACGAAGACAGGCTTCACAGAGGCGTCAGCTAACGCTGCACTCGAAGTGGCTGAGCGTCGAGTCTTAGCCTTGCAAAGGTTCCTGAAACGTGGCGTGGAAAGAAACCTATTCGACCATGTTGTGGCTGAAGCTGGCTTAGACCAGAAACAAGCGCAGGTTCGCCTCAACTGGGGCATGCCTGAGGCGCTTGATTATGAGAAACTCACGGCTTTGCTATCTCAGCTAGTTCTTATCCTGAGAGACATCGGACCGAACGTTATCACACCAGCCGAACTGCGCAAGATTCTCCGCGACGTTGCAAAACTTCCGCTTGAGGAGGACATTAAACCGCAACAGTTGATGGAGGCTAAGGTATTTGGCAGAGAGTAAACAGCACACAGTCGAGTTTGAGAGCTGCGTCGAGCAGGTTATGAAGCAGGGACACGAAAAGGGAAGCGCCCTCTCCATATGCGTCGCCACATTCCAGCGCGCTGGCAAACCAATTTACGTGGGCGAAAGTCAGAAACAGAAGCTCCACTTGTTTTCAGAGTCGATCCAGATTGAAGGCAACAGGGTTTCGGGCGTGGCTATTCATCCGAAGAGGATATTTCATCCAGAAGAGGACATGACGCACGTTTATCTGCGGGGCGAATTGGAGAGGGCGGCTCCAACGCTCATCGGCAAGCCCTTCGGAATAGACCACCAATACGTTCTGCCACCGCCAAACGTAGTCACTAATGCATGGTACGACAAGAAAGAAAACGGCGTGGCATTCGAGGGCATAGTCGACGGTGGAATTGCTCAGCAGATTCGAAGCAGGGTTTTCAAGGGTCTAAGCATAGAGTTGGACTGGCTTAAACCCGGCGGTAAAGTCGAATACGTTGATGGAGTGGCTCCTCGAAATTTTGAGTTGACAAGCGTCCATCTGCTACGCAAGTTTCCAGCTGGAGACAAGGATGCCTACATACGCTTGTGGGAGCAACTCGTCGCAGGTCCGCCTTTACCCTTAGATAAAAGAGTCGACGTCTTGGAAAAGCAGGTTCAAGAAGTTCTCAACCAAATCAGCGTGCTTGACGGCAAGTTGGAAGTCTTAACGACTGTGCCTAAAACACTTCACCCTGATTATCAGGACGCAGCGACGATTCAAGAGGCGGAGTGGACAACCGAATACATAAACGACCTTCCAGATTCAGCCTTCGCCCTTGTTTCGAAGGGTGGCGAAAAGGACGCACAAGGCAAAACTGTTCCTAGAAACCTGCGTTACCTTCCTCATCATGATGCACAGGGCAGCCTCAATCTTGCTCACCTCAGAAACGCCTTGGCGCGGCTACCGCAGACAGACCTGACTTCTGAAGAACGGGTTGAAGCAAAAAGACACCTGTGCGCTCATGCTATGCAGTCTGAGATGGTTAGTGAGGTTTGTGGAGAAGAGGCGCCGAAGGTTTCAGAAAGCGCAGATGCCGTGGCTCTTCGGAAAAAGATTTTTGATTTAGAGGTTAAGCTTGCTGAGGCTCAAAAAATCGATAAGAAGCAGGCTGAGTTTTGGCGCAAAAGGTACGTGGATTTTCGCAGGTTGATTGAATCGACTGTTCCGTCGCCGAGTATTTGGAAGGCGTGGTCGCCGGGTCCGCAGAAGCTGGTTCAGGCTCAGTTGAAACTGCTGCGAGAATCGCCTGATGTCAATCATGGTCATGAGCGTTAATCATGTCCGAGAGTAAGCGGGATGAACCGCTGAAATCGAAAAAACTGAACGGAGAAAGAACACAATGGCTGACTTAACTGGGCTACCGAATCTGGTGGCAGGCGACGTTTTAGAGCCCAGCGAAGGCGCCCTAATCATCGACTACGAAGCAGCTGCAGCCGTGACTAAGGGTCAAGCGGTTTACTTGAGCGCGGATGGAAAGGTTAGTCCCGCAACTTCGGCGCAGAACTGCATCGGCATCGCAATCGACGGTGCCAGCACTGGTGAAATGTGTCCCGTCATCGTTCGAGGCAGGGTCAAAGTCGCTGTTGGAGGCGCTGTTGCCAGAGGGCAAGCGGTCTACGGCGGGGATGCTTCGGGACGAGTGCTAGCCCTGGCTGACCAAGCGGTCAACGAGGGTGGAACTAACTCGTACACGATTTACTACAGCCGACAGTTCGCCTTCGCCGAGCAGTCGGCAACCGCAGCAGCCGATCTCATCAGCGTTCTCGTCGTGAAGTGATAACCCATGAGCAAGAAAGAACCCGAAACATGGGACAATGCCACATTAACAAGCAAAGTCAGGGACCTCGAAGCCAGAGTCAAGAAACTGGAGAAGTGAATAAGCAATGCAGGAAATTGTTTTGCCCAAGATGCACGAGTCACTGCTGAATCAAGAGTGGTACAAGATAGAGTTCGACGCCAACGTTAGGCTAGCGTTGCGAAACCCGTTTGCGCTGAGCTATCTTAAGGCTGGCATGAGAGAGGGCATCTTAAGCGACATGGCTGGCGCCCTAGATCGCATACACGATGTCGTCGTTGACGCCGCCAAGCCAAACCTGATAGCCAGAGACATAATCGACGTCAGAACCACAACCGAATCGCTGGAACGGTTTCCAAGAGCCAAGAAGAGCGTGGCTTACGTAGCCGGTGAGGGCGGAACCGTCCGCATACACGGCGAACGCTACGACTGGGTAGACGTTCAGACCAGCGTCTTCATAAAAGACGGTGTCGAATGGACCCGAGAATTCGCCGAAGACGCCAAATGGAACGTCATGAACCGACAACTCGAGGAACTGGGCAGGTCCCTTGCCCAATTAGAAACCGAGAAAATAATCAACCTGTACGCTGGAATAACCGCCACGGACCTTGCTGGTGGTGGAGCCTTGGCAGGCGGCGGAACCGCCATGAGCTGGACCAAAGCAGTCCAGATGTGGGACACCATCGAGAACGAGGACTTTCACCCAGACACGCTGATTGTTCATTCGAAGCAGGCAAGCCAACTGTTCACGGCAACCGAGTTCATTAACTCGCAGTATCTACCAAGCGAGCAGACAGAGTTGTCACGCGGTTTGATCGGTCAGGCGTTGACCATGAAAATCTACAAGAGCACTTTGAACACCAACGGAGTCGCTCACGCTGTAGATAAAGCCTCGGCTGGAGTGCTTCTGATTCGGAGAGACATAACAACTGAACCCTACGAGGACCCTAAAGGCGGCGTGTTCGGCATAGTGGCCAGCGAACGCATCGGATACGCCGCGCTACGCACCAAAGCGGTAGCCAGAATGACCAACATAAGCACAGTCTTGTAGGCAACTACGGCTAACGCTCTTGAGAAGCCCGTGAAACCCGGGCGAAACCACACTCTTCATTTTTTGTGGTCGAGCGAAAGCGACATGTCAAATATTACTTGGGAAAGACGCTACGAAGCGTTGAAGGCTATCTGGGACAAGCTCGACGCTTTAACCAAAGCGCTCGAATCGATAAGCCAGGACACATTGCGGGTTAAGAGCGTCTAAATTTGGCGCTCGCCCAGAGCCAATCGGTGACTGGCTGCCAGACGTCGATGGGCGCTTTTTAGGTAGCGATACACGTCGATGGGACGGGAGCAAACTAATTAATCTGCCAGACGGCGGCAGCCACAACATCCTCTCAGCCACGCATTTGGACACGTTGGTTGGGGCAATTGCTTCAGGAGACTTGTTGTATGTTAACGCCACGCCTAAATGGGCGAGATTGCCTAAAGGCATGGATGGTCAATACTTCAAGTTAGTCTCAGGCTTGCCAGCTTGGGCGGATGCACCCGCAGGCGGCGGTGGAACTCCTGAGAGCATCCTGATGGGTTGCATGGTCATTGCGTTAAGCGGCTTCGATGTGTACGGCACGGCTGGCACGGTTATTAAAGAATCGTGGGGTGCAAAGGTTAGTAGTCCAGGGACAATGCCGTACACGGGCTACGCTTTCTATCGCTATATGGATGTAGATGCTCCGAGCCTTTTTGATAAGAATCCTCAGTTTGAACTTTATCTCCGGTTCAGCTCCGCAACAACTGATGTTCTGGTCATCGTCGGAGGCACAGCAGGAGCTTGGGGCACGACCGCGCACAAGAAGTTTGGAATCTTCATAAACGCAGGAGCCTTGAAGATAATAAGCTCTGATGGCACGACTCAGACAACGTCTGCGAGTTTGATGGCTCTTTCGGCAGATACTTGGTATAGAATCCGATGTAAACTGACGAGCGCAGGTCAAATCGAAGTCTGGGTCGACGGCGTAAGTAAGGGAACTAAATCCACGAATCTGCCAAGCGGTGTATTAACTGCAGCCCATGGTTGCCCACAAATATTAGCCGTCGGCGATGATTTGCCAACCCAACAAACTGCAAGATTTGCGAGTTTGAAGGTCATGCATGATTATTAGGAGGTGAAACAGCGACGCCGAAGTATCTTGTAACCTTCAGTGCAGCTAAACTGCTTCAGGGGATTATTCCAGACGGCTACTTTGAATTTGTTGGGTTCGACCGGTTTGAAGTAACAGTGACGGTGCCAGCTGATTTGACGCAGACGCAGATCTCCAACATAACTGCAAAGTTGCCGTTTGTGAGAGTGGTTAAGGTTGCGTAAAAGAGAGTGAAGTAAGAACTTGACTTTGGGGGAAGAAGAGAAGAGCCAGCTCAACACCAGAATTAAGATAGAGGGAACCATAGACAAGGCGGTTTTTGAAGACTTCAAGGAGGTTCTAAGATTGGAAATGTTTGATGCTAGGCAGGCAGACCGCGTGGAGCCCAGCGTGAGTCACGTGTTAGAAATGCTCCTCCGCAAGGGCATAAAAACATATAAAACAGAGAAGCGAAAGGCGCAGTAACGAATCGATTGACCCTTGCAGTTTCAACTAACCAATAGTTTACCCTTCATTGTAAAACCATAATGGATGAGTTGGATACTGCCTAAGTGTCCTCTTTATCTTCTAGAAGCGCCTTCCACAAGTCTTAAATGTTCATGGTCACAAATTAACGGTAGCTCGGGTTAGTTATTATCTTAAAAATAATAAAAATTAGCAAGTTAAGAGAGAAACTTTCTCGAGCTACACAGAAGATAGGAGGAAAGGAGGAATGAAGAACAGAAAGACACTCGTGGCCACTGGTTGTGCACTTGTCGCAATATTGCTGATATCGACAATGGCTTTCACCCTCATGCAGGGACGCTCGCAACCTGGAATGTCGCCTGGAAACTTGGACCAGCTCATCAACTACCCTGGAATGGTTCTAATGACGCGCGACTGGGACCCAGGAGAGATTCAGACGGAGATATTGCAACTCGACCTCGGCGGTACAATAAGGGGTATCCCCGTGGAAGGTGCTAACGAGGTTAGGCAGAAGATGACAGACAAAGGTTACTTAACTGGTAGCTTCTTCGATATCACTTGGGACCTTGCCTCAGATATCCAAGTCGTATCGCCTGATGGTCTTGAGACTGCGTTCCTCGCCTTGCTGAAAGGCTGGTCAAATACCATGCTACCCGACGGAACCAAAGCCCTCATCGCGATAGGCGTTAACATGTTCGACGGAACAAGCATCATTCAAGCTGCAACGACGAATGTCTTGCCACCCGATCAAATGCCTGGAAGAGACCCGTACATAATATGGAACGCTGAGCCATACTTCTATGTTCAATACTGGTGGTGGGTTTGGGGATACGGAAGGCTGGTCTACTGGAAATATTGGTGGTACGACTCACACAAGGCGCCTAACTGGTTCTGGGGTCCCTACTGGTGGTGGTACACCTACCTCAAAGCATACTCCATCGTTTGGCGTTGGTGGTATTGGTACTGGTGGCACTGGTACTACTGGCGAGGCTGGTACTGGTGGTCAACGTATTGGCCGTACATCTAGCATAGACGCCTCCTCCCATGCAGGAGAGTAGGCAACATGGCTTCAAAAAAAATCGCCAAGAGAAACGCAGCAATCTCGATGCTGTTAGCTTTCGTCCTAGCCGTTTCTATGTCAACAGTGCTGATTAAGAGAACAGCTGCCCAAACCACCTATTACGTGGACATCTTGGATTTCGCCTTCGTCCCCAGCGCACTCACTATAGTTAGCGGAGACACAGTTGTGTGGACCAACAATGACCCAGTCATTTACATGCTGTGGTTCACAAGAGTAAGCGATGGAACAACGTATCTTCTTTCAGACCCAATAGGTCCAGGAGAAACTTGGTCGTACACTTTCACCGAGGTCGTAGACCTTCAGTATTTCGATCTAGACCGCCTTTGGATGACTGGCTTCCTCACCGTGAACCCAAGCCCCGTTCGTGACGTGGCAGTCACAGACGTCAGATTAAGACAGACTGTGGTCGGTCAGGGATTTTCCACCAAGATCAACGTGACTGTTCAGAATCAAGGCGAATTAACGGAAACCTTCAACGTAACATTAAATCGCATTGGAAGCGCCAGACCGTTCAAACTCACGGGAAACTTCATTTCAGGATGGAACGGCACCATTCCAGGACCAACAATCACGGTTAACCAGTACGACACAGTAATCTTAACCTTGACCAGTGCAGATGTTACACATAATTTCGGTGTTGATTACAACGGCAATGGAGTCCCAGACGCAGGCGAACCGTTGTCGCCGAACTTCTCGGGCACAATCATCTACAGGTTCTTTGCTGATGTTGTTGGGTCGTTCACCTACTATTGCTACTTTCATCCATTTTCAATGTTTGGAACCTTCGTTGTAAACCCAACGCCAGTCGTGACAGAGACAGGTCGCATGGAAGTTTCGTTGCTAACGCCTGGAGAAACAAGGCTTTTAATATTCCAATGGGACGTAACAACAGCCATTGCTAAAGCCTATTACATCATAACCGCGGTTGCAGATACGTTGCCAGGCGAAACGGACACAGCCGACAACACATTCGTCGACGGCACGCTTATCATCGCTATGCCGTGTGACTGGGTTGGCAGCACTACTACGCCGCCGGCTCCCCCAGACGGTAAAGTGGACTTCAGGGATGTGTTCTGGCTGTTGAAAGCCTACGGTTCAGACCCGTCTAAACCCAACTGGAACCCCAACATTGACGTTGCAGGCAGCACGACAACCCCACCCGCACCGCCAGACAACAGGGTAGACTTCAGAGACGTGTTCTGGCTGCTCAAGAACTACGGCAAAGTAGACCCTTAAGAGACAACATCTTCAAGCATTTAGCTCCTCTTTTTTTCTGTTACTCGACTTAGAGCAGTACGCCTGCATCTTTTTTCACAGGTTGCTCTATGCTGTCTATTTCGTGTGATTTTGTCCGATTAGCCCTAAATGGTGCTTCCTTTTCTTTTTTCTTTCTAGAGTGTGGCTGTTTTGGCGAGTGTTTCGGTTGATGATGTGCGCGATGTGATTAACATTTCTTCAGCCGAGGTTTCAGATAGTAGGGTTTTGAAGATGATTAAAAGGGCTGAAGTGACGCTGGAACTCGAGACCGGTCGAGAAATCGACTACAGTAATTGCTCAGACGCTGACAAGGAGTTTATCACCGTTCTCTCCGCCGTCT
>Ga0315314_1001770_pt1 | contig 18715 bp, 17 predicted proteins | sample TDP9_MG_FD_203631 | JGI IMG/M metagenome (GOLD analysis project Ga0315314, IMG submission 203631) | Freshwater sediment microbial communities from Lake Towuti, South Sulawesi, Indonesia - TDP9 | ecosystem: Environmental > Aquatic > Freshwater > Lake > Sediment | place: Indonesia: South Sulawesi...
AGTTGGTTCAACCGCTTTCGCAAGCTGTTGATCCGGTGGGAGAAGAAGGCTGAACACTGGTTGGGTCTTATCCAATTCGCTGCCTGTCTTATTGTCTACCGTCGCGCATTTTTAGGATAGGCTCTTATTGCATTCCTTCATATTTTCGGAGAGAGTCTTCGTTTCCATAGGCGATTCATCAAGCCGTTGAAGTCAGCGTCATCAAGGAGGCAAGGGCTGATGAGGGTGCTCTTGACCCAGGATGTGAAGGGCCTAGGCCAGGTTGGTGAGATCAAGATGGTTGCCGACGGATATGCCCGCAATTACCTGATCCCCCAGGGGCTGGCAGTGCCGGTAACGAAGGGGGCCCTGAAGCAAGCCGAGATGCGACGCCGGGCTGAGGCGAGGCGTCGTGAGCGATACGAGGCAGAGGCGACGGCCCTGGCCGAGGCCCTCTCCACAGTGAGGCTGAACTTCAAGGTCAAGGCCGGCGAGACGGGGAAGCTCTACGGCTCCATCACCAGTGCGGACATCGCTGCCGGCCTGGAGCTGGAGACGGGCAAGCCCATCGACAGACGCTGGGTTGAGCTGGCGGAGCCCATCCACGAGGTTGGCACCTATCGCGTGCCCATCAGGCTGTCGAAGGGCCTGATGCCCCAGATAACCGTAGTCGTGGAGGGCGTGTAGCCCCCTTCCCAAAGGGAGCGATTTGAGGTATAATAGGAATGGGGGTTGAAACATGAGCAGCGAAGGGTCTGAGAAGCGTCGTTTCGTCAGGCAACTGATAACCAACATCAGGTGCGGGGTTTGTGGGCGCCGCTATGAGCTCGACGATGTCCGCATCCTCAGCCATCAAGGGGATCTTTGGGTTATGGGCGTGACATGCCCTCATTGCCGAACCCAAGGGTTAGTCTTCGCTACTGTCACGGAGGCTGAGGCGCCGGAGGTCATCTCCGATATGACCCTCGAGGAATGGGAGAGGTTCCAAGAGATGCCTCAGATAAACGCCGACGACGTCCTCGACATGCATGAGCTCCTCGAGGGCTTCGATGGCGACCTCATCGGGCTCCTGGAGGGGAGCTTTCCCCCTGAGAGCGGATGATGCATCCGTTCGCTTTTTTCTAAACGAAGTATGTTCTCCCCTGCCGTCGCGAGCGGATGCTTCAGCAAACCTTCTAGCATGGCTAGGAGGTTTTTGTTTGGGTGAGGGCATCCAGCTCCAGGTGGCGATTTGGTAGGAATTGGGGTATAATATGGTTGAGCAAGGCAATAATGGAGTAAAGTTATGGAGATCGGCACAGTTAGACAAGTAGGCATTGAAACGGAGATGGAGGGTTCGTACCTGGACTACGCCATGAGCGTCATCACCGCCAGGGCCCTCCCCGATGTCCGGGACGGGCTTAAGCCTGTCCAGAGGAGGATCCTCTACGCCATGGGGGAGATGGGGTTTCGCCACAACACCCCTTACAAGAAGAGCGCCAGGATAGTGGGCGAGGTCTTGGGGAAGCTCCACCCCCACGGCGATGCCGCCGTCTACGATGCCATGGTGCGCATGGCTCAGGGCTTCTCCATGCGTTACCCCCTGGTGGACGGGCAAGGCAACTTTGGCTCCATTGATGGTGATAACGCCGCCGCCATGCGCTATACCGAGGCCAGGCTGACCGCCATCGCCGAGGAGATGCTGGCTGACATTGACAAGGACACCGTGGACTTCGTTGATAACTTCGACGGCACCCTTCAGGAGCCCGCCGTCTTGCCGGCTAGGATCCCCAACCTTCTGCTCAGCGGCGCCTCAGGGATCGCCGTGGGCATGGCCACCAACATCCCCCCGCACAACCTCTCCGAGGTCTGCGATGCTATCGTTTACCTCATCGACAACTTCAATCGCCTCGATGAGATCTCCGTTGACGCTCTGATGAGGTTCATCAAGGGGCCGGATTTCCCCACCGGGGGGATGATCCTGGGCAGTGAGGAGATCAAGAGCGCCTATGCCAAGGGCAAGGGGCTGGTAACGATACGCGCCAAAGCGCATATCGAGGAAGGGAGCCACGGCCGTCAGCGCATCATTATCACCCAACTCCCCTATCAGGTCAACAAAGCCAGCCTCATCGAGAGGATCGCTGAGCTGGTGCGGGATGGCCGCCTCGACAGCATCGCCGATTTGCGCGATGAGTCCGACCGGCGGGGGATGAGCATCGTCATCGAATTGAAGCGGGGGGCGCAACCCCGCAAGGCTCTGAACCAGCTTCTCCAATACACCCCCATGCAAAGCACTTTCGGCATCAACATGCTGGCCTTGGTGGATGGGGAGCCTCGGGTGCTTTCCCTCAAGAGGGCCCTCCAGCATTACATCAATCACCGTCAGGAGGCCATCGTCCGTCGCACCCGTTTCGAGTTAGAGAGGGCTAGAAACCGGGCCCACATCCTAGAGGGGCTGAAGATCGCCCTGGACAACCTAGATGAAGTCATCGCCACCATCCGTCGCTCTCGACAGGCCGATACGGCGCGTCGCAACCTGCAGCGCAGCTTCAAGTTGACCGAGGCTCAGGCCCAGGCTATCCTGGAGATACAATTGCGCCGCCTGGCTGCCCTGGAGCGCAAGAAGGTCGAGGACGAGTACGTTGAGACCATCAAGAACATCGCCTATCTGAAGGACCTGCTGGCTAAGCCCCGCAAGATCCTCTATCTGATAAAGGCGGATGTGCTGGAGCTAAAGGCAAAGTACGGCGATTCCCGCCGCACGCGTATCACCGCCGAGGAGGCCGCCGAGTTCAGGGAGGAGGCTCAGATCCCCGAGGAGGAAGTCCTCGTCACCATCACCCAACGCGGATGTATCAAGCGTACCCAGAGGCTTGGTGATCGAAAGGCGATAGGAATGGCCATTCGCGAGGAAGATGCCGTGCAACACCTCTTCGTAGCCAATACCCTCAATAGCGTCCTCTTCTTCACCGACACAGGGCGGGTCTTCCACCAGAAAGTCTATCAAGTGCCCGATGTCGGCCGCCAGGCCAGGGGATTGCCCCTGACCAACCTCCTAGACCTCCAACGGGGGGAATCGGTGACCGCTGCTATCGCCGTTCCCAGCGGCAAATTGCCAGGCTATCTGACGATGGCCACGAGGAAGGGGCGGATCAAGCGCACCACCCTCAATGAGTTCTCTTCCATCCCCCCTAGCGGGCTGGTGGCCATAAACCTGGGGAAGGGCGATGAGCTGGGCTGGGTGAGGCTGACCCGCGGCGATCAGGAGGTCATCCTCGTCACCGAGCAGGGGCAGGCCCTCCGCTTCGCGGAGGGGGAGGTGCGCCCCATGGGTCGCGTTGCCGCCGGGGTGATGGCCATCAAGCTGGCGGAGGGCGATGCCCTGACAGGGATGGACATCGTCCGTGAGGGGGACGAGCTGCTGGTAGTGACGGAGAAGGGCTTTGGCAAGAGGACGGCTCTGAAGGATTACCCCGTTCAGAGCCGGTATGGCAAAGGGGTGCGCACCTTCGCCAGCGGCAAGATGGAGCGGACGGGCCGCATCGCGGCGGCGCGGGTGGTCAACAAGGAGGACGAGATAACCTTGATCTCCGCGGACGGCATGGTCATCCGCACCCTGGTGAAGGATATCCCGCAGCAGGGGCGCTCCACGCGGGGCTCGCGGCTGATGAAGCTCAAGAAGGAGGACACCGTTGTCGCCATCGCCCGTCTGGAGGCAAAGGAAGTCAAAACGCCATCAGCAAACGGAGAGGGTTTTCGTTTGGAGCCCGAGAAGCCAGAGAAGCGGGCCAGAGCTGCGAAGAAGAGAGTTGCTAAGCCTCAAGGACGCAGGGCTAAGGCCGCCAAAGGAGCGGTGAAAGGCGAAGCGAAAGGGAAGTCTAAGGCGACGACCGAGGGCAAATCCAGGAAAAAGAGTGGTGGCAAGAAAAAGAGAGCCAAAAAGTCCGAGAAGTGACATTGACATAAGTCTTAAGGAGAATCGGCTGTGAAGCCAAGTTTCGAAGCAGAGGCCATGGCGGAGGCGGCGAACTATTACACCAACCAGGCCCTCTTCACCGATCACTACCTGGCCAAGCGGATGGACGCCCATCCAGAGTGGGCGGAGGACATCGGCGATGCCTTCGCCCAGTTGCAAGGGCTCTACCAGGCCAAGCGGGACATCCTGGACGGCCTCAACGAAGCCCAGACCGAGGCCGAGTTCGTCTGCCCCGCCCTGGAGATGCTGGGCTTTGCCTACATCCCCCAGGCAGGCTTCACCAAAGCCGGCCGACAGCTCCGCCCCGACTACGCCCTCTTCGCCGATGAGGCGGCCAAAGCCGAGGCCTATCAATTCCTGAAGGATGAGGGCAAGCTCTACCCCCGAGCCCTGGCCATCTGCGACGCCAAGTATTGGGGCCGGCCCTTTGACATCAAGCGGGAAGCCGACCCCCGCGACGAATTCAAGAACACCAACCCCAGCTTCCAGATCGTCAACTATCTGGTGGGGACGGATGTGGACTGGGGCATCCTCACCAACGGGCGGCTCTGGCGGCTCTACTACCAGAAGGCTCGTTCCCGCGCCTCCACTTACTACGAGGTTGACCTGGGGCTGATCCTGGAGCGCGGAGACCGTTCGGCTGAGCCCTCACGGCGAAGCCTCGAGGCCTTCCGCTACTTCTACCACTTCTTCCGTCAGGAGGCTTTGGTCAAGGACCCGGCCACGGGCCGCAACTTCCTGGAGCGGGTCTACGAGGGGAGCGCCACCTACGCCCTCCAGGTCCAGGAGGAGCTGAAGGGCCTCATCTTCGAGAGGATCGTCCCCATCTTGGCCGAGGGCTTCGTGGCCTGGCGCCGCTCTGAGCTTGAGATCACCCAGGAGGCCGAGGCCTCCCTGCGCCAGATCTTCGCCGCCACCCTGACCCTCCTCTATCGCCTCCTCTTCCTCCTCTACGCCGAATCCCGCGAGCTTCTGCCGGTGTCCGATCGCCTGGGCTATTATCGCTACAGCCTCACTCGCCTCAAACGGGAGGCTATGGCCCGCCTCAGCAGGGGAGAGGTTTTCAGCACCGTCTCCGATGACCTGTGGAACGACCTGGCAGCCCTCTTCCGCATCATTGATCGCGGTGATCCGGCCCTCAATGTGCCCACCTACAACGGCGGCCTCTTCGACCGCAGGAGCCCCAAGAACGCCTTCCTGGAGGAGCACCGTATCGCCGATGCCTACCTGGTTCAGGCCCTGGACCTCCTCACCCGGCGGGACGACCCCGACACGGGTGAGCGGCGCTTCATTGACTACAAGGACCTGGACGTGCGCCACCTGGGGAGCATCTACGAGGGGCTGTTGGAGTTCTACCTGCGGATCGCCCAGGAGGACCTGGCGGCGGTCAGGGAGCGGGGCGTTGAGGTCTACAAACCACTTTCGGAGGTCAGTGAATCGAGGCGCTTGGGGGTGGTCCGCGAGGGGGAGCTTTACCTGGAGAACGACAAGGGGCAGCGCAAGGCCACCGGCTCCTATTACACCCCCGACTACATTGTGAAGTACATCGTGGCCAACACTTTGGGTCCCATCATGGACGAACGGGAAGCGGCCTTCGCCGCGGCCATGGCCGAGTGGGAGGCCTATCGAAAGAAGCTGACGCGGGCCGAGAAGCGGGCCGGGGCCAGGCTGCCCCGCCGGGAGCTGGAGCAACTGGAGGCCAAGGCCATCAATTGTCTACTGGACATCAAGGTCTGCGACCCGGCCATGGGCAGCGGCCACTTCCTAGTGGAGGCGGTGGCCTACCTCACCGACCGCATCATTGACATCCTGAACCAGTACCCCGAAAACCCGGTGTTGGCCCGGCTGGCGGCCATCCGGGAGCAAATCTTGGCCAACCTGAAAGAGCAGGGCATCCGCATTGACCTAGAGCTACTGACCGACACCAACCTCCTGAAGCGGATGGTGATGAAGCGCTGCATCTACGGGGTGGACCTGAACCCCATGGCCGTGGAGCTGGCCAAGCTCTCCCTGTGGCTGGACAGCTTCACCGTCGGCGCGCCCCTCTCCTTCCTGGATCACCACCTGAAAGTAGGCAACTCCCTCATCGGGGTGCAGGTGCAGGAGGTGCGAGCGGAGCTGGAGAAGACGGCTGTGGGCCAGTACGACATGTTCGGCGGGCCCTTTGCCGGGCTCCTGACGGCCACCGAGCTGATGCGTGGGGTTGGCCTGCGCACCGATGCCACCTTCGACGAGGTGCAGGAGAGTGCCGAGCTTTACGCCGGCTTCGAGCGGGCCATCCTGCCCTACAAGCGGGTGCTGGACCTGTGGGTGAGCAGGTACTTCGGCAACGAGCGGGCCGAGGAGCTTCTCAGCCTCTACGGGACCGAGGCGCTCAGGGCGGTGATGGACGAGGGCGAGGGTCTGGCTCCTGAGCACCAGCAGGCCGTCAAAACCGCCCGCCAACTCTGGGAGGACAAGCGCTTCTTCCACTGGGACCTGGAGTTCCCGGAGGTCTTCATTGACCTGGAGCGGAGCGCTTGGAAGCAGAATCCGGGGTTTGATGTGGTGGTGGGGAATCCCCCGTACGTTGGCACTCGAGAATTATCATTGGCAGGAAAAGATGACGAGAAGGCCTACTATTCAGCAGTTTATTCTTGGGCTATAAGAGGATTCGATCTTTATGTTGTGTTCAGCCAGCAAGCCATCTCATTGCTGAGCGAGTCCGGTAGATGGTCTTTCATTATCCCCAACAAGTTCTGGGTTTCAGATTATGGCCAAGTGATGAGAAGTGATCTCATGACAAAGCGTCTTACAAGAGTCGTTGATGTTTCTCAACTGAATGTGTTTCCGGATGCGTCTGTTTATCCCAATTTGGTATTTGCAGTGGGAAAACGCCGATCTATGGACGATAGAGTAACAGTTATATCGGACCCCCGTCCGCCTTCATTGGAAGGCCTACTTAAACGGGTGCCTTCGTCAGAGGTTATCGAAGCGCTATCGGGGCGGGTACAAGTTAGAAGCTCCGCCCCTACTTTGTCACTAAGTGAGATTGCAACAGTTCACTCCGGCACTACGGGCTTTCAGGCTGCTGCGATGGCGAAGTGTCTAATCGAAGGTCCGCCGCCTCCAGCGAGCAAGGCGGCTCCGTTCATTGTCACAGGCAATGTGGATAGGTTCGCTATAGAGCGAGAGAATGTTATGTTCATGGGTCACACATATAAGCTGCCATTTTGCGTCTATGATCCGAATACTATCACAGGCAACAAGTGGTCTTTGTTCAAGAACACCAAAGTGGTGGTTGCTGGTATGGTAAAAAGGTTGGAAGCCGCATTGGATGAGGAAGGTTATGCTCTTGGTGTTGGCCTCTACGCGCTTAGTGACTTGCGAGTGAACCAGCGATACCTTTTGGCCCTCCTGAATTCCTCCTGGATGACCTATTTCTATCGCACAAGATTTGAGGCTAAGCATCTAGCGGGTGGATATCTAGCGATCAACAAGGGGCAGCTAGAGCAACTTCCCATCCGCCGCATCGAGTTCACCACGGCGGAGGAGGCGCGGCGGGAATTGGTGGAAGACGTCGTGGAGCGTTACCTGGCCTACCTCGAGCACGGAGAGGACGTGATGATCCTGGCTTTCGTGGCCGCCCGGCTGGAGGCTGAACCGGAGGAAGCCGACGTCGTCCACGACCTGCTGGCCTACCTGGCCGAGCGGATGATCGAAATGCACAAGGAGAAGCAGGCCGAGGCCAGGGGCTTCCTGGATTGGCTGGCCGGCTACACCGGCCTGCCCATTGACGAATGGAAGCTCAAAAGCCACGTGCAAGCCTACTGGGAGCACCCCTGGTCGGAATTGCAGCGGGCGCTAAGCCAGAACAGGGGGAAGATGGCGCGGGACGTGGAGGGACGTGAGGCGCAAGGGAAGATCAAGCGCGAGTTCGAAGACTCGATGGCCAAGCTCAAGCCTCTGCTGGCCCGCATTGAAGCCACGGATCGGCTCATTGACCAGATCGTGTACAGACTGTATGGGTTGACGGAGGAGGAGATAGCGGTGGTGGAGGGAATGTAGTGGGGCGGCAGTGGAGGCGCAGGCTATGCGCGTTGAGGCAATTATCGCAAGGATGCTAGATGTACACAGGAGGTCAAAGATATGGTCGAAACTTTTGCCTATGATGATCTTAAGTCTGCAATCGAGGAGAAGCGTGCAAAGACAGCAAGATTTCATCGCGTTGATCTTCACGTTCATACCATCGATTCCCACGATTTCCCCTCAGTGCATTCAAAGCCTGGTTTCGTCAAGAAAGTGCCGGCTGACGAGAAGGATCTAAGGGAAAAGCCGGATAAGTTCAAGCGTCGCTTTGTGCAGCGATCAAAAGATCAAGGCCTCCGTCTAGTTGCTGTCACTGATCACAACGAGTCGGATATGGCTGAACAACTCTCTGCGATGAGCGACACTGAGCTGATAATCCTGCCAGGCATTGAGATTTCTGTTCAGACCAATCTGTTTCCTGACTCTGAGATTCACATCCTCGGTATCTTTCCTCACGGTACGTCGTCCAAGCAGATCGACAAGGTATTTCCTCCGGATTGCGGCATGCCCGTATCAGGCAAGAGAGGAGCAGGCGCGCGCACCACTCAGCCGATAGATGAAATCATCAAGACCATTAAGAGCCTGGGTGGTATCTGCATTGCCGCGCATGTCAGCAGCACCAGTGGTGTGCGCACAATGGTGCATTCGCAGAACGTCGAGTGGCTTCAGAAGAACTATCTCCGCAGGTATCTAAAGGAGAAGAGAGCCAAAACCGATCTGTCTGAAGACGAAAGGGGGCTGTTGCAGAAACTGGAGAACGAGCTTAAGCCACTTGATGACCAGGTCCAGAATGTATACTTGACTTTCTTGGCGGAGCATGACTTTGATGCAATTCAGATCCAAGAGTGGGAGCATCAACAGTTCTATGCAGGCGCTCACGTAGATGTGCTGGGCCTATCACCATTTCCATGTGTGCTTTCCAGCGATTGTCACACGCTGGCCGACATGGGATGCCCTGGTCATGGAACCTATATCAAGATGACCGAAGTAGGTCTACATGGCCTCCGCAAGGCACTTCGTGACCCTGGTACCCGTATTCGCTACGATACCACGGTGCCCACCGAAAGACCGAAGCGAGTCTTGGGAATGGCTTTCGAAGGTGGGTCATTTGATGGAGAGATCATTGGTTTTTCTGACAACCTTACGACGCTGATCGGTGGCAGAGGGACGGGCAAGTCCGCGCTTATCGAGGCACTGCGTTTCGTGTTGTGTCAACCAATCAGCGGCCTCCCAGATCGCTTGCGCAAGAATATCGAAGACCGACTCAACTTCACCCTTAGACAGACTGAAGTCAAACTGCTTTTTGCCGACGGACAGCAAGGAGAGTTGTTCGTGTTGAAGCGCCGACTTGGTGAAAGCCGGACAAGCTGCTTCACAATAGAGGGCACACCACTGCCCGAGATCGAACTTCCTACTTCCCAGAGGATTCGGGCTGAGATCTATGGTTGGAGTGAGATCGAGGAGCTATCTGATAGCCCACGCAAACAGCTTGCATTGCTAGATCGAACTGTGCCAGGTATCGATGACTTGCGACTTGAAGTGCAGACAAGGTTGGAAGAGCTCCGGGTGAACGGTGAAAAAGTGGTAGCATTAGCACGAGAGATACAGGATCTTCTACCTCATACACAGGGTGCAGAAGAAGTCAAACAGCAACTAGAAAGCTTGAGTAGCCCTGAACTCAATGAAGCTTTTGCCAGCTTTGACCGAAATGAGGCTGGCCTTCGCGCACTAGAGACCCTAGGAAAGGAGCTTGAAGATGCCAAATCTTGGCTACTAGATCAGGGGCAGAAGCGCGAACTTGGCCAGGATTTGTCCCAAGCACTCCAAGAAGTGAAAGAAAGCCTCCAGGACTATTCCTGGTACGCACAGCTCTCACAGGTTATTGATGAGAGCGCGGCAAGGGTACAGGAACTGTATGACCAACTACTAGCTGCACTAGGTGCCGTAGAAGAGGAGATTGATAGTCACAGTGCAGAGCTTCAAAAGGAGCGGAAGAGTATTGAGGCACAACTCAATACCCTTGCTGAGAAATCTGGACAAGGCGACTTTAAGACAGCTTTGTCGAGACGCAAAGAACTGACCGAAAAGATGTCTAAGATATTGAGCTTTGAGAAAGACATCCGAGAAAAGCAGACGGGAATTGATCTGTTGCTCGATACCAGACGTAGTCAAATCGTGCCTGGCCTGACCAGTGCGAGGGACAGAATGTATCAAGCGAGATTAGCAAAGGCTGAGGCCATAGCCAGTAAGCTCGCTGAATTGAGAGCCGCAAGTGGCATTAGCATTGAGATTGACCCATGGGGGGATACGGAGGCGTTTTCACGGTCGCTTGGGCATCGTGAGAAAAGCAAGACTGCAGGGCTATTTAAAGGAATAGACAAGCATTATCTGAATAAGGACTATCCAGGCTTCTACGCTCGGAGGTTCTCACCGCATGAGTTCGTAGAGCTTCTTCTCAATGATATCACTGATTGTGGCTCTCTGGCCATCCGCTTTATAAGGAAGCGCAGTGATCTGCCTGGTGCCGAGATTGTCCGATTAGTTGAGGGAACAATCGAAGAAGAGAGCGGGGAACTGGTTGAGTATGACGCCGATAGGAACGTTCTTGACAAGTGGGCTTCGAGCGAGTTCGAGCTTGTTGAAATGGAGGACACGGAGAGAGTTTGGAAGCATCTCTCGCCTTGGTATTACGACGACGAGATCAATGCTCATTATGACCCGCAGAAGTTAGAGGATTTGCTGCAACTTGAGCTTAGCGACATAGAGGATCGGCCTAGGATTCTCCTTGATGGAAAGCCCATAGAGGGGCTATCACCAGGTCAACGCTGTAGTGCGCTGATTCCAATCATATTGGTTGAAGGCCAGAATCCACTGGTGATCGATCAACCTGAAGACAACCTAGACAACAAGATGGTCTTTGATCTGGTTGTTGATATCCTACGTGGCTTGAAAGAGCAGCGACAAATAATCGTCGCTACACACAATCCCAACATACCTGTATCAGGAGATGCGGAGCAGGTAGTAGTCTTCGAATCACCTAGCAAGGACCAATGCTGTGTCGTGGAGCAGGGCTCAATTGACGACGAGGCTGTCGTACAACACATAAAGACAGTTATGGAAGGTGGCGACAAGGCATTCGAGATTCGTATGAGAAAGTACGGCTTGTTTCGAAGCACATAGCGAAGGCCTGCACGACCCGGCCTGGCAGTCCGCGACGTGTGGGAGACCTCAATGGAAGCGCTGCGCCCACTGCTTGGCCCGCATCGAGGCCACGGATCGGTTTATTGACCGGATCGTGTATAAGTTGTATGGGCTGACGGAGGAGGAGATAGCGGTGGTGGAGGGGCAAATCTGAATGAGAACCACAACATCAAGTAACAAGGGAGGATACGATGGCCGTAGAAATCGCCCCCCGAATCGTTGTTGATCCGGCCATCCGCTTCGGCAAGCCGGTCATTAAAGGCACGCGAGTGCCTGTGGAACTGGTGGTAGCCAAGCTAGCCGGGGGCATGACAGCCGAAGAGGTGGCCGAAGAATACGCAATCACCCTGGAAGATATCCAGGCAGCGCTGAGCTACGCAGCGAGGGTGTTGGCCGCAGAGGAAGTGCGGGTGACCGCGTAGATGTGGAAGTTTCTGATTGACGAAGACATGCCCCGTTCAACGGCCATAGCCTTACGTCAGGCAGGGCACGCGGCTGAGGACGTTCGAGACGTAGGCCTGCGGGGACGTAGCGATCAAGAGATTTTTGACCATGCCCAGGCCCATGGCAGGGTCCTGATCACGGCTGATAAGGGCTTCGCCAACATTCTACGGTTTCCGCTGGGGACCCATTCGGGCATCATCGTCGTTCGCGTGCCAGACGAGCTGCCTAGCCAAAGGGTTAATCAAGAGCTGCTGCGAGCTTTGGCAGATTTGGGAGGCGAGGAACTAGCAGGACTTCTCGTCATTGTGGAAGTGGGCCGGACACGCATCCGGCGTCCTACCAGGCCTGGTACATAGACATGGGCCTAGCCTGGGCGTGCACCAGCCGCTGCTGGCCCGCATCGCCGCCACGGATCGGCTTATTGACCAGATCGTCTACAGGCTCTATGGGCTGACAGAGGAGGAGGTAGTGGTGGTGGAGGGGGGTTGAAACGTGAATGAGCGAACGGAGCGAAGAACGTAAAGTAGGGGTGATCGGCATGAAAAGGGAGTTCACACTCATCATCGAGCTGGATGAGGAGGGGTACTTCGTCGCTACCGTGCCTGAGCTGCACGGTTGCCAGATCAAAGCCCGATCCTTTGATGAGTTGATGGAGCGGGTCAAGGAAGCGATAACGAAAACTCTCTCCGAATCATATGAGAGAAAGCATGAATTGGAAAAATGCAGAACTCCCAACGAAAACTCTCTCCGAAAAATATGAGAGCAAACATAAATAGCGAGAATGCAATACTCCGACAGTAGACGGAGAGAGTTCTCGTTGCCGCGAGCAAACGGAGAGAGTTTTCGTTAAGAGCTGTGCCTGGAGGAGGGAAGAGAGCGGAGTGTGGGGCTGGAGGGCGAAACAAAGCCAGGGTAAACAGGGGGCATTCTCCAATGCACCTGACGGCGCTGAAGAGCGCCGTCTCCTCGGAAGATTGTGATGTACTGGGTCTGGAAGGCCTGCCAAAGGTTAATTCGAGCTAGCACAAATGGCGTCGTCAAGTGAGGGGAGCCACATGTCTCGGAGGAAGAAACACGACACGCCCCAGTGGCGATACGAGCAAGCCATGATCGATGCTTATTACGATGATTGGATGCACCGCACCCTCGACCCGCTGTACGAAGATTTTCAGCGCTGGAAGCGGGGTGAACTCACTCACTGGGATATGGACAAAGCCATCCACGAGGCACACAAACAGAACCAGGAGGTGTACAAATTCTTCACCCAAAAGCGCGATTTCATTGTCGGCCTGATCAAGATGGACGAAGCCTGGTTCGAGGCCTGGGTGGCGCAGAACCCGCCACCGCCTGGCGTCGGAATCTGAGGTATCAAAGAGGGCCAACCATGTCGTTGCTAGACGATCTTTTGTTCCGCCGACAACTGATGAGGCGGCTGAAAAAGGGATGGAACTTCGACAAGATCCGCCCCATGACCACCGAAGCGATCATCGCCAAGCTGAATTCCTTCGGCATCCTCATTGATGAGGCTTCGTTTCTGGCGGAGATCGAGGGCTACGATTCTGCTCAAAAGCTGGCCGACGGCTGGAGGGAGAAGTATGATTGCACGGCCACCGGCTACGACCTCGATTTCCTTTGGATGGCCGCCATCGTGCTCTGGGAGCGGCTGGCCCCAGATGTGATTAACATGGAGATGATTGACGACCTGATGCAGGAAGGCTACACGCTGCTGGAGCAAAGAGATTGGCCTGGCGCCTGCGATGCCTGGTGGCAGACCTGGGAGTGGATAAAGAAGAAACTGACGCCCGAGATGACCGCCGTTAAGCCTTTTGATGACATCTTCATGGGCTATCAATCTATCTTCAACTGGAGCCAGGACTTTGAGATGGAACTGGGTAACGCTGGCCTCGACGACCCGACCTATTATCGCAAGCGCATCCAATATTGCCGTGAATTCTACACCCAGTTTCGCGATGAGAATGAGGATTTGCTGGGAAGCTTCCATCGGGCTGAGGCCGAATCGCTTTGGAGCCTGGGCGAGATCGCGGCGGCGGAGGAGAAATTCCGCGAGCTTATCGCATTGTATCCCGATTGGCCCTGGGGCTACATCGGCTGGGCTGATTGTTACTGGCTGCTTAAGGACAGCCCCAAGGAATACGACAAGGCCAAAGCGATCTGCCTGAAAGCGCTGGCTAACCCCAACCTTCGGGACAGGGATGATGTCTTGGACCGATTGGCCTCGCTCTACGAAGAGAAGGGTGACGCTGAGAAGGCGGCATACTACCGCAGCCAGATCGAACCTCGACAACAGTTGAGCTGGCAACGACCACTGATTCCGATCAAAGTGGGTCGCAACGACCCCTGTCCCTGTGGCAGCGGTAAGAAGTACAAGCATTGTTGCCTGCGTAAGGGGAGGGGCTGAGTTGGCTAGGCTCAGACAAGCAGAGAAACAAAAGCAGGCTCCATGATGGAGCCTGCTTGGGCAGAGCGTTTCAGGAGATCAACCTGACGTTTTCTGCCCTGGGGCCTTTGGGGCCCATCCCGACGGTGAAGCTGACCCGGTCACCTTCGCGAAGAGTGCCCGAAGGCACTGCGTCAAGGGCGGACCGATGGACGAATACATCGCCCTTCCCATCGTCGCGGGCAATGAAGCCATAGGCCCTGTCTGGGTTATACCATTTCACCGTGCCGGTGATCTCTTCAGGAGACACCTATTTACCCCCTTTGTTTTTTGGCAGGAAAAAGAGGGCCGCCCAGCATGATAACCAGACGGCCAAATCGCTCTAACGAAAAGTCTCTCCAAACGAGGGGTCTCCCCGTCTTCTCACGGGGCGACGCATTTCCCTTACTCGCGCGTTCTCTCATATAACGAAAACTCTCTCCGTTTGCTTACGGAGTATCGCGCTTCTTGCTATTCAATCCTACTCTCATATTTTTCGGAGAGAGTTTTCGTTAGATTCGGGAAGACCCCTCGTTTCCGTCCGCTCACGGAGTCTTGCTGTACTCGCCATTATGGCTTGCTCTCATATGATTCGGAGAGACATCTCGTTACTTTCGGGGAGACTTCTCGTTACTAGCTGCTTTTTCCGCACTGAGTTTATCACACCTAAGCATATTATACCACAAATGAGGTCTCTACGCAAGGAAGGGAGCATACGAATTTGAGGGCTGTGAAGCCCGGAATGAGTTTTCGGTCATGAACGAGGGCGCTGTGCGCATCACGGACACCGTGTCCATCCCCTTATCCGAGCTGCGCTTTCGCTTCGCCCGCAGCAGCGGGCCTGGCGGGCAGCACGTCAATCGCTCTGCCACCCAGGTGGAGCTCCTCTTCGACGTGGCTGGCTCGCCCAGCCTTAACGAGGCACAGCGGAGGCGAGTGCTCAGAAGGCTGAAGTCGCGCATTGACAAAGAGGGTGTCTTGCACCTGGTCTCTCAGCGCTTCCGCAGCCAGCTCCGCAACCGGGAGGAAGTAGTGGAGCGCTTTCAGAGGCTGATGCGCGAGGCATTACGTGTTCCTAAAAGGCGGCTGCCCACCCACCCCACGCAGGCGTCACGGGAACGGCGGCTGGAGGAGAAACGCCGTCGCAGCGAGATCAAGGAGGGACGCCAAAGGGAGTTGCTGGATGTGGATTAACGAAAACTCTCTCCGAAGGATATGAGAGAAAGCATAAATTGGGAAAAGTGCAGAAGCCCGTGGGCAAACGGAGAGAGTTTTCGTTAACTGCTGTCGAGGGGGGATGGCTGATGGCGAGCCGACTGCGATTGTTCGTCAGCGCCGCTCCCGATCTGGAGGCTGAGCGTGAGGTCATTGGCCAGACAGTGGCCGAGCTTCCAGTATCCCTGGGTTGGGCCATCAAGCGGACGCCGAAGCGGGGCGAGCCGCTGAGGCCGGCCTTGGAAGCCGTCGAGGCCTGCGACTTCTACGTGCTGCTCTTAGCCACGGACATCAGGGCGCCAGTGGGTTTGGAACTCTACGCTGCGCGGCGGGCGGGGAAGGACCCATTGGCCTTCCTGAAAGATGCGACCCGCTGACGAATTGTCTCCCCGAAAGGTTTCAAGCTCTCTCCTCTGACGAGGTGTCTCGCTCTATAGGCAGGAGAGGTTATGGGCCAAGTCAGCGAGACACCTCGTCACCATAAGCGTACAAGGAGCTTGAGTGCAAGGCGGGGAGACAATTCGTCACCCCAGCCGCTCGGGTCTTCATCAGGGGCGCTGAAGTGAATTGGATAAACTTCCGTAGCAATGAGGAATTAAAGGCCCTTATTCAGAAGGCCCTCGCCCAACGGATCCTGGAGCACGCCCAGGCCTTCGCCCTTAACCTCAACGATTTGGAGCTGCTCTCCGCCTTTCTGGAGGAGCTGGATCACGAGGGGAGACGCGAGCAGGAAGCTAAGGAAGCGGGCGGCGCAGGGGAGGGTGGGGTGATCATCGCCCCGGGCCGCGACGTGCCACCTGGCGGGGTCCTCGTAGAGGGCTGACAATGGCCGAGCACATCCACGTCCCCGACGAATGGAAGCGAGTCAGGCCCGAATCCCTTAAGGGCACCATCATGGTGATCGGCCAGTCCGATTCAGGCAAGACCACCTTCGCCTGTTATCTCTTTAAGGAGCTCTGTCGCCATCATGGGCGGGTCGGCTTCCTGGACTGCGACATGGGTCAGAGCACCCTCGGCCTGCCCACCACCATGACCCTGGCCCTCTCCGCTCCGGGCGAGGCGACCTTTCCGCCAAGGGGCGAGGTAGTCTCCTATTTCGTGGGTTCGACCTCCCCAAGGGGGAACATGCTGCCCACTGTGATCGGGTCCTACAAGCTCCAGATGAGAGCCCTGGAGTTGGGCGCCGAGGCCATTGTGGTAGACACCACAGGGCTTGTGGATCGCGCGGCGGGGGGCGGGGCGCTAAAACAGTGGAAGATCGAGCTCCTGGAGCCCTCGGTCCTGGTGGGCATCGAGAGGGGCGCGGAGCTGGAGCATATCCTCTGGCCGTGGCGGTGGGATAAAAGGGTGCGGGTATTCGAGCTGCCCGTATGTGAGCGTGTTACCGAGAAGGCCAGGACGGATCGAATCGCCTACCGGGAAAGCCGATTCCAGAGCTATTTCGAGCGCGCCCACACGTTGATGGTGCCCATCGGACCAGTCGTCGCCTTCGAGATCGACAAGATGACTGGGAACAGGCTTTTAGCCCTCCAGGATCAACAGGGGTTCGCCTTGGCCCTAGGCGTGGCCAAGGCCTACGATAGGGACACGCGGACCCTGGCCGTCGTCACGCCCCTCCCCAGCCTGGAGGGAGTGAGCAGCATCCGGTTTGGCTCCCTTAAGCTCGACCCAGCGACTGGGCAGGAGATAAGGTGAATTAATCAACCTCCCGCAGGCTTCGCCCTGACGGGCTCAAGCTCGAAGGGTTGGGAACCTGCGGGAGGTTTAAGCCTGCCTCTACATCTGTTGCAGCAAACAGTTGCGAACTCTCTCCCCATATGCGCACAAAGAACTTAGGCGCAGGGCGGGGAGAGAGTTCGCAAGAGGGGGCTTTTTATCTCCGCTCGCCAGCGATCCTACGCCCCCCGGCCTCGCAGCCCCTCGAAATAGGTCGGGTCGAAGGTCAGGGAGATGCGCTCCCGCAGATCACATCCCCTCGGGTCCGCGAAATCAATATACTCCGCAAACCTGCGTCCCACTTCATCGAGAAAATCTATGTATTCTACCGCATCAATGCCGACGTTGCGCAGCTCGATCCCTTCGGGAATCTTGACGCCGATGCGTGCCAGGATCTCCGAGGTGAAGGTGATCTGGTAGCGGCGAAACTCCAGTTTCCCCTGGTCAGCGTATTCCTTGCGGGTGATGTATACCTGCTGATCGTTGGCATCGTCCATCCCCTCCCCGATGACGTAGAAGGCCCAGTCCAGGATGGATTTGTGTTCAGCCTCGCCCTCCAACATGTTGTTCAGCCCACGCCCTGTCCCGAAGGAGAGCAGCCGCACCTGGCCTGCTGGGTAGCGGTCCGCATTGTAATAAAGCGCTTCCACTGCCGCTTGATAGCAGACGTTGTTGAAGCTGCCCACCCCGCCATCGATATAGCGCCCGTTGGGGCGGAAGTAAACTGGCGCGGAGATGCTCGATTCCACAGCATCGCGCAGCAGCATCTTACCGAAGGTCTTCTTCTCGAAGAAGATGGTCTCGCCGCGCACGGTATCCTTGGCCGTGATCATGATGTCCACCGCCAGGTCCTCCAGGCGGATATCGCCGAGTTCCTCTTTTAAGCGGCGGCGAATGTACGCCTTCTCATATTTCCAACCGAACTTATGCCGCAGCCGCTCGCAGAAGGGCATCGGTTGGAATACACGCTGGCACTCTTCACGATAGAAGCGGGTGAGCTCGGCGGCGCGCATGCCCACGGCCAGGCCCGCCACGATAATGGCCCCGGTGCTGGTTCCGCCCATGAAATCGAAAATCTCATTGCAGGGCTTATCCCCCTCGATCTCCTCCAGCTTCTCCAGACAGCGCGTGACGATCAGCCCGCGTATGCCGCCGCCATCGCAGGTTAGGATCATTTTCCTACCATCAGGGTTAACTATGGACATTAGAGCCTCCTTTGCCGCGCTTGCTCGCCCATAAGGAAAGATTCTACCCCTCGGGCTGAGTCCCCTTCGGAGCTGAGCCCCTCAGGGGAAGCCTTCAGGCTGAGCCTTCAGGCGAACGCCCTCGGGGCGAAGCCTTTAAGGCGAGCAAGCGCGTCCTTTCACGAGAGGTCTCTTCGTTATGGATTCCAGTAGATGTTGACCAGGTCGCGCAGCATGGCAGCCGCTGCAGGCATGGGGTCCTCTTCGTCTATGACCGCCGTTATGGTGCCGTTTATGTCGGTGTGGTAGACAATCCCCATCTGATGAGCCGTAAGGCGGGCTAGAGGATGGGATTGATCCAGTGGGGTGGGCCGCACGCTCAAATGGTAACCGTTGACGAATCCTGTAAAGTCGTACCTGGCAAAGTCTCACAAAGTCGTACCGGTCAGGTCGTTGTACAATTGCATTTGGCGCCACGTGGGGAGGGAGAAGGGCAACGCCAGTTGGTAAACAGGC
>Ga0315314_1001771_pt1 | contig 18711 bp, 14 predicted proteins | sample TDP9_MG_FD_203631 | JGI IMG/M metagenome (GOLD analysis project Ga0315314, IMG submission 203631) | Freshwater sediment microbial communities from Lake Towuti, South Sulawesi, Indonesia - TDP9 | ecosystem: Environmental > Aquatic > Freshwater > Lake > Sediment | place: Indonesia: South Sulawesi...
CCCTGTGGAGTCTTCACTACCCTCAACTCGGTTACAGCGGCTAGAAAGGAGCTACGGGGTTGCATCGGTCTCCCATACCCCGTCAAACCACTAGCTGAGGCAGTAGTGACCTCCGCAATAAGTGCAGCTGTTGATGATCCTCGATTTCCGCCCGTCTCCCAAGAGGAGTTGGAGAGAATCGTCATGGAGGTGAGCGTTCTGACGCCACCGAAGCCCATAATAGTTGGGAAGCCGAGCGATTACCCTCATCAGGTCAAAGTAGGTATTGACGGTCTCATCGTTGAGCGAGGCGCCAGGAGTGGTCTTCTCCTTCCCCAAGTGCCTGTTGAGTGGCGTTGGGATGCTGAGGAGTTCCTCACTCAGTGTTGTCTTAAGGCTTGGCTTCCGCCCGATAGCTGGCTCATGGATGGTACAAAAATCTCGAAGTTTCAAGCCATAATCTTCGAGGAGGAGAGCCCGAAGAGAGACGTGAAGAGGAAGAGCCTCTCGTGATTGATGAGCGTGTGTCTTCGTTGGTGGGACTTAGGGCTTATTTCGGTCCTTGCGGCATAGGCTATGGGCATGTGGGGCGATGCCTTCCGATAGCTGAGGAACTGCTGAAACAGGGTGCAACGATCCTCTTTTCAACATATCGTGAAGGGTTAGACTACATCAAGAAGCTGAGGCTTCCGCTCGTTGAGAGTCCGTCCATAGGGTTCTCAGTTGATGAGACTGGACGGGTCGATCTCAAAAGGACTTCGACCAAGACGTTCACTGTGATCCCGAAGTTTCTGACGCAGATGAATGCTGAGATAGAGAACATGAGGTCCTTCAAGCCGGACATAGTGATCTCGGATTCCAGGCTTTCTTCTGTTGTGGCTTCAGAGATCTTGGGCGTACCGACGGTGCTTATCCTCAATCAGTTTAATCCCATTATCCCTAGGACCAGACGGTTCCTCAACTTGTCGAGGATTGCTGATATCGGAGTCTTGACTCTTATCAGTCAAGGTTGGAGCCTCAGCGACATCATCCTGATACCGGACTTCCCACCACCGTACACGATCTCGTTGAAGAACCTTAAGATACCTAAGCGTTTTGAGAACTCCGTCAGGTTCATAGGCATGATCCTACCATCGAAGCCGAGCGAAGTGAGGGAAGCTAGGTTCACGCGGGCAGATTTGGGCGTAGAAGAACAGGAGTGCTTGATCTTTGCGCCGATAAGTGGTCCAAAGGAGGAGAGGCGTCCCCTCGTAGCTAGGTTGATGGAACTCTTTGAGGAGCTTCCTAGAGAATACCGTGTTGTGATGTCTCTGGGAGAGGTAGAGGGCGGCTCGACGCTAACTAGGAAGGGGAATCTGACTCTCATACCTTGGATTACAAACAGGCTTGATTACCTCAAAGCGTGCGACCTCGTCGTCTCTAGGGCAGGGCACGGGACAATCATGCAGTCCATCGCCTTCGGAAAGCCGCAAATATTGATACCGACTGCTGGGCATACTGAGCAGCACTTCAACGCTAGAAGGGCTCGGGAACTGGGCATCGCAGAAGTCATCGATCAAGAAGCGTTGACGGGGAGGAGGCTCCTCTCGACCATAAAGAAGATGTCAACTATCAAGGACTACTCTACGAACTTGGAGAGGATCAGAGAGGCGAACAGGCTCGATGGCGTGGAGAATGCGATAGAGGAGATCATGAGACTGCTTGAGAAAGCGCCCTAATGTTACCTCAGCACGAGCGCTCGCTCTAACGGTGCAGAGTCAAAAGGAAAGATCGTGTATACATAGTAGTAAGGCAGGTGCTGTGATGTCGGAGTGGAAGGATCTTGTTCTTTTTCTGTATGGGGATGTACGCGGGGATATCGGCTTCTGGTATTCGCATCCTGCTCAGTTTTGTATGATGTTCTTAGCACCATGGTTTCTAGGATTGACTTATACAAGCATTTCAAGTTGATGCACTTCAAACTTAAATAAATGATTTGAGCTGATTGTAGGCGGATGCTGGATTTGGTGAAGTTTGAGTATCAGCCTTGGAAGAAGATCATTGTGCATGATGTTGTGAAGGTTCCTTTGGAGCTCCTCCTTTCAACGCACAGCATAGGCGTGCCAGAGGGTGGAATAGGACGTCCGTTGACTTGGGTGGAAGGATTTCTGTTCGAGCTCGTCACGATGCCTGCCACGGAGGATGTGGTCAGGGAGCAGCTTGATGGGAAAGTGCATTGGAGCTCTCTGAGCTATTCTATTCTTGATAACTATCAGCAGAGCTTCACGATGCCTGGCAATGTGCGGATACCGGTCATCAATGTGAGCGACAACCAAGTCCTGCGAGAAATGGCGAAGTGGATCAAAGAGAGCTTTGAGAAGGCATAGTGTTTTTGACTAATCTCTGTGAGACGAGTCTAACTGATTGTTTCTATTCTCGTTTTCTATAGTACTCTTTCGCGTAGTAGAACTTGTCATATGTTCGCCTGGGGTCTAGCATGCCTGCCCTCGCTGTTTTGGTTTTGGTTGAGTACTCGTACAGGAAGGTGGGTTTCTGCAGTCTCTTCAGGAGCTCTAGGTTCTTGGCGATCTGTCCGCTCCTGTTCGTCCAGATCACAATGGCTGAGTCGCAGTCCTCAATCATTGCCTTCTCCCTATCGTTCAGGTTCTTGCCGTACTGCACCGTTTTCCAGTTACCCGCATTGTACCTCATTGTGAGGGCGTGACCGACGACGACGTTCTCATATCCCTTGGACTTCAAGTAGTCCTGATAAAGCCTGTTCGCTCCAAGGGCTTCGCCAACGATGAACGCTGTCTTCTCAGCCATAGCGTCGTCTATTCTGTCCCTCACCTCTCGGGGCAGCACCTCAGCCTTGAAGGCTTTGCTCCCCATTAAGAGTAGCTTCTTGTTCTTCATCTATTGCTCTCCTTCATCCTATGCTGCGAATCTACATTAGCCTTTTGCTCACGAAGAAAAGCACAGATTACCTCGACAATTCATTCAATCGTGCATAGGGGACCCAAAGCTCTTGGAAACCTATATCTCTCACCAAGGCGGCTACTGAGCTGATTGGATGTGACTCAAGAACCAGCCTATTGCGATAAGAGGAGCGAGTTCTGGAAACGCCACTTCGACATGGCGCAGGACTATGAAGCTTATCTTAAGCAGTCCAGCGCCGAGCATGTTAAACGATGGCTTGAAAACGCAGAACGATCTCCCGACGTTACGGAAGAGCAGCGTCAACACCTCCAAGGCTACGATCGGAAGTTGAATGTGCTGATGTATGCGGGTGTCTGGTGTGGAGACTGTGCTCGGACGGGTCCCATGTTAAAGAGGATCGTGGATGCCTGTGGCGAGAAGGTTAAACTCAAGGTCATCGAGCAAGACGCATCGGAGGAGCTGCAGGACGAGCTGAGGATTCTAGGTGGACTGCGCACGCCTGTTGTCGTCTTCCTGTCCGAGGACTGGTGGGAGGTTGACCGTTTTGGCGACCGTACTCTCTCCGTCTACAGGTCTAGGGCTGCCAGAGAAGCCCGAAGAGGCTTGGACAAAGGCGTCCTCAGCCACGAAGCCCTCGCCACACAGCTCCAAGAGTGGGTTGACATCTTCGAGCGCGTCCTACTTATGCTCAGGCTTGCGCCATTTCTGAGAAAACGGTACGGTGACTAGACGGTCAAGGATTCTCTATCCATCAAGATTTATATTCTGTGTTCGTGTTGCTTGTTGGTAGGTAAGGATATTGAACGCCAAGCACCTACTCATAGTATACTTCACTGAGACAGGCAATACCAAGTTGATGGCTGAACTCATCGGAGAGGGAGCTAGAGGTCTACGGGTTGATGTAGAGATCAAAAGGATTGAAGAGTGTAAGCTCGAAGACCTATCTAGAGCTGACGGAATAGTGGTGGGTTCTCCAACGTATTTCAGCAACATGGCATGGCAGGTGAAGAAGCTCATCGACGAGTCCATAGCCCAATACCGAACGGGACATCAGCTCCAGAACAAGGTCGGAGGATGCTTCACATCCGCGGGGACGAAGGAGGATGCTACGGATTGCATAAGAATGCTGGAGTTGGCCTTTGGCAAACACCATCGGATGAAGATGGTTCCAGGGATCATAAGAGTATCTGATGACCGGTGGGAAGAAGTCATCAAAACATGCAGAAAATATGGGGAAGAAATCGCAGGAAAAATGATAGATTAACCCACCTTTTTCGTCACACAGCTTAAGAAGATAAGTCTGCAGTGGAATGGTTGTCCATTCTTGTCCCTTGCTCTGTGTTTTGTTTGGTTACAGTAGTTTCACATAAAAAATCGTGGAGATTCAGACTGTTGAGTCGATTTGTCGTGAGGTTCACTCGTCTGAGGCGGGCAAGGCTGGTCTCTCCAAATCTAGGGAACTACCTCTCTCTGCGCTCACTTCTGGACATAGTCTTCTCCAATCCTGTGTTCGATCAGGTCATACAGGTGTTCGGATACTTCACGTGGATAACCGCCTTAATAGGCAACCTAGCAGGTCAAACGCTTTTCCTTGCCCTATCGATCCTCTCTCTCGTTTTCTCGACCTTTTTGATTTCCTTGACTTTCCTAGGCGAAAATGTTGAATGAAGAAGACTACTCATGAGATTGAGTGGCTGTTCGGTGTGATGAGTGGCTTTTCTTCGCTAGCCGTGGGATGAGTAAGCCGTATGCAGAAACGAGGATGAGGGGTGTGTGCAGGGTTAGCATCCAAGCTGTGTAGCCGGGCATCACGAAGAAGGACAGGGCGTTGAAGAGTCCTATGAGCAAGCCCGCTAGGCTGGTGATCCTGACAAGAGGCTTGTTGACTCTTGGATAAATCAGGGTCAGGAGGGCGATGATGACCGGCGTTGTGGGGCAGAAGGTGACGCCGAAGGGCGATGTGAGCAACAGGAGGGGGCTGAAGTTCGGAGTCAAGTCGGCGTTAATCGGGAACCAGAAGGCCAAGACCGAGAAAGGTATCACCCAGTACCTCCAAGCCGGGAGCCGAGGAAAGACGTACTCATTCTGGGGCTTGAGGGCTTCCCACAGCCAGAACAAGCCCACGATCAGGATCATGACGAGGTTCCCAGCTATCATGGTAAGCCCATAGCTTGGTGTCACGGCAATGTGCTGACCGAAAGCGAAGAACAGGAAGAGGACTCCGAAGTAGGCGTCGGCAAGCCTACCCATCCTTTGTCCATATCGGTAGAGGGCAAGGAGTATTGCAATAGTAACCACATGAATTATTGGGCTGAGCCAAGAGTATGCAGCAGAAGTCTGGACAACAACCTCCTTGATCACAAGCGGAGTCTCTTGACTGGCAAAGGGCTTAGAAGCAATCGGCGGAAGAAAAGTGCAAAGGAAAAGCACGATGAGAATGACTTGAGTTCTCCTACCCCCTTCCATAGCGGGCTCTAGCCTACAAATCTACTTTAGACTTTCGCTCACAAAGAAAAACACAGATTAACTTACTTCTTGTCGTTCCAGTAGGGTTTGGTGCGTAAGTACTGTATCTTAGACTTCAGTAGGTCCCTGTAGAACTCCTTCTCGTCTCTGTGCATCCTTGAAAGGATCTGGTAGGCTGTCTGCGGGCCTACGCCGTGGACAAGCAACGCTATGACAGCTTGTCGCCCATAAGATAGGATCAGGTCAGCCGTCTTCCTGCTGTAAGTAAGCCTCTCCTGCTCCTCGGGACTCAGTGGCTCCTGATCCTTCCACTGCTTCAACAGAGCAAGCACATCCTTAGGACTCTGGTTCCGCTCCACCAACGCAAGCAGAGATGAGCCGCAGTTGCTACACTCGGGTTTCTGAGCTAAGATGCGGACTCGTTCTTTGCTGTTCCATTCTCCGCAGTTCAGGCAGGCAAGTTGAACCATCCTTGCTTCTAGGCTTTTCCTCATATACTCCAGCTCGTCCTTGATGACATACTCAGGCACCATCAACTCCTCGAGATCAGCATACTCCATCAAGATGTGCCTTGAAAACGGACTAGGATTAGCCACAAGCTTCGCAGAGACCTCGACTTCGCCTCTGCTAACGGCATTCACCAACCACTTAACCCTGTCCAAGTCCACCTTCTCTTGGTATGCTTCCCTCATGGTCTCCCTGTAGATCGGCGTGTTCTTGAATCTGCGGTGCAGGTCGTCCATCATCTCAGAACTCAGAGTCTTGCCCCGTCTCAGGACGCCGAAACGCTCAGCCACAAACTTCATCTTATATCCAAAGGGGAACCGAGCTTCAAGATACTCCAAGAAACGCTTCTCTACATCCTCAGCCGACAAAGGCAGAAGAAGCTTAGCAACCTTCTCCAGGTCAAACTTGTCCAGCTTCTTAGGCGCCTCGACGAGGATGCGGTAAGCATCATTCCACCAGCCGAGGATCAGCTCATGCTCCGAGAGAATGGCGTCAAAGATGCATCCCAGCGTCCTGTTCACTCGTTCGCCGAAGGAGGAGTGAATAATCAGATACTTCTCATAAGCCTCCAGCACAATCCTCCGATCAGTTGGCACAGGGACCCCCATGGAGCCCGCTGCCCCAACCTCGTCCGCCGCAGCCTTCAACGCCTCAGGCTCCACCCTCAGCCCCTCAGCTAAAGCCTTAACAGCCAGCTCCTTTGAGCCTAGTCTCTCGATCTCAGCAGCCAATTCAGCCCTGAGCCGACCTGTCTCCTCAGCCAGTTCGAACGGCACAGGTACAAGCTCCCCGTCCCAGCCAGGCAGGGCACCAAGTGGATCGTCGCTGGGAATCACATGGAGCCTTCCCTCTTCCTCGTCGATCTGCACGATCCTCCAGACCCGCCCCCGCATGATGACGTTTAGCCCTACCCTGGCCCTCAAAGACCAGAACTCGTCTCCTACTGTTCCGATTACCCGATCCGTGAGGACATTGACGAAGGGATATCGCCGCTCGTCAGGAATCATGCTGAGATTTTCGAAATAGTACCTCCTACCCTTACCCGTCTCCTTCAACCTCCCACCGACCCGTGCAACCAACCCCAAACTAACCAAGAAATTGGCTAAATCCCTGAACTCCTCCTCAGGAAACGCCCTGTAGGGATAAGCCCGCCTAGAGATTGTGAGTGTCTCCTCAGGCGACACCCCACCCAACTCGATGGCTAAGCCGACGACCTGATGCGCCAAAACGTCAAGCGCACCCTCTTGAATCCTAAGAGGCTCCAGCTTCCCTTCCCTAGCCCTCCTGACAGCTGAGATGGACTCCAAGGCGTCGTCACTGTAGGTGGGAATGATTATGCCCTTTGAGAGCGCCGCCAGCCTGTGACCAGCCCGCCCAACCCTCTGAATGAGCGCCGAGACCAGCCTAGGGCTGTGATACTGGACGCTGAGATCGATCTTGCCCACATCTATGCCGAGTTGCAGCGTGGAGGTACAAACAATCGCCTTGACTCTCCCCTCCTTGAAGTCATCCTCAATCGTGTGACGTAGCTCCCTTGAGAGGGACCCGTGATGGACAGCGATGTCAGGGCTGAGTGTGCTCATCCGATGTCCCATGGCCTCTGCCTCACCCCTGCCATTCACAAAGACTAGAGTCGACTGGTGCTCGTCTACCAGCTCCTTGATTCTTCTCAGCCGACAGGCAGCGTCAGGTGACATCCTGAGGTCACCAGCAAGGTCGAAGTCCTCCTCAGTCGGCATAGGGAACTCCACCCTGTACTCGAAAGGTTTTGCTGTCGGTACCTCGACGACGTGAACCAGACGCCCACGTCCCGCAAGAAACTTCCCTATCTCCTCAGGATTCCCAATAGTAGCGGAGAGACCAACCCTCTGCACAGGTCTGCCCGTAGCCAATTCAAGCCTTTCAAGCCCTATAGTCAGCTGCACGCCGCGCTTGGACTCAGCCAACTCGTGGACTTCGTCGATGACGACGCTCCTAACGCTTCGGAAGTTCTCCCTCATCTGCCCTGAGACAAGAACAGCCTGCAGAGTCTCAGGAGTAGTGATAAGCATCACAGGTGGAGCCGCCAGCTGTTTCCTGCGAATCGACTGCGAAGTGTCCCCGTGCCTGATCTGGATATCGAAGTCAAGATGCTCAGACCAGAACTCAAGCCGCCTATGAATATCTCTATTCAGAGCTCGAAGAGGCGTAACATAGATCAGCTGGACTCCACCAGACTCCTTAGGCTCAGTCATGACTCTGTGAAAGAGAGGAAGAAGCGCCGCCTCCGTCTTGCCGCTTGCAGTCGGAGCAATGAGTAGAACATTCTCTCCCCTCAGTATCGGACCGATCCCCCTTGCCTGAGGCGGCGTCGGCTCCTCCATTCCAAGAATGCTGAGCCCTTCCCTAATCTTAGAATGGAGCAGCTCAAAGACGTTACCCGACATCCAGCGATCCTCGGAGCTTTGGATGGACTAGAGCCTATTGGACTCTATGTTAAGAGAATTTGAAGGAGCTATTAATGTGTTCTCAAAGGGGCTTTGGGTTCAGAACACATCATCCAAGACAAGAAGAGAATTGAGAGAAGGGGGGATTTAGACTCAAGACTTCTCCATATTAATGACAGCTTTTTCGACCTTGCCTAAGAGATAGTCCACCTCCTTCTCGGTGATTATGAGCGGCGGCAAGAATCTAGCTACGTTATTTGTTGAAAGTGTCGACTTCACTCCTAGTTTCCTCAATTCCTCCTGAAAGGTCATAACATGTTCCTTCGTTGGGAAGACGATGCCGATGAATAGACCTAGCCCTCTGACCTCCTTGATAAGGTCGGTCTTGATGTTGCTCAGCCCTTCCCTGAGCTGTTTTCCTCGATCGACAACGTTCTTCGTGATGTTCAGCTTCCTCATCTGCTGGATCGCAATTGTAGCTGAGAGCGTCGCCATGGGGTTGCCCCCAAATGTTGACCCATCATAGCCTGACTTCATCTCCTTCGCAATCTCCTTGTTGGTCACGACAGCGGTCACGGGGAAGCCGCCGCCGAAGGACTTGCCTATCGCCATCAGGTCAGGTACGATCCCGTAGACATCAGACGCCCACCACTGTCCCTCTTTCATTGCTACTCTGCCGAAGCCCGTCTGAACCTCGTCCACGATGAGCAGAGCCCCTTGTTCCGTACACAGCTTCCTCAACGCCTTAGCATAGTCCCCTCGGGCGGGGTTGATGCCTCCCTCTTCTCCCTGAACCAGTTCAAGGATGACGATCTTGGCACTGCCGTCCTTCAGCTTCTTCTCAACTGCTCCAAGGTCGTTGAAGGGCACAAAGTGAACCCAGTCAAGCCTATCTAGTCCGAAAGGCTTCCTGTACTTCTCGTTACTCGTTACAGCGACAGCGCCGTGGGTCCTCCCATGGAAGCAGTTGAGCATGGCAACAACACCTGTCTGATAGGTGTACGCCTTAGCGAACTTGAGACACTTGTCGACAGCTTCGCCACCGGAGTTCTGGAAGTAGAACTGGTCGAGCCTCTCTGGCATCATAGGCATTAGCGTCTTTATGAGTCGAGCCCTGTTGACTTGAACCTCGTCCTCCTTCATCGTGATCAATGTAGACGCTTGGTTGAACAATCCCAGGGCGACTTCGCTGTTAGAGTAGCCGAGGTTGGCTGCTGAATAGTTGCTATCCAAGTCTAGGTAACGTTCGCCGAGGATGTCTGTGATCCAGACTCCCTCGCCGTAAACGGGTATGATGTCCTTCTCTACGTGGGAGACAGGTATCTTGTGCGTTTCATGGAGCTCTATCGCCTCCTTCGAGGAGATTTCGGAATAGCTAAGAAGGGAGACAATCTTCTCGACGGCCTCGGCGTAATTCTTCTCTCCAACAAGCTTTTCATTTACTATTCCGAGAACTATCTTCCCCTGTTCTTCACTGAGGGGCTCCCTGTCAGATAGAGGAAGCTTAGCTCTCTGACAAGAAGTCTCTATCTCTTTGACAATGCCGGCTGCAAGAGTTTGAGGGAGAGTTACGTCGAATACCTCGCAGAACCGTTCAAAAGTTGGGTTAGACCTTCCTGGTTTCTTCTCCGGATCGATCACGAGGACGCTCGCAAGGTTCTCTCTTAGTACGGCTTCTTCCATGATCCCACCTGTGAATATGGTATCTTTTGAAACGGATATTTATGTTTTGCGACATTAGTGTCATAAATCAGACCGACCTAGTCATGAATGATGCAAGCGAATCCACTGCTACCAGGGCACTCGGCAGAACCCAAAAAATCGAAGAGACAAGAAGATATGTCATCACCAAAGGCGTCTCCATAGCAGCGGAGAGCAACGAGTTCGTCCAGCTTCAAGATTACAGAAGTTAACTAGTGTTCTAGTTCAGATATTATGTGCATGAGAAACTCTCTGCTTTTTGCCATGTTCACTGCATCATTTACATCGTTTTCATCGATTTCCAATACTATTGGGGTGCCGAGTCCTTTTGTTAAAACCAGTTCCAGCACTTTCCGAAAATCTATTTCTCCTTGTCCTAAGGGGAGATTATCTGTCCCTTTGCCGGCTACTACACCTTTGCAATCCGACATATGTATCAAATCAGTATGGTCGATAATGAGCTCAAGGAATCCTTCAGGGGTTAAAGTGTCGATATCAAGAAAAGCTCTCATCTTGGGATGTTGTGCAAGGAAGTTGCATACGTTTTGCGCATGAGCAACATCAAAGCATAGTTTTAGTGAATCTGAGCGCACCTCTCTTATGACTCGAAGCAGGTCGTTGGGTGAAGCAGTGAAGATGAGGTGGAGTACTTCATTGAGGCGTATACATGTGTTGATGTTTTCGAGACAGAGCATCATACCCAAGTCCTCGCAAAGATATATCAAAGACCGAATGCCCTCAACGCACTTCTGAAAAGCTCTATTACGAAGAGAAATCATCTCATCAATTGTGCCTAGCTTCAAAACGCTTTGAAAAGCGTGAAAAACGACGCGTTTACAGTCTATCAGAGCTGCCAATTGAATTGCCCTCTCAAGACACAATAAGCCACGTTCCCTACGGCGTTGATCAATGGCATCTGATATCGTTAGTTCGCTCGGTGTGTGAATCGAAGTAAACTCTAAACTACTAGAGTAATCGCGAAGAATCTTCTGCATCGATTCAAAGGAATACTTTAGTTGATCTTCAAATGTAATGATTTCCACAGCTCTGAATCCCTTAGAGATCCTATCTTCCAGCTGAGATGGAACATACGCTGCTTTGGCAGCGATGATCAGTGTCATGAGATTATCCTTACATTACGTCAAATCATTTCCTATTCGAAGATCAATATATCCACAGTCCAGCTGTTAATCCCTAAATTATAAAAAGAAGGGGAAATTATGCCTTAAGGCATCTCTCCAGCAGAGTAGAGCAGTGAATTGAAAAGTACCTTGAAGGTGCCGTGGGCTTGGCTTCTGAAGAGCGGTGAGAACCCGATGAGGATCGCCGTGCCCTCGCCCATAGGGAGCTCCGCTAAAGCTGTCTTTCCGAGGAGTAGCTTCTCGCCGAGAATCCAGCCACTCAACAATGGATTCGTCTCAGGGTAGACTGCCACGTTCTCGCCGAGCTTGACGTCAAAGGCGGGGCTGCCCTCGAAAAAGATGGCTTCCTCCCTGTCGAGTCCATAGGCGATAGGGCTGGTTGTGTCGAAGACGGCACGCAGTATCGAGCCTGGGATGTAGAACTCAGAGGGCTCCTTTCCTTCTAGGACATTGACCGCTGGAGCAGATAGATCCTTTATAGCGAAGTTGCATGCATCGTTCACTGTCACGATGGTTCCTCCTGAGCCTAGGAACTTCAAGACCTCGTTTACTCCTTGCCTACCTATGCCGACACGGTACTTTGTAGGATAGCGTGCCATGGCACCGAAGCCCATTCTCGCCGCGGCGGCCATGCCGTGGACGATCAGCTCTCGCGGATAGTCTGCGAAGAAGAGGACGTCGAAGCTTGAGAGGTTTCCTTGCCTAACGTCCTGAGGTGTGAGCGTCTCAAAAGAGAAGCCGAAGTTCTCAAGGACAAACCTCGTCCATCCCTCATCAGCCTGCGACGACCAAGCCTTGTAGATTCCGACACGGGGCTTCTTCAACTTGAATACGGTCTCAGGCTTCTCGTCTATTCCGTAGAAGCTCAGCCCAAGGCTCTTAGAGAAGCTCTTAACCGTGGCAAGAGCCTTCTTGCTGCCCTCAACTAGGAATGTGCCCTGAAGGAAAGTTGTGTCGCCAACTTCAAGCGAGTCGTAGATTCTGAAGACATCCGCACCTTCATCGAGAAGCTGGTTCACCGCCTTGAAGGAGACGTTCCAATCTGTCGTGAAGGCGTAGAAGGGCTTGCCTTCGTCGAAGATCTTGCCAGCGGGTACACTAACCTTGTCCACGGGCTTGAGCTTTGCGTTGAACTTCTCGTCGGTCTGATGGGCTTCAACATGCATAATCAGTGGAAGAGTGTGCGCCGTTACGTCGTAGGGTCGTATGGGCGCCTGCTTAGGGTCGTCTCTGAGGTCAGGATACTCCTGAATCTCCAGCATAGTCTTCGCGAACCTCCCGTACGGATGGGCGAAGGGAATGACATAGGAACCCGCGGGATACTTCACACCTTCAGCCTCGAAGGGTTCTTCAGCCACGTGAACCTGGACATCGCCGAAGATCAGGGTGTTCAGGAGCACTGCGGCAGTATCAAGGTCTTTCTGCTTTGGAGGAAGGACGAAGGCAAAAGGACCACCCTCAGGATTCAGAGCCCTCTTAGCAATCGCCAAGCTGCCGCGGAGCCAGAAGTCCCTGTAGCGGGCCGCATTCCTCAGGCAGGCGAGGGCTGCTGAAAGCTCGTAGTCGACGATGTCGCGGAGCGTCCATTTGCCGCCTGTCCAAGGATAGGGATTATACCACCTCTGCTTCAGAGGGTGATATCCCCTGCCGCCAGTCATCTCCTGGGGTCTGACCTCTACGGGAGTGGCTATTCTGACACTAGCAGCCTCTGAGAGGATTCGAACCCCGCCGTGGTAGTGCTGGTAAGCTCTGGCAGGAGTCCAAGCGTCATAGATACAGTGGCTGATGACGCCTTTCTTGCCCTCGGTTATGAGCTCATTCTGCATGCTGGTGCCGAGGAAAGCGATCTCCGACTGGAGTACGGGATCCACATTTGGGTCTATCGGGTCGACGAAGGGGGGCACGTAGAGCCTTGGACCGTTGCTCCCCATCTGGTGGAGGTCGTAGACGATCTGGGGGTGCCACTTGTTGTGGATCTCCGCGACAGCGAGGCGGGTCTCCTTCTGTGTGAACATGAACCAGTCTCTGTTGTTGTCATGCCCAACGTATTTGTGATACATCCATGGCGGACCCGTCCCCTCGTAGGGCGTACCAAGGGTCTCCTTGTACCATTTGACAACGATCTGGTGACCATCCGGGTTGAGGCTGGGCACAAGTAGCAGGACGACGTTTTTGAGAATCCTCTTCACCTCAGGCGTGTTCTTCCTAGCCAGCAGATACGCTAGCTCCATGGACATCTGGGAAGCGGCGATCTCAGTCGAGTGGATGCTGCAGGTTATGAGGACGATCGTCCTCCCTTCGGCGAGGAGGCGCCTCTCCTCCTCAGCTGTCATGCCCGTTGGGTTGCTGATCCTAAGTTGAGTCTGACGGATCTTCTCAAGATTCCTGAGGTTATCAGGCGACGTGATGACGAGTCTGATGAAGGGATTGCCCTCTGTCGTCTCGCCGAGAACGTCCATCTGAACTCTGTCGGAAGAGTCGGCGAGCTTCTGGAAGTACTCAACCATCTGGGGCCAGTCAGCGAGCTCTCTGTCCGTGCCGACTTTGGAACCTAGAAACTTCTCTGGAGAAAGTTGTTTTGACTTAGTTCTTCCCATGATTAGAGTGAGGTAATCATTATATAAGACTATATCGATTCCTGTTTCCGGTCTGACAACGCTCTCTTTGCGAGTTTTCTCATCCTTCACCAATCATCCAATTTAGTGTACTCACGAAGGCGTTCGTGATAATGGAAGTTTCAGTTGAAGAGCACAATGTTCAATGGATCAGAGCTCGTGATTTCCTGATGAACAAGATGAAGACACTCAGAGAAATGAAAAACGTTTCAGCAGAACACAAGAAAGGATCAAAAGAGAGATATGGGGTAAAAGATACGGATTCTCGGCTCTTTTGATAGAGGAAAATAAAGGAAGAGACGCGATATTGACATTTTGGTTGAAATTGAAGAACCACATCGGATTCTTTGATCTCTAGAGCCTAGAAGAATGGCTCCGGAGATTTCTTAGGACGAAAGTCGACCTCGTTGGTAAGAAGGCATTTGAACCAAGAATTGGAGAACCAGATCCTCAAAGAAGCTGTCTACGCATGAGAAAATGGTTGGGTTTCGCTCTTCTTAGCTCAAAGAGTGTTTACATACAATGAGAGCGGAGAATCAAGAATGAGAAGCCACGCCTAAACGAGCAACAAACATTGTTTTGACAGGGTTGACAAGCAGTGGGATGAAATGCGGGAGAGGTTTCTCCCAGAGTGTGAGAGAGAAAGCCTTCGCCGTTGCCAAGGTTCGACAAGGCAAACGTGCTGGTGACATTGGAGCCAGAACAGACTTCATCACCGAAGGGTTTGTTCAAAGAGGCTTGAGAGTAATCGCCTTCAAAGACCCGTAGCTTTTTACAGGAGACTCTACGCTGGCAGTCTCTATCGTTTACTACCGTATACAGACTATTTTGCTAGGAGTGGCTTGATCTTCTCGTAGAATTTGTATTGATTATTAACAACGGAAGCGTCTCGCAAAGTGTGTCGCGATAAAGAACATTGTCTGCAAGCCTTTCTTGTACAAGTTCACGGTTATCATCATGGATTACCAAGACTGTTTCCATCCCCAGAGACTTAGCAGGAAGGAGATCAATATCAGGTGTATCACCGACGCACAGAACTTCGGAAGCTTGAAATTTGTACTTGTCGAGAAACCTATGGTACGCACTTTTCTTCCAATCCGAGTGCGGAGCTTTGAGAAACTCCTTCGAGGCTGAATCAACAGAATCAAAGTACTCTTTTATACCGATATTCTGCAAAATGCCTTCTATTCTTTCTTTGCTTGAAAGTGTTACTATGCCTAGAACAAGTCCGTTCACTTTCAGGCAACGCAACATATCAATGATTGTGTCTTCTAACTTGATTTTTCTCTCTCTGGATATGCGATGAAACAGCTCGTTGATCTCGTCTCTGCGGAATGAACCAAGTTGAAGTGCGGCATCTTGAAGCTTCAAGTATGGGTCCATGTGCGTGCTTCTGGTGAGTGCTTGGTCAAGGTGAGCTATTGCCTGTTGCCTAGTCAATGGAAGCCGAGCGCAGGATTCCTTAACAATTTCTTCTCGGATCTTTCGCTTCAGTTCTGCGTCTATGGGGACTAGGACGCCATCGAAATCGAAAAGAACGCCTTTTATCATTTGCGACGTCTTGCCTCCGTAGATAGATGTTCCATGGTCACTGAAATTCATGCCTGTTCTGTCATTTTCTACGGGAATAAAGTTATATGGTGACTACTATATAAAAGAACTTGTACGTAAACTGGACTGAAAGGAGACGTTTTCATGGTTGAAGAAAAGAAAAGAACCAAGCTTATTCCACCAGAAACGGCAGTAAGGAATGCTTGGGCGCGCACTTCTCAGCTGTCTTCGAATGAAGCAGTTAGATTGGATGCTGATAGAGCGAAAAAGCAAATGGACAATATCAAGAAATGGGCTGATGAAAAGGATGATGAAGAGAAGAAATACGTCAACCAAGTGTATTCGGCTATCGAATCAGCCTATCGCAATTTGGTCACCGCCATTAATGGACGTGATTTGAATTTTGCTGAAGTGGATAAATTAAGAGAAAAGCAAATGGAGAACCTTGAGTATGCATCCACATTCAGTTCTGAACTGCAAAGTCTTGTCCCTAGGATATCAGGCATGACAGTAGGAGGCGCTACAGGAGGAGCCCTAGTCAGCGCTCTTGTCGAAAGCTTGTTTCCTCCAAGTCTAAAGCACTACGCTATGCCTCTTGTGCTGGCCTTCGGAGCGGCAATAGGATATTTGGCACACGGAATGATTGTGGTACCTTGGGTTAGACGACAGAAGCAGAGAGAACTCATTAAGTCGGATCACGACAGAATCTTATACTATAGACAATATGTCACTAGAGTAAGGACAACCTTGAAGGCGCTCTACGATGAGGTGGACGAACTACATTTGGGTATTTTTGAAGGAACCTACGACGAGAAAGCTGATGCTAATAAAGTTGTCGATAGAGTTCTAGTTGGCATGGAGCCTAGTATGTGTAAGTATGTTGCTGACCACATAGGCGTAGGAAGGAACGGAAAGTGTCTTATTACTCCTGATTTCTGGTCAATGTGCGAAACAAATCAAGATGTTGAAAAATGCAAATACTGGCCGGAACGCCGACGGAAATGACATGAATCGATCGATCCTTCATCAATGGAAAGCACTTGGAAATGGACTGCTGTCCCAAAGAAACCACTAGAAAGAGTAGAGGAATTCCTCAAGAGCGCTGGGAGCCAAAACAATCTGCTCTGGGCCATCAAGGCACGTTCCGAGAGATAATCGAACGGTAGGAGCGGAGACCTGCAAAAAAAGGACTTACATCCTGCCTCTAATGGCAGCGGCCCCTGCATGCTTAGAGTCCTTGTGGGCTGTCCGGTACTCGGTATGGATTTGTAGCGAGTCCAAATATCTGGAAAGTGTCCTAATAGAAGTCTTGATATCAGTAATAGCCACGACTACTGTTGTTAGGTCAGCTTGAAGAAGTCAAAGGGCGGTGTTCTATGTTCTACTTGGGATATGATTGTATGATGTAGATTGGGGATCTAGCCTCTTCAATTGATTCTAGTGCTAGCATTCGCCCTTTGGGATCAACTATCTCTTCGATGGTCCAGAATCGACAGCATGAAGAATATGGTTTGAGAGCATGATTAACCACATCTTAGAAAACTCAAAAGGAACATGTGGCGGAATCTCGACTCTTCCGAAGAGCCTATTAGACCTGTTCTTCAGTCTTGTCTTTGATCGATAGACAGTGCCCTCCTGAATGAATTCAACATATATAGTATCCCAAAGAAGCAGATCAGATATCATGCGATGCGCAATGATATCGAACGATGCAACAAAGAGAGATTTCAAACGATCGATGTTCAACACAGATGGAATCGAAACCAAGAATCGGAGAACAGATCCTCAAAGAAGCTGTCTACGTATGAGAGAAAGAGTAGGTTTCGCTCTTTTTTGCTCACAAGATGTTTATATACAATGAGAGCGAAAAAACTAAAACAGGGAGATGTGCTCCAATGAGTAGTAAACAGTATTTTGACAAGGTTGCCAGGCAATGGGATGAGATGCGGAAGAGCTTCTTCTCCGAGGGCGTAAGAGAAAAAGCCTTCGCTGTCGCCAAGGTTCAGCAAGGCGGGCTTGCTGCTGACATTGGAGCTGGGACGGGCTTTATCACTGAGGGGCTTGTTCGAAGAGGCCTGAGAGTGATCGCTGTAGATCAGTCCGAAGGGATGATCAAGGAGATGAAGAAGAAGTTTCACGGCGTTGATACCATTGATTATCGCAAAGGTGAGATAGGAAACCTTCCAATCGAGGATGGAGAAGTTGACTACGTCTTTGCTAACATGCTACTGCACCACGTGGAAGAACCCCTCGCCGCAATCAAGGATATGACGAGAATCCTACGTCCCAACGGCATCCTCGTGATCACTGATTTGGACGAGCATGAATTCGAGTTCTTGAAGACGGAGCAACATGACCGATGGATGGGGTTCAAGAGAGAAGATGTTAAACAATGGTTTGTCAGAGCAGGACTCAGAGACGTAGTCATCGACTGTGTGGGCGAGAACTGCTGCGCCTCATCTAGTTGCGGAGACGACTACGCAAGCATCAGCATATTCGTGGCTTTGGGCAAGAAATAAGGAAAAGGAGATCATCTTTACCAAGGAAATGGCAGGTCGTCGTATCCGAGGAGGATGTCATAGACATCTGTCCTCCTGTCTGTCATGATATGGTTGAGTCTGGACCTGTTCTTCGCCTTTCGGGCTTCCGTGAGGCTGCAATCAGCGACGATGATCTCTTCCTGATCCCTGCTGGCTGGACCAGCAAGGATCAGTCCTCCTGGGTTGGTTATGAGGCTGTGCCCGAGGAAGGGTTGGTCTCTCTCTATCCCGATCCTGTCAGCGGCAGCGATGAAGACCGCGTTCATGTTGGATTGAGCCACGCAGACTGCGGGGGTTATCTTATCCTTGTTGGGCTGCACCTCTCTCCCCACCACCCAGTTCGTGCAATTGAGGATTATGTCCACCCCTTGGACCGCGTATATGCGCGTCACTTCTGGGAACCAGAGGTCGTAGCAGACCATGAGACCGATCCTACCGACCTCGGTATTGAAGACCGGCAGCCCTAGGTCGCCCGGCTCGAAGAAGAGCTTCTCCCTGTTCCAGAGGTGGAGCTTACGGTACTTGCCGATGTAACCCTCTGGACCAAGGAGGACTTCTGTGTTGCAGAGGCGGTTCTCCTCTCTCTCCGTAATACCTGCGGCTAGATAGATTCCATGTTCCATAGCAGCTTCTTCCCATACCTTTGTTGTAGGTCCCTCGGGAACAGGCTCTGACAGCTCGAAAGCTTCCCTTCGTGTCTCGAAGACATAGCCTGTGTTCGCCAGCTCGGGCAGAACTACTATGTTCGCTCCTTTCTTGACGGCTTCCTCGATAAACCTTAGCGTCTTCTCCACGTTCTCCTCCTTTTGTCCAATCCTCGGCTCGATCTGGCAGCACGCGACCCTGACAAGACTCTCCTTAACCT
>Ga0315314_1001772_pt1 | contig 18707 bp, 15 predicted proteins | sample TDP9_MG_FD_203631 | JGI IMG/M metagenome (GOLD analysis project Ga0315314, IMG submission 203631) | Freshwater sediment microbial communities from Lake Towuti, South Sulawesi, Indonesia - TDP9 | ecosystem: Environmental > Aquatic > Freshwater > Lake > Sediment | place: Indonesia: South Sulawesi...
ATTATCCCGATAGCACATGAAGTTGCGCAGGGAGAGCTTTGAAGGTATCATCTCTTATAATTATAATAAAACGGAGCGAAAAATAAACGATGAAAGGAGAACAAGATGGCTAAAAAGGTTAGCTTAATGGCGGTCAATAGCGAGTTGCGGCTAGCTAACAATGGCATAACCATTAGGATAGTTGATGATCAACGGGAAAGGAATGGGCGGCTTAGAATTGGAAGGGCAATAATAGAATGGAAGCCCACTCCTGGACCTGGTAGACCATCTAGGCCTTTCAAGAAGACCTGGGATCAAATCATTGATTTCATGAAAAGCTGACTGCAATGTAAACCTGCACTCTCCGCTGGCTGCAATCCTTTAAATAAGATACTTGCGAAGTGCGGATTTGTACTTCGGATTTATGCCGAAGTTTTTGGTTTCCTTTTTGCCTTCCCTTATAATATTTATAATATCTAGCCGTTCCTTTTTCCACAGCCCTTCAATTCTTCTAGTAATACCTCCAAACACACCACGAAGGCTCCTGCCATCAACTTGCTCACCCATATGTTCAGTCATTGCTTTAGAAAGTTGCTCCAGATTAAGCGTTCTATCATATTTAGTAAGTATAGCGTAATAAGCATATTCCAGTGGATACTTTTCACGGGAAGAAGTGAGATATTTTTTCAGCTCATCATCCTCCCATTCTGTCAACGGCTTGAGTTCAGTTGGCTCTGGTGCCGGCTGCATCGCTCGAATTTGGTCTAAGGCTTGCCTCAAAGCTTCTTGAACCTCCTCCACTGTGATGGCTTTCGCTTTCTTTTCCAAGAGTCCCTTCATAATACTTCTCGCTCTTTGTTGAAGAGGGCTATTCCACTTCTGGAGCTCCTCTCGAATTTTTTGCCATGCACGCCAACGTTTGACATAGTTGTCTAACTCTCCACTTTCTACAGCTTCCCTGGACAGACGCCATAGTTTGTCAGACTGGGCGGAAAATCCTTCTTTAGGGACGTTTAGTGTGGAGGCAAATACCAAACTGCCACCAAACGGCCCTCTATAAGTGAGGTCATGAAACTCAAAGTCAATGCCATTAGTCAAGACCCCCAGCGGGACACCGGTCACAGTGCCATAACCAAGGAGTTGATTGCGACCGTAGTCGTCTAGCTTATCTCTGAGTTTCTTTGTTTCAACAAATAGCACAGCCTTGCCCTGAATTTTTAGAGCATAATCCGGCCTCTCGTGAGGCCTGGGTATTGGGTACTCCAACTCTATGTCGAGCGGGCTATCCCATCCTAGTGCCTTAAGAATGGGTGTTACAAAAAAGGCTTTTGTGCCTTCCTCACTTAGGGATGCACCTTCTAGTTTGTTTAGCTGCTCAGCCAATTCCTTCCAAGTCTTTTCAACCCGTTGCTGTATTTTATCTATTTCATCCTTTGTCATAAGCATTACCTCCTTTAGGATTCTAACTTCCTTAGCATATGGGGCAAAACATTTGTTTTGACCTCACACACCCTGCTATGCGAAGCCAGTGTTGACATTGTTATTATATCAAATTCATCAGAGTCAAGAATAAAACCTCATCTCTTTTCCATACTCCGGCAGGCGCACCTCAATTCCTGTGCCTTCGAGGTTACGCGCGAAGTACATAGGATCCTTGTCCTCGCGGGTAATCTCAGTGTGAATAGGGATAAGGGTCTTGGGGGCTATATTTCGAATGAGGTCCAATAGCTCAGGACCGCTGGCGTGACCCGAGGCATGGAGCCCCCGCTCGTTTGGGGGTATCACCCATTCCCCGTCATCTTGTTGAACTGGCAACCCCACTGCCCGGATACCAAAATGCTTCAGCCAGTTATGAAGGCGCCGGAAGTCCATCGCTTGTTCCTCGTTGTGGGCTTCACTGGATGAGTAGATGTAGATGCTCCCCTTTTGAGGCATGATATCGGGAAGCTCGTTGATGTCGAAGAAGCTGAAGCAAAGGATATAGGAGTCCTGGCTATTTCGGATTTCCTCCGCTGTCACTAATTTAGCTTGGTATTCATGGCGGATTTCCCTTTCCCACCTATCTAGCTGTCCCTTGACATCCTCATAAATACGAATAACCCTATCTGATTCGATCTGCGGCACCTCTGGGGATACATAGCGCATGGCTTTCAAAAGATAAGCATCTTTAGCCATAATCACCAGGCAACGATTGGTTTCCTCAGCTACCTGTCTAAAGATGAGGAGGCGCTCAACATTTCGAGGTCCGAAGTCAGCGATGACCAAAGCTCTGGCTTCCTTAGCAGTCTCCAGGGCTTTGGTGTATACCTCCTCCTCAGTTCTCTCTATCTGGTTTCTTTCCACATTGGTTCCCTCACACATGAGCACCGTCGGCCTTAGCTGGGCAGCAGACTCAATGAACCTCTCTGAGAGGTAGCCTCTCCTGCCATGTAGCCTTAAGTCTCCGGTATAGACTACCCATCCTGAGTTGGTTTCTAAGGCGAAGGCTGTGGCGCCGAAGATGGAGTGGTCCACCGGGAAATGCTTTAACTGAAAAGCCCTCTGACTCTGAACTACTTCCAGTCCTTTTGCCTGAAGCCCTCGACCACCGGGGGTTTTTTGTCAAAATTTCAAGGCTTCCGGGGTAAGGCCCTGAGAATCTAAAACCCTGAAAGGTCTTTGTTGAGCCGGACATTTTTGCCAAAAAGCAGCCTGAATTACTCCACCAACTTCTTCTTTAGGGATGGAGTAGCAGACCTCCTTCTCGAAATCACCCTTCCCGCTATCTTGCATCGCTTTAGCGATAAAGGCACTCATGGCGGTGGAGTAGATAGGAATATCCTGGCGTAGAAAGGAGATATAGCCGCTATGGTCAATGTGGGCATGGGAGAGAAGGACGCCATCTATAGTCAGCTCCCCATAAAGGGGGAATGATTCGAATCGGCGCCAAAGGGCGTTACCAGCAATGTCATCACGGTAGATACCCCGCAGAGGGGGCAAAAGCTCCATCTCCAGGAGGTCGAGGAGCCCAGCACTAGCCCGAGGTTTGAGGTATTCCTCAAAATAAAGGTAGCGCCGGGCAAAAGAGGTGCCAAAGTCGAAAAAGAGGGCGGTTTCTCCTTCTTCTAGGAGTACCTTGTTTCCTCCGATTTCGTTGACGCCACCATAGAAATTCAGGCTGAGCATTTCATGACTATTATACTACTTTAAGCGCCATCTCTTTCGAGCAAAAGGCGAGGTTGTTTATTAACGCTCGTAGGGACAGACCTTCAGGTCTGTCCAAAATTCGGACAGGTTTTTAAACCTGTCCCTACATCTTGACCCATACCAGAGACTCCGCCCTTTAGGGCGGAGAGCCTCACATTGCCTCCAACGGCGGTGTTTACACCGCCATAAAACAAGCGACCTAAAGGTCACTTTTGGAGGCTAGGGCTAGTGAAGCTCCCCAGCCTGAAGGCTGGGGTCTCTTTTGATGTAGCGCGACCCTTTAGAGTCGCCTTTTTGTAGCTCCGATTTATCGGAGCGCTACATTTCTAAGCAATTTCGGACAAAAGACCTTGCTTGACCACGCCAGTTCAACTACAATGATGGGGGTGAAGAAGGATGTTTGAGCTTTTATCGGAGAAAATAGGGCAGGTTTTTAAGGGGCTGAGTGGGAAGGGAAAGCTCAGTGAGAAGGATGTGGATGAGGCGCTGCGTCAAGTAAGGCTGGCACTCCTGGAAGCAGATGTGAATCTGAAGGTGGTGAAGGAGTTTACCTCCAAGGTGAGGGAGCGCTCGCTTACTAGCCAGGTTTTGCAAAGCTTGACCCCAGCTCAGCAGGTGATAAAAATCGTCCATGAGGAGCTTATCGCTATCCTTGGCGGCAGGCAGAGCTGGCTCGTTCCTGCCGGTCATCCCCCTTCTAGATTGATGCTGGTAGGGCTTCAGGGCAGTGGCAAAACAACTACAGCCGCAAAGCTGGCCTTACACCTGAGGCGCTCGGGGCAGCAGCCCCTACTGGTGGCGGCTGATACCCGTCGACCGGCGGCTATAGAGCAGGTCATTATCCTGGGTAAGCAACTTGACATTCCTGTTTATGCTGAAGACCACAAGGTGGCACCGGCAACCATTTGTACTCAGGCTGTTCAGCGGGCTAAGGAGTTGGCAGCTAGCTGGCTGGTAGTGGATACCCAGGGTCGCCTCCACATCGATGAGGCGATGATGGCGGAGCTGGTAGAGGTGAAGAAAGCGCTGCAGCCCTCTGAAGTGCTGTTAGTTGTTGATGCCATGACGGGGCAGGAAGCAGTGCGGGTAGCTGAAGAATTCAACGCCAGGGTGGGACTAACGGGACTAATACTGACCAAGATGGACGGGGATGCCCGAGGCGGTGCTGCTCTATCTATCAAGTCAGTTACCGGGGTGCCGATCAAGTTCATTGGAACTGGGGAAAAGGTTGATGCTTTTGAGCCCTTCTATCCTGATCGCCTAGCTTCTCGTATCCTGGGTATGGGGGATATGCTGACCCTTATCGAAAGAGCGGAGAAGGTGCTTGATGAGCAGCAGGCCAAGGAGATAGAAAAGAAGATGCGCACTGCCACTTTCAATCTGGAAGACTTCCTGGAGCAGCTACAGCAGGTTAAGAAGATGGGGTCTCTGAGCCAGTTAATAGAAATGGTCCCTGGGCTTTCCTCCTTAGCTCGCCGGCTGCCCGAAGGGACGGACGAAAAACAACTGAAGAAGGTGGAAGCGATAATATACTCTATGACCCAAGAGGAGCGTCAGCACCCTGAAATAATTGATGGTAGTCGGCGAAGACGCATTGCCCGGGGTAGCGGGACTACTCCCCAGGATATCAATCGGCTGGTTAATCAATTCCGCCAGGCACAAAAGCTAATGAAGCAACTGGATTCAAGGAAAGCGGGCATATTGTCTATGCTGAAATAAACCCCACAAAATCTTCGATTTTGCGGGGGACCCACTCTGTGGGCGGGGTATTGACCGCCCCCTTGGCCAAGGGGATGCTGCGCCCCCTTGGAACCCCAGCGAGCTGTTAACTCAAGTAAAGTTTATTCCAAGTAATCCTTTAATTTCCTACTACGAGTAGGATGACGTAACTTACGCAGTGCTTTAGCCTCAATTTGTCTGATTCGCTCTCGGGTTACTTTAAACTCCTTGCCTACCTCCTCTAGGGTGTGGCCTCGCCCATCCTCCAGCCCAAACCTTAATCGGAGCACTTTCTGCTCCCGGGGGGTGAGCGTATCTAGCACACCGGATATCTGCTCCTTAAGCAATTGATAAGAAGCAGTATCAACGGGGGAGGCAATCTTACGGTCCTCGATAAAGTCCCCTAAGTGAGTATCTTCCTCCTCTCCAATGGGGGTTTCTAAGGAGACTGGTTCCTGGGATATTTTCAGGATCTCCTCTACCTTCTCTGGGGGCATCTCCATCTGTTGGCTAATCTCCTCGATGGTTGGCTCCCGTCCATATTCTTGAGTTAAACGGCGGGTTGTCCTATGGAGTCTAGTAATAGTCTCTACCATGTGCACCGGGATACGGATAGTCCGTGCCTGGTCTGCTATGGCCCGGGTGATCGACTGGCGAATCCACCAAGTAGCATAAGTACTGAATTTGTAGCCTCTGCGGTAATCAAACTTCTCCACTGCCCGAAGGAGACCTATATTTCCCTCTTGGATCACATCGAGGAAGGACATCCCTCGCTCTATATACCTCTTAGCTACACTGACTACTAGCCTCAGATTGGCTTCGACGAGACGTTCCTCTGCTCTCTCTCCTTTTTGCTTAATGCCCTCTAGATGCCTTTGAAATCGTTCCTCAAAAGGCTTAAGGCTCTTAAGAAAGTTGGGGGTATGAAGTAGGTCACCTAGCTCGGTGGGCAGTCTTCTGTCAATAGTGTCGAGAAGTTCGGAGGGTAAGAGGGAGCTGGCCAGGGAAAGGTCTTTCAAAGATTGCTCTACTTTGCCCCGGCTCTTATCTATTCTCTGGGACACGACTTCTATCAATTCCTCACTAAGTTCTCTATCTAAAGCAGCTCGCAATTGAGGATTGGAAATCCTCTTGGCAAGAAGCTCATGTGGAGTCAAAGCGAGTTGCTCTTCTACAGCTTGGAGAAGAGGGAAGGCTTGTTCTAGTCGCCCTAGTAGAACAGTAACCACGTCCACAGCCGATGGCGGTTTCCCTAATCTGGAGGAGCATTCCCTCTCTATCTCGTTGACATAATCCTTTTCCTCTTTGCTCCTAGCCAAAGTCTTCTCTTCCTCTGCGGTAAGGAGAGGAATTCTGCCAATTTGACGCAGGTATAAGCGCACCGGATCATCAGCTAACTCCAGTTGTTCCAGATCTAACTTGGCTTCTAATTCTGGTAGAGGTTCGACTTCCAGACCCTTCTCTTCCTCCGGGGGCTCTACCTCTTCACTTTCCCCGGGTAAAACGGCATGCTCCTCTTCTAGCGTTTCAGGTTCTAACTCAGAGCTAGTCTCCGTGTCTTCAGAGGCCCAGCGCTCACTCTCTTGCTGGAGAAGCTCTGGGGCTTGCTTCTTCTTTTTAGGACTCATACTTTATCTCCTAGCTCTTGGGTCGACTAGACTCTTTGAGTTTACTCTTCCTTTGAAGGAAGACCTCCCTCAGTTGGGTATTGAGCTTTAATGCCAGTTGTTGTATCTCTTCCAATTCAGCCGCGTTGCCCTCAGATTGGACATCTGAAATTAGCCACTCCTCTTTTGTTTTGAGGTCCCTTAGCCATCGCTCCTGTAAGCGGTAAACGCACTCACGGAGAGCATGTTCTTGTTCCTCTTCATTCAGCGGAGGAAGGGCTTTGCCCAAAAGGGCATCTAGATGCTCCTGAAGGGTGGCATCCAGCCCTTGGCGCATTGAATCGAGGTCAGTAGCACTATGCCAAGCAAGGAAAATTTCACGGTTTTCACTATGGGGAAAGAGATCAGCGGAGAGCTCTGTGGCATGGCTCCTTAGCTGGGGGTAATGGACCAGCAAAGAAAGGCAGTATTCCGCCAACGGATCGTTGGAAGATAGAAGTGGGATGAGCGTAGAAGGCTGCACTATTTCACCTTCCCCTCTTAGCTTAGCTGGTCGCTTCAAGCGACTAAGAGCCGAAGCCAGGTTTTGCTCATCTATAGCTACCAGGCGAGCTAGTTTTTGCAGGTAGTGAGCTTGACGGACGGGGTGTTTAATTCCAGCAATAAGGGGCAATAATTGGTCTACAGCCGACGATTTATCTTTCAACTTGGTCAAGTCAAGTTTGGAAACAATCAAGTCAAAGGTATAATCAACTACTGGCGATGCCTCCTCTAGTAAACGCTCCCATTCCTTGGGACTCCCTTTAATAATATCGTCAGGGTCCTTGCCTGGAGGCAAGACCATAACTCTTATCTCTGCATCGAGAAGGTTTTCATACTTTACTAATCCCGCTGAGGTAAGTAGGGGCACCACCTTCTGGTCGAAGGTGTGGCTGGCTACCTCAATCCCTCGCAGCGTCGCTATCTCACCAGCAGCATCAGCATCAAGAGCCAAGGTAAGACTTTTGGTCAGCTTCTTGATAATGCCCACCTGCTTCTCGGTAAGGGCAGTCCCCAAAGAAGCAACTACATTCTCAAAGCCATATTGATGGGCAACAATGACATCCATATAACCTTCTACCACCACCGCCAGGTTTTGCTTCCTAATAGCAGATTTAGCCCGATCAATACCATATAGGGCACCACTTTTGTCAAATATAAGGGTCTGAGGTGAGTTGAGGTATTTAGGCAAGGAATCATCGAGGGCTCGTGCTCCAAAGCCACAAACCCTTCCCGCTATGTCTCGAATGGGAAACATCAGTCGATTGCGGAAGCGGTCATAGGTTCCCCTCGAAGAGTCTAGTCGACCTGGTTCCTTCTCCACCAGCAGACCGGCAGCTATCAGCTCACTCTCCTGATAGTCTTTTTTCATTAATTGCTCCCGCAATGCTTCCCAACTATCTGGGCTAAAGCCCAATTGAAATTCCTCAATTGTTTTATCCGAGATACCCCGCTGGGCTAAATAACCTCGGGCCCCCTCACCGGCTGAGGAGCGAAGAAGCAAATAATGGTAATATTCGGCGGCAGCTTCATTCATCCCCTTCAATCTCTCAGCCTCTCCTTTGCGCTCCTCGTCTTGCTTGGTAGTAAGGGGGACACCTGCCTTCTGGGCTAGAATTCGCAGTGCTTCGCCAAAGTCAACCCCCTCCTTTCTCATCACGAAGGAGAAGACGTCACCTCCGGTTCCACAGGCTCCAAAGCAATGCCAGCTCTGGCGCTCGGGGAAAACATAGAAGGAGGGGACCTTTTCTGGATGGAAGGGGCAAAGGGCTTTAAAATTGCGTCCCGCTTTTTTCAAACCGGGGACGTAATTGGAGACTAGGTCCACTACGTCCACTCTTTGCTTTATTTCATCAATAACGCCCATCTAATGGAAACCTGTCTCAAACGTTTCTTTTCTCTTTCCTCGCCAGGTCCTTTGGAGTGGTGGGTTGCGTTTCACTCCACCCACCCTACAATATTATACAGCACCCCATTTTTCCCCTTCTTGTCAATAATGTTCAAAAAAGCCCCGACTCCTCAGCTACTCGAAGGGCATACTGGTCAGTCATCCCAGCAATATAGTCTACCACCCTTCGGGCCAACGGTTCGTTATAGAGGGCATACTCTCGGGGTAGCTTTTCTTCGTGTTTCATAAAATACTCATAAAGCAGACGAACCACTCTTCTGGCCTTAGTAGCGTCTTCTTTTGCCAAGCTGATATCATACACTCTTTCAAAAAGGAACTCCCTCAGGGCATTCATTGTCTCATTCACTGAGGGGCTCATGCCAATAGTCGGCGGTATTGGCCCACTTGTCGGGTCCTCCCCCCTGGCTGCCCAGGAGTAGTCTACAATGTCACAGATTATGGTATTAATTCGTTTAGAGGAAGAATCCCCCAGCACAGAGATTGCTGAGGGAGGAAGCTCGCCCTGCCCAATAATGCCGGCTCGCAAAGCATCTTCGATATCATGGTTGATATAGGCAGCCACATCAGCGATTTTGCATACTTGCCCTTCCAGGGTATTTAAGGTTTCCCACCCCTCACCTAGAATGTCCACTCCTGCCTTTGAGTGCTTCAAAACGCCCTCTCTTACCTCCCAGGTGAGGTTGAGTCCTTCCCCTCCTTTCTCCAGGAAGTCTACCACCCTCAGGCTTTGCTCGTTATGCCTGAAGCCAAAGGGCGAGATATCATTCAAAACCTCCTCTCCTATATGACCAAAGGGGGTATGCCCCAGGTCATGCCCTAAGGCAATCGCCTCTGTCAGGTCTTCATTGAGATTCAAAGCACGAGATATGGAGCGGGCGATTTGGGAGACCTCCAAAGTATGGGTCAATCGAGTCACATAATGGTCACCCAAGGGGGCAATAAAGACCTGGGTCTTATGCTTCAAGCGGCGAAAGGCCTTGCAGTGAATGACGCGATCTCGGTCACGCTGAAAGGCAGTCCGCATAGGGCAGGGCTCCTCAGGCCTGAGCCTTCCTCGGGATAACCTGCTTTTCATGGCATAAGGGGAAAGATGCTCCTCCTTTTCTTCCAGCCAAAGACGGATATTATGGTGAGGCAAATCCACGGTTTCTAAATGGTGCGAGCCAAGCGCCGTAGGTGAGAGGGACGCCCAGTAAATCCTTCCTCTGCTATAGAAACTATGGCCCTGGTGTGCTCAATCATATCAGGATTAACTGAGACAGAGGTAATGCCCCACTCCACCAGCTTGGTGGTAAGCTCAGGGTAGACTGAAGGTGCCTGCCCGCAGATGGAGCTGGTTATCCCTCTTTCTGCGGCTGTCTTGATAGCCTTCTCTAGAGACCAAAGCACCGCCTCATCTCGCTCGTCAAATAGCTCAGCTAATTTTGGGCTATCCCGATCTATACCCAGGATAAGCTGGGTTAAGTCATTAGAGCCAATAGAGATACCATCAATGCCCACGTCTATAAACTTATCCAGGAGGATGATATTAGAGGGTACCTCCACCATCATCCACAACTTGAAGTCCGGTGATTGAACCAGCCCTTCCGACTCCAATACCTTTTTGGCTTCAGCCATCCCCCTCACCCTACGCACAAAGGGTATCATCACCCACAGGTTGGTGAAGTTTTCCCTGACTTTCTTTATGGCCTCTATTTCCAATTTAAAGATGTCCGGTTCTCTGATATAGCGCGAACACCCCCTGTAACCTAGCATAGGATTCTCTTCCATCTCCTCATATTGCTCTCCACCTTTAAGATTACGGTATTCGTTGGTCTTAAAGTCAGTGGTTCGGTAAACTACTGGCCTGGGGTTAAAAGCTCGGGCAAAGGTGTTAATGCCCCGGGCGAGCTTATCCACAAACTCCTTACCCCTATTTTGAGAGAGCATGTAGCGGGGGTGTTCACCAATGTTAGCAATCATGAACTCAGCTCGGAGAAGCCCAACACCATCTACATCTCGAGCAGCTACAGCTTCAGCCAAATCCGGATCCGCCAAATTGACATAAACCTTGGTGACTGTTTTCACCCTCTCCTTCACTATGGCAGGAGCTGCTACCTTTTCCTTTATTATCCTGCCTTCATAGACCTTCCCCTTTGAACCATCTACAGTGATCAACTGTTCCTCTTTCAACACTTTGGTAGCATTTCCCGTCCCTACCACACAAGGGACCCCCAGCTCTCTGCTGACAATGGCAGCGTGGCAGGTTCTGCCGCCGCGGTCAGTCACAATACCTACTGCCCTCTTCATAGCCGGGACAAAGTCAGGGGTGGTCATCTCAGCTACCAGCACTTCACCTTCTTCTACCTTGTTTATTTCAGAGGCATGGTAAACAATCTGGGATAAGCCGGCAGCTATACCGGGACTAGCTGGTATACCACTAAGGAGTTGCACGCCTTCTACCTCCTCCTCTGGCTCGCTGGGAGGTTTCAGAGTAGTCACCGGCCGGGTCTGTACAATATAAAGTTTGCCTTGTTCCTTAGCCCACTCAATATCCTGGGGGAACTGATAGAGGTCTTCAATCCCCTTAGCTATCTTCGCTAAGGCGATAATATCCTCGTCTGTCAACTTTTGTCGAGCTTGGTCTGAGACAGGAACTGGCACCTTGATATTATTTTCCTCTTCATCCCCTGCCGGGTTCTTCACCAGTTGCCACTCCTGTTTAGCTATGCTCTTATCTAGAATTCTCAGCCCTTCTTTATCGATGATGTATAGGTCGGGGGTCAAATCACCTGAAACCACCGTTTCCCCTAGCCCGTAGGCTGCTTCAATAACAATCTTGCTTTCATCATTACTCATCGGCTCGAGGGTGAACATGACTCCGGCAGCCTCTGACTGCACCATCTTTTGCACCGGGACAGCGATGCCTATCTTCAGATGGTCGAAGCCATGCTGAGCTCGATAGAAAATGGCTCGGGGCTCAAAGAGGGAAGCCCAGCAACCTTGCACCGCTACTACTACTTCGAGTTCACCGTGCACATTAAGGAAGGTACGCTGCTGACCAGCGAAAGACGCCTCCGGTAAGTCCTCCGCAGTAGCCGAGGACCTCACCGCCACCAGACCCTTACCCAGCTTTCGGTAGGCCTGTTTTATCTCCTCGGCTATCTCAGGGGGCATCGGGGCTTCGTTAATCAGCTCCTTAATCTGGGAGGCCACCTCCTCCAGTCTCTTGCTGTCTTTGGGGTCCAAATTCTTAAGATAGCGGCGGATTTTTTCAGTGAGTTTAGCTTCTTTTAGAAAATAGAAATAGGCATCAGCGGTGACAATGAAACCAGGCGGGACAGGGACTTTGGCTTTGGTCATCTCCCCCAGGTTTGCCCCCTTGCCACCAGCTAGGGGAATATCTGCTTTGCTAACTTCCTCAAACCAAGCAATTGCCTTCAGGGGTTTCTCCATTGGAGTCCTCCTTTATTTCAAGACCCCCACAGGTAAATCAAGGCGATAATCCCTTAAGGTAGCCTCTATCACCGCTTTGGTTTTCTCGTCTGGTTCAGTAAGAGGTAGCCGAGGTTTACCTACGGGAAAGCCTATATAGTTAAGGGCATGCTTGACCGGGATAGGGTTAGAAACAATAAACAGGGCGTTAATTAAAGGCAACAGTTTCCGGTGAAGCTGAGCCGCCTCCTCTATTTTGCCGCTGAGGAACCTTTCCATCATTTCCCTGATCTGGTTACCCACCAGATGAGAGGCAACGCTGATAACTCCGTAACCCCCTAAAGCCAAGATGGGCAGGGTATCTCCATCGTTACCACTATAAACCAGGAAGTCTTTTTTGGTGCCTTGGAGAATCTTGGCAATCTGCTCTAAATTACTGCTAGCCTCCTTTATGCCCACAATATTATCGATTTGAGACAACTTAATGGTAGTGTCTGCTGATAGGCTGGTAACTGTCCTGCTGGGCACATTATACAGGATACAAGGGAGGCTGGTGCTCTTTGCAATAGCTTTGAAGTGCTGGAACAAACCCTCTTGGGTCGGCTTATTATAGTAGGGGACCACCAGCAAGATGGCATCAACTCCAACCATTTCTGCTTCCTTGGTCAGTTCAATGCTTTCCCTAGTGCTATAACTACCGGTGCCAGCGACCACCCCCTGCCCTATAGCTGACTTCACTTCAGCAAAGAGGCGCAGCTTCTCTTCCTTGGTTAAGGTAGGACACTCACCTGTGGTGCCGGAAACCACCACTCCCTGACTCCCTGACTTGAGTAAAGCCTGAGCTAATCTCTTTGCCTGCTGGTAATCTACCTCCCCCTTTTCATCAAAAGGAGTGACCATGGCGGTGAGCAAACGACCTAACATCTGTTTTTCCTCCTCGCTGAAGGTAGCCACAGACATAGCTACAAGAGTTTTGAGAGGTAGACCTAAAGGTCTACCTTAGCGGATCTAAAGACCCGCACTACCCTTTTAAACAGGCTCAGACTATCACTTATATCCAGCCTCTTTGGATCATCTCCTCAGCTATCTGGATGGCATTAAGGGCAGCCCCTTTACGCAGATTATCACTGACAATCCAAAGGGCTAGACCGTTAGGATGGGAGGCATCCTTTCGAATCCGCCCCACAAACACCTCGTCTTTGCCCGCTGCTAGCCAAGGGTAAGGATAAAGCCTGTTAGCGGGGTTGTCCATTACCTCGACCCCGGGGGCTTGAGCCAGGATGTGCCTTGCTTCTTCAGGGGACATTGGGTGAGTAAATTCTACCTGGACGGCTTCGCTGTGCCCGATATATACCGGCACCCGCACACAGGTAGCTGATATGGCTATCTCTGGGGCATGCATAATCTTCCTTGTTTCTTCCACCATCTTCCACTCTTCCTTGGTATAGCCATTTTCCAGGAAGACATCAATCTCCGGCAGCAAGTTGAAGGCAATCTGATAAGGATAGACTTGAGGTTTTGTCCCCTTCCCTTCGAGGACTAGCTTGGACTGGGCACTCAACTCTTCCATAGCAGCTGCCCCTGTTCCGGAGACCGACTGATAGGTAGAGACAGTGAGACGCTTAATAGGGTTAACCCTGTGCAACGGATAAAGCGCCACTACCATTTGAATGGTGGAGCAATTGGGGTTGGCGATAATTCCCTGATGGTTTCTTATATCCTCAGGATTAACCTCAGGCACCACTAGGGGGACGTCTGGCTCCATCCTAAAGGCAGCACTGTTATCGACCACTGCTGCTCCAGCTTTGGCTGCTATAGGGGAGAAGTGGCGACTAATCTCAGCGCCAGCAGAGAAGAGGGCGATGTCTATGCCTTGGAAGGACCTTTCGGTTGTCTCTCTGACCTCTACTTCCTGATGATTGACCTTTAACCTTCTGCCATGCGAGCGGTCTGAGGCATAAAGTTGGATGGAAGTCATGGGGAAGTGGCGCTGCTCCAATACCTTAATAAATTCTTGTCCCACCAGCCCGGTAGCACCAACAATAGCAACGTTAAAGCTCTTCACCTTTCTCCTTTTACTTATGAACCCAGTCAGCGTAGGGCAGGGGGCTCTCCGAACAAAGTATCGGAGTCCGCAAGGCGGACTGTCCCCTGCCAGCAAGTGGGTGGCAGAGCACCCACCTATGAAAAGAACCGCAATGACTGATTTTAGGCATAGACAAAACCCTCTACAAGCCTAGTAACTTATCTAAGCCATAAACCAATCCTTTAAGCTCGCCTACTTTCTTGATGGCTAAGATTATACCGGGCATGTAGCACTCCCGATTTATGGTATCATGGCGAAGGGTCAGCGTCTGCCCTGCTGTCCCAAAGATTACTTCTTGGTGAGCCATCAGCCCAGGCAGGCGCACGCTATGGAGAGCAATGCCCTCTAATTCTCCCCCTCTAGTACCACCAAGGCTTTCCTTTTGTATTTGGGGACAAAGAAAGGACTTGCCTCTTGCTTCCAGCATAGCTCTGGCAGTGGAGAGGGCTGTCCCTGAAGGTGCATCTAGCTTTTGCTCGTGGTGCATCTCAATGATTTCCGCATGATCAAAGAATCTGGCTGCTACCTTAGCCAGGTGAATCATCACCACAGCCCCCAGGGCGAAATTGGGGGCCACTATTGCTCCCACCTCGTTGGTTTTGGCTAGTTGATCAATCTCAGCTAGGTTTTCCGCTGAGAGACCAGTGGTGCCAATAACCAAGTTGACTCCATGACTTACCGCAGTTCGCACCGCAGGCAAGGTAGCCTCGGCTACACTAAAGTCTACCAAGACTTCGGGCTCAGTTTGTTCCAGAAGGGCTTCCAAATTTGAAGAGAGGGGAATAACCCTAGACTGGTCTGGTAAGGGGAGGTATTCTTCACTAGCTCGCTTATCCACAGCCCCTACAGGACTTAGTTGAGGATCTCCACAGAGGGCCTTAATCACCTCTCTCCCCATCCGCCCCAAGGCACCGTGGACTATCACCCTTACGGGCATGTTGCTTCCTTTCTTAATCGCTCTTATTCGGAGTAAAGTCGCCCCTAGGGCGAAGATAACGCCTGCCGCCTGGACTGTTCCTGGCACCGCGTTGATTATCAGCGTATCTTCGGTGAGGGCGGCCTGGGCTCGATGAATCCGTTTTCTTTGATCCTTTACCCATCTGAGCCAGTCCTTGAAACACGGCACGACGGGAAAGGCTCATTTTCCCCTGGCGGTCGATATCGGTCACCATGACCGTGATTTCATCACCAACTTTGACCACATCCTCTACGCTGGGCACCCGATAATCGGCAAGTTCACTGATGTGGACCAATCCTTCCTTGCCAGGGAGGATCTCTACCAAAGCCCCGTAGCTGAAGAGGCGGGTTACCTTTCCCGTATAAATACCACCGACCTCCACCTCTGTAGTCAGACTTTCAATCATGCTTATTGCCTTTTGAGCTGCCTCAGCATCAGTTGAACCAATAAGCACAGTGCCATCATTTTCAACATCTATAGTTGCCTTTGTCTGCTCAATGATAGACCTTATCATCTTACCGCCAGGACCAATAACATTCCCAATCTTACTGGGGTCGATGGTTATCTTAAACATTCGAGGCGCATATTTGCTTAGCTCAGGGCGGCTAGAGGCAATCGTCTCCTGCATCTTAGTGAGGATCAAGCTTCGAGCTTGCTGAGCCTCATTCAAAGCCTTCTCCAAAATCTCATAGCTTATGCCCTTGAGTTTGATATCTAGTTGCAGGGCTGTTATCCCGGCTACGGTACCTGCCACCTTAAAGTCCATATCACCATAGGCATCCTCCATACCTTCAAGGTCGGTCAGGATGGCATACTGGCCGCTACCCCCAGTAACCAAGCCCATAGCTACCCCTGCCACAGGAGCCTTAATGGGTATCCCAGCGTCCATCAGAGATAAACTGCTGCTGCAAACAGAAGCCATGGAGGTACTGCCGTTAGAGCTGAGGACTTCGGAGACCAGTCGGATAGTATAAGGGAAATCATTCTCCGACGGAATTACTGGGGTAAGAGCCTTCTCTACTAAGGCACCATGCCCAATCTCGCGGCGCCCTGGGGTGCCTATACGTTTCACCTCCCCTGTAGAGAAAGGGGGGAAGTTATAGTGGTGCATAAAGCGCTTGCTCTCCTCTAGCGTAAGCCCATCCAGCATTTGTTCTTCTCTTGCTGAACCAAGGGTAGCAATATTTAGCACTTGAGTCATGCCTCGGGTGAACAAACCTGAGCCATGGGTGCGGGGAAGGAGCCCCACTTCACACTGGATGGGGCGGATTTCTGTCAAGCTGCGACCATCAGGACGGATGCCTCTCTCCAAGATGCTAGCTCTTATCTCTGTCTTTATCTTGGCTTCGAGCAAAGAGAGGATTTCCTGAGGAGGATACCTCCCTCCCAATTTTCCCACCAATTCTTTTTTCAGGGTTGACAATGCCTCATCTCGTTCTATTTTCCCCTTGCCAATTATTTGGGTAATCTGGCCATTAAGAGCAGACAAGATAGCTGACTCCAGCTCAGGATTGCCCCCGCCAACTTTGCATTCCATCTTAGGGCGGCCGCAGATACCTTGTAGTTGTTCCTGCAGTTCGATAATCTGCTGGTTAACCTGTTGACCAAACTTAATCGCCTTCAGGATAAGTTCCTCCGATGCCTCTTTAGCCCCTCCCTCTACCATGACCACTGCTTCTTTAGTACCAGCAACAACGAGGTCAATAAGGCTTTCTTGCAGTTGGCTAAAGGTGGGGTTAACTAGGAATTCCCCATTATGGTAACCAATACGGACAGCGCCCACCGGTCCCTCAAAGGGGATTTCAGATAGGGAAAGGGCAGTGGAGGCACCTATAATGGCGAGCACATCAGGAGAATTCTCCTGATCTGCCGAGAGAACAGTAGCTACAATTTGCACCTCGTGGCAAAAACCCTTAGGAAAGAGAGGGCGGAGAGGACGATCTGTAAGTCGGCTGGAAAGAATCGCCTGCTGACTGGGGCGTCCTTCTCTCCTAAAGAATCCCCCTGGAATCTTGCCAGCAGCGTAAAGTCTCTCCTCATATTCCACAGTTAAGGGAAGGAAATCGACCCCCTCCCTTGGTTCTTTAGCAGCACAAGCCGTGACTAGCACCATTGTATCACCGTAACCTACATTAACAGCACTGTTGGCTTGTGTAGCCAAGTCCCCTGTCTTCAAGGTGAGTGTCCTCCCCCCGATTACACTTTCTACCATGTGAAACATATTAAAATAAAACCTCCTGCTATGATACCAGTATGAAATATCTTAGGGGTCTGCTGATACAATCTATCTCCGTAAGCCAAGCTTAGCAATGAGAGCCTGATAGCGAGCCAAATCCTCTTTCTTTAAATAGGCTAGCAGCCTCCTTCGTTGTCCTACCAGCTTAAGCAGCCCCCGCTGAGAGTGGTGGTCATGGCGGTGTATTTTCAAGTGCTCAGTTAACTGGTTTACCCTTTCAGTGAGAAGGGCGACCTGAACCTCTGTGGAGCCCGTGTCCTTCTCATGAAGCCTAAACTCTTCTACAATAGCGCTTTTCCCTTCCTTTTCCACTTTGTACTCCAATTTATTCTATACAATTATAACACGAGTCAAGTAAGGTGCAAACTAAAAACCTCTCGAGTTTGACATAATAGAAAAGCTGCGCTCCTCATCCCTGCAAAGAGGCTCGAAAGCATAAGGACTAGTGGCCTAAAAAGTAAAAGGGGACTCAAAGGCCCAAAATCGGTAAAAAGCAAAAGCACGACTATGAGATATTATGGCACAAACAGCCCGAAAAGTATAGTGTTTCTACAGTGACTTATTGTGCTAAAAGGGGTGGTAAGTTATTTGAATGAAGTATATTTACCCACTCTTAAAGAGGAAACGGCTCAAGAAGGTAAACGCAGCACCGATAATAGTGCCAAACAGAAAAGTGGCAGCGTCACTAGAAATCTTCTCACTCCAGGACAGCCATGCTACTGGTCCGATAATGATTCCAGAAAGGATAATAGTCCAAACAAGTGCAGATATTATTGTCCAGCGTGTGGTGCTGGACTTCGTTTTGATGTTCAGTTGAATGAGATTATTCAGACCCGAGAGTAAGTCTTGAACACCTCTGGACAAAAGAAATTCTCGCCAAACATAAGCAGCATCAGAAGTTGTTGGCGATTTTTGCTCTTCAGATTCTTGAGCTGTCTTATCTTGTGGTTCTTCACTATTATCCATTTGCATCACCGCATAAAGTATATTAGGAGGTATGATAATCTGTCAACCCAAATCGAATAGAACTTACAGTGAGAGCGCTGGAGAAGGCTACTTTTTAGCCTCATCCCTTGGCGCGGGCAATCCAAATTTTTGCCTATCGCCCTTAGGGTAGCCTTCCGAGCTGATGTCACACCATAGTTACCCCGCCATCAACGCTAATGGTTTGTCCGGTGATATAAGAGGCGCAGTCTGAGGCTAAGAAAACAACCGTGTTGGCTATATCCTGTGCGTTACCCAGTCGGCCTAAAGGGGAAGCTTTAGCGATCCTTCGCAACACTTCGGGGGTGTAAAAATCAAGCCCCTGTCTCCAAAAGCTCCCCTCTCCTATATCCTGGGAGCTTTCCGGAACAACCCAGCCAGGGCATACAGTATTAATGTTTATCCCGTAGCGACCCAGCTCCTTAGCCAAAGCCTTAGAAAAGGAGATAACAGCACCTTTGGTTGCTGAGTATATGGCTGTGTTCTCTACACCGACGCGGCCTGCACCAGAGCTAATATTGATAATTTTGCCATATCTCCTCTCTATCATGTAATCGATCACTGCCCTGGTGCAGTTTATGACACTCCAG
>Ga0315314_1001773_pt1 | contig 18699 bp, 15 predicted proteins | sample TDP9_MG_FD_203631 | JGI IMG/M metagenome (GOLD analysis project Ga0315314, IMG submission 203631) | Freshwater sediment microbial communities from Lake Towuti, South Sulawesi, Indonesia - TDP9 | ecosystem: Environmental > Aquatic > Freshwater > Lake > Sediment | place: Indonesia: South Sulawesi...
ACTTCATTCTTCCACTGTTTCGGCTTCTTGGGAATGAAGAAAGTGTCTTTCTCGTATCTCTCTGGGAAAAGATTGAGAATTTCTTTCTCGTTTTCGGGGCCTAGGCCGAATTGTAAGAACGCTGCACCGTTCTTGAGGACTCTGTGCATCTCGCTAAGAGAACATTCTGCAAGTCTGTTCAGCACCATGTCGAAAGATCCGTCTCTAAACGGCAGCTGACGACTGTCACCTTGCACAATGCAGATTCCGGATATTTCTGAACTGTTTTTCCTGGCGGTATTAACCATCGCTCGCGAAATGTCGAGACCTACGCAGAACAACTTGTCCGTTTTCTTGGCCAACTCCACTATTAAATGAGCGGTTCCACATCCGACGTCTATGACTGTGCATCCGGGCTTAGCTCTTGAGATGATCTTTTCAACGTAGATCGAATGAGTGTCCGGACCTACATTGATTATCTTTGCTTCTTTGATGGTCTTGTCTCTCAAGAACGCTTGTCTCTCCGAATCGCCCAGCTGAGGCGGAGTCACAGAATGAACCCCTTTGGCAACAAATGTGCCCTGCCTTGTTAATTAAGGTGTGCTGGCTTTCTGCTGATCGTTTTTCCTCAGTCCTGAGCGGTGTCTCTGTTCTTCACTCTTAGGTTGTGGATCACGGTATTATCTGTACACAGTCATAATTGAGGCGTGCAAATGGTGGGAGATTATGGCTAATGATGAGACTCTTCTACAGTGGATCTTGCTTCGTCATACAGAGAGGAAATGCATGCCGGTTGGCTCAGCCTATTTGGAGTCATCGTCTTCTCATGGGATAAAGAACTGAAGGCTACCTTGGAGTTCGTAGGGTTGAATGCCAAGTCTATGGGAGCCACGGATTTCTCGACCTCAAACATCCAGTGCTTCTTCTCTGAAATCAGCCTGCAGAGTTGACGGTCTACACAACCAAAGTCGAAGAGTTCGGGGCAGACTGGTTGAGGTACATGCAGGATTGGACTACGTGCCGGAATCAATATCTGCACTTTACCGAATGCTTGGAGAAAGACCTAACGCCGAGAACTAACGGACAAGACACCATAAAGGATGCAGTACTAGCCGAGACAGTAAGGAAATCCCTTGAAACCAAAAAAACCCACAAAAATCAACTATTCAATGTAGCGCCTAGTATGGGATCTTCTCATAAGCCACAGTCACATCTCACGGGGTCGTAGAAGCATGATGGCTGAACCAAGTATATCACGAGGATACTTCGTTATTCTATCCTGCAAGCCCTACATCGAAGATTCCTAATCAGAGGCGGAGTTGGGATGAACTCGAGAGAACGAATGCTGGCTGCTGTAAACCACGAAGAGTCCGAACGTGTACCGACCGACATCTGGGCAACCCGTGAGGTGCTTAAGAAACTTAAGAACTATCTCGATTCCAATGCTGATATCCATCCACTGTTGCATATCGATGGGATCGCGGCGGTTGAAGGCATCAAGTACATCGGTACGGTCAAACCTCCAAAACGGCTTCCAAAGGGCTGGAAAATTCTCCCTTGGGAATGGATGTGGGGTACCCAGAGCAGAAAGGTCAGTTCAGAACGGGCGTCTACTATGAACCCGTCGCCCACCTACTTGCGGACGCTAAGACGATCGACGACTTGGAGAAGTACAGATGGCCTAAAGCAGACTGGTTCGACTATTCAAAGATGCGCATAAACGCCGAAGCAGCCCGTCGGAAGCAAGTCGTCATGTCCGGGTATATGGCGCCGTTTTATCTGCACAATCTTCTGATGGGGTTGCATGGATCGCTTGTGGATCCGTTCATTAACCCTGAATTACACATCACTTGCTGAACAGAATCTCCGATTTCTTGTACGAGCATCACCTGTATATGTTTGAGGCTTGCGAGGGGCTTATCGACTTGGCCCAAGTTTCGGATGATTCCGGCACTCAGAGTGGCCCGATGATCAAACTGGAAAGGTTTCGGCAATTCTATCGTCCACATCTACAGAGGTTTATCGATCTAGCCCATAGGTTCGAAATCAAGGTTTTCCACCACGATGACGGCGGCATAAGACCTCTCATGCCCGATCTTGTTGAGATGGACATCGATATCCTGAACCCGTTACAATGGACGTGTCCTGGCATGGGGCTGGAAGATCTAAAGAGAGATTTCGGCAGACACCTCTGTTTTCACGCAGGCGTTGACAATCAGCGCATCTTGCCTTTTGGAACCCCTGAGAAAGTACGCGCAGAAGTAAGGCGTTGCATCGATGTTCTCTCCGGCGATGGGATGGGCTATATCTTGGCGCCCTGTCACAGCATCCAACCGAACACGCCACTTGAAAACATAATTGCCATGTACGACGAAACCTTCAAGTACGGACAATTCTGACGGGCACATCTACGTCAACGTCCAAAAGACTTAAATCATCAACGTGATAACCTCGGTTCTTGGGTGCTGGGAGTGAGGAAAGTTCGATACGAAGAAATGTTCCCCCACGAGATTGTTGAGGAGCGTATGAGGACTCCAATCGCATATCTACCAATCGGAGGAGTGGAATGGCACGGTGAACATCTGGCCGTTGGAAATGACGCCTTAAAGGCTCATGCTTTGGCTGTGCGTGCGGCAGAGCGGGGAGGAGGACTAGTCTTTCCCCCTTTGTTCTATGGTGAGAACAGGGAATGCGACCTCATGGAGTTCGACTATGACCCAGACGGAAGAATCAAGGAGAAGATGGCTCTACCAGCAGACTACTTTAAGCCCGGATACATGAATAAACCCTCCTATCAGCAAGACGCTTTCTACGTCGAGCTCTTGCTACACATCCTTTTCGAGATCGAGAGCCTGGGCTTCAAGGTGATCGTTATCCTCGCTGGACATTACCCGCTTCTACATCACGCTGCTGAAGCTACGAAGGAATACTCTAAGAGCGGCAAAGCGAAAGTATGGGCCTTAATCGGTTTCGACGTCGTCAAGGACGCCATACCTGACGCCGGAGACCATGCGGGCAAGTGGGAGACCTCGCTCTTAATGGCTCTTAGACCAGAATGCGTAGACATGAACCGAGTTCCGCAGGACAAGAACATCCCATTGATAGGGACTATGGGCACCGATCCGAGGGGAACAGCCTCAAAAGAGTTTGGCGAGTTCGCAGTTAACACCCTCATCGACCGAATAGTGGCCAACGCCCACAAACTTCTGCAACAGTAGAAATGAACTGGGAACTACTAAGCACCAGAGCACAACAGGGGCTGTGCTCATACAAGACAGGCGCGGTTGCCAACGCAAGACTTAAAAGGATAATTCAAAAGATAGTATCACGAATACTTGTTGTGAATTGGAAACGAGCGGCCTAAAGGAGATAAGAAAATGATCAAGAGAAAGAACAGAGTATCAATAGCATTGTTTGTCATAGCAGCACTTGTTCAGTTGTCTGTTGCTCAATCCATTGTATACGTTAGCGCGCAACAGCAAGAGTACGAGAGCCCAACATGGCTTAAGACTGTGACGATCACGATGCCGGCAGAATGGTATATGCGTCCTTTCGCCCCTGGATGGATAGGACTGTGTTCTGGACCGGGTTCTTTAATAGAAGATCCATTGGCGATTCGCCTCATGAATGGCACTTTCGTCCCCCGTTTGGCCAGTAGTTGGGAATGGAACCCCGAAACAGGCGATTTCACCGTGCACTTGCGGCAAGGAGTGATATGGCACGATGGAGTGACGGAGTACCAAAGTGAAGATGTCTTGAGCGCGATCACTGGTTTCAACATGTACTATTATCCGCAACGGTGGATGGCCGGAGTTGTTGACCGGATATCTACTCCCGATGATTACACGGTTGTTTTTCATGTTGTAAGACCGACAGTGGGGTTTGAAACAGACATCTTAAGCGGATGGTCTGGCTTCGGGTTGGGTTCCTTCTGGATGCGCAATGGGCCTCTATACAAGTTCTCTAACGAAACTGTCAGGAAGTGGGTAGCAGAAAACAACACGGAGGAGATAACAAAACTGAGAGATCAGTACCTTGAGCTCAAAATCAGGGAGCCAGAGCTTGCGCTGGGAACAGGTCCATTCAGGTTCACTAGGATCACTGATGAAGTGATCATCGTTGAAAAGTGGAGTGAACACTACCTTGCGGACAATAACAAGTTCAAAGGGGTTATCTACTACGTCACCAAGACCATAGACGTCAGCAATATGATGTTCCTGTCGGGTGAGATCTACTACGAGACGGCAATGGTCGGCGAAGTCTTGAAAACCATCAAGACAAAACCCGAGCTTACGTTGAGGACGGGGGCTTCGGAGTGGGTTGAAGGCATACTCATGACTATGAAGAAGTATCCATTATCAGTTAAGGAACTTAGGCAGGCCCTAGCATACGCTAATAACGCGACAGCTGTATGCGAGTACACGGCCTACGGATCTTTTCCACTTCCCAATCCTGGAATACCGCTCTACCCAGCGCAAGTCAATGCTTGGTTGACGCCGGACTTCGTAAGCAACCTGCACAGCTATACTTACGACATTGATGAGGCAAACAAGATACTTGACGATCTCAACTTTATAGACAGAGACGGCGACCGAATACGGGAGACACCTAACGGCACCAAACTGGAATTCCGGATGGCCACGCCCACTGAATGGTATATTCTCTCCGGAGATTGGTACGCAGCAGAATGGACGAAGATAGGAGTGAAAGTCGAGGTTGTTCCAGTCCCTGTCAGCCAATACTTCGTTGAACTCAGCAAATGGGATTTCGATATGTTCGCATACTACTCGCCCTATGTAAGGGCGCCAGCCTACGCATTTCTAGACTTGTACACGCACACTATTTGGTCGCCTGAGCCGTACTACAAAATCTACTATGAGCAGACTGTTGATGTCCCAACGTGGGTTGATCCGACAGCCGGAACCGTGAACATCACACAGCTTTCCCTAGATGTTTCCACGACCGTGGATTTGGAAGAATACGGGAGACTCGTAAAGATACTAGTGTGGTACACAAACGAGTACGTACCCCAGATTTTCTGGGGAACATACGGAAGAATCTACGGCTTCAATATCCAGAAGATAACTGGCCTAGAAAGCATCTCTGACTTGGATGCGCGTCTATTCGCCAGTGGTTGCGATGCTGATGTGCTAAATGTCTTAATCAGCAGTGGAGTGATCAAGCCGATACTTACTCTGAGCATATCGGCTGTAGGAGTCGGAACGACTAGTCCATCTGCAGGGACTTACACCTATACAACGAACGATACTGTAACGGTTACGGCCTTGCCCGCCGCAGGGTTCACGTTTGACCACTGGGAACTCGACGGCCAGGTCGCTAGCAGAGAATCTACGTACACCGTGATAATGGATGACTCTCACTCGCTTCTGCCAGTCTTCACAACGACGGCGGCGCCGCCCATTGAGCTCTACGCGGCTATAGGCATACTTGCAGTCTTAGCGATCGCAGGATGGGCTCTGGCTTTCATGTGGAGGCAACGCAAACCGACGTAATAGAATCGATACTCTTTTATTTTCCCCCTCCTTTTTTCTAGCATCTGAGCAGATCAGCATGAGATGGATTGTAACTAGGCTTATCCGGGCTGTCGTGACTATATACGTGGTCATTTCGTTGACTTTCTTCCTCGTCAGGTTGATGCCAGGAAACCCCATACAAACGTATATAGAAACCTTAGTGAGAAATGCGCGAATACCGAGAGAGAAAGCTTATCTAATGGCGCAGGACCTCTTCGGTCTCAACCTTGACAGGCCTTTATGGGAGCAGTATTTCGAATACATGATGAACGTGTTCAGAGGAAACTTGGGAACATCCATAAACATAGTTTTCCAGACACCAGTAATAGAGATAATTGCGAGAACACTGCCCTGGACAATCTTCGTGGTCTCAATTTCTATGATGATCAGTTTTGCAGTCGGGGTGCTTCTCGGAATGTTCATAGCGTATAGAAGAAACACTCTCTCTGACCATATAATAACAACAGTCTCATCAATCTTGAGCGCTGTCCCGGCCTACGTCACTGCGTTGCTGTTTCTGTGGATACTCTACTTCCAGTTAGGCATAGGCGCCAAAGGAGGAACGTATAACCCTTTCATTAACCCGGGAATGACATGGCAATTCATAGGAAGCGTTCTCAATCACGCTTTCCTTCCAATCCTCTCATACGTAATCCTCTCCTTCGGCGGATGGGTCCTGGCTATGAAAGGAGCCACGCTGGGCACACTAGGCGAAGATTACGTGATGGCGGCTGAGGCTAGAGGATTGCGTAGGCGAAGGATAATCTTGTCATATGTTGGAAGAAACTCGATAATACCGGTGTTCACTTCCTTAGCTATAAATATAGGTTACATGTTCGGGGGAGCCATATTTGTGGAAACGGTCTTCTCGTACAAGGGCATGGGCTACTTAATCGGTTCAGCCCTAGGCATGTTAGATTATCCGGTCATACAAGGATGCTTTCTCGTTATAACTGTCGCCACCATTCTGGCAAACTTCATCGCAGACCTGCTTTATTCAAAGCTTGATCCACGCATCCAAAGAGAGGGGGGAACATGAAGACCTCAACTGTCACGGCGCGTTCGAACCTTCAGTTCCTTAGTCCTCTGCTGGAATCTCTATGGAGATCACTCTCCCTTGTAAAAAGAAGTAGAAGAGGCTTGATCGGCTTCGTGGTTCTGCTAGGGTTCATAGGGATGGCTGCAGTTGGTCCGTTGATCATCCCGTTAGACCTCAGCATAAATTTGAGCAGGGCATACTTGCCCATGTCTTCCGATCGTCTATTCGGCACCGATCAGGGTGGCCGAGACGTGTTCTCCCTAGTAGTCTACGGGAGCCGCCAAGTTCTGCTCGTCGCCTTCCTAGCTGGATTTTTCACTGTATCCGTCGGAGTTGCTATCGGCTTGATTTCAGGTTTGAAAGAGGGCAAGATGGACGATGCGCTAATGCTCATTTCGGATTTTGCGTTAACCATACCGGGAGTACCCCTAATATTGGTCTTAGTATCCATTATAGGTTATGGCAGGACTACGAATCCCCTCCTACTTGCAGGCATACTAAGCATAACAGCCTGGGCCTCACTGGCAAGGTCGATCAGATCCCAAGTTCTATCACTAAAGGAGAGGGAATTCGTCGAGGCAGCCAAGACCCTAGGGCTGAGCACATTTCACATACTCTTCCGTGAACTACTGCCAAACATAACGTACTATGTGGCGATTAACTTCCTCTATGCAATGGTGGGAGCCATATACGCCCTCATCGGTCTCTTCTTCCTTGGGCTACTGCCTTTCGATGTTACAAACTGGGGCATAATATTGTACAACGCGCAATACTACGGGGTCGTATTCAAAGAGGGGCTTTTAACTAAAGGAACTCTTATCGGTCCCATCCTGAGCATAGTCTTGTTGCAGACGGGCCTAGTTCTCTTTTGCAGTGGTCTGGAGGAAATCTTCAACCCTAGACTACGAACGGACTGATCTGAAAACAGCGATTTCCTCGCAATCAATCATAAAGAATTGGCGAATCTGTTAACACAGCAAGTGAGGACGACTATCAACTTGCTTCTTTGAAGGACTGAATGACGACCCTGTGCTGGTCATGCGCTCTAAGAATTCTCAGAGTCTTATGGGATAGGTCCCATTCCTAGCACATTGGTGACGACTGACAAACCGGTCCACCTATGCTCGACTGGCATATCTTCTGTATTTGTTACAATGAAACGGTCGCCCGGAACTGCTTCACTCAGCATCTTCATTGTATACTTCTTGACTGCGTCAGATCCTTCCAAGAAGACGGATTCGGGAAAATTCAGGCTTATGATCCTCCCTTCCCAGGAGATCCTAGCCTCGGCGAGAGAGAGATCTCCCATTGGCAGCGGACCAAAAGCCTCAATCGCATCCTCCATCCATCTTGGGGATCAGCTCAAGCTCTTGAGTTTCCCGTCCATGTGATCTTCCAGAATCATGTCCCTCTTTTGAAGAAGTCGAGCCTGCCTATAATAGAAAGGGACGATATACTTTCCGAATAGTCGGGGGCTTACTATCACGCTGTTTATGTTGTTGCCTCCGTTGATAACCTCAGCCGGAGATTCTGACGCTATCCGATAGCATTCGTCGGCCTTCTTCTGTAGCGTCCTGAGCAGCCTCTCAAACTCTTTGGATACTTATAGAGCATTACCGCAAACGTTCTGTATCCAATAGGTTCGAGCTGCATCCTTTGGAGAGGCGAACGGCCGGCCCAGACTGTTACGATTCCGTCGTCGCCGAGGTTTCTCTCGGTCTCAACAAATGGCTCATAGTCTGGGATGTAGACAGTATCCTCTGCTATGAACCCAGCACTCTATGGGGTGCTCTGTTATCCAAGAACCGCCAGTTCCTTCGCGCAAACCCACTCTTTCTCTCATGGACAAGCCGCCGACGGGCGTATGAAAAATCCTGTAGAGGATGTTACCAACGATTTTGGTTTCAACGTTGATGTTGTGCGTCTCTTGCCTCCATACGGGCGAGGAACTCTTAAACCCAAGCCCTTGTTCCTAAGTTGACGAGACATATAACCCTCGGACACAATCCATCGTAGATAAGTCAAGGCATCCTGTCGGGTTCTTCACCACGATAAACCGCCATCACCTTTTGCTTGATCTTCAAGGCTTGGACCTCTTTGGTTTTCACTCATGTTAACACCTACATTTTCTCAACTAGATGATACTGCTAATATAAGGTTTCACTAGCTAGCCAGCCTGTGCCTACAGTTAAAGTATCGCAATGGACGTTCAAGTTTCAAAATAATCGAAACTCATTCGGAAGATTACGCATCAGACAAAGAGCAATGTCAGCGTAGAAAATGTCGGAGAACCATGAGGAAAAGAGAGATGAGATCGTACCTTGAAGAAGTGGATTTGGAAACGACAAAGCAGAGGTTTGACGCCTTCTGGGAACGAGAGATTCTTGGCAGACGCTCATTTCCATCACAGCGCCAAGAGAGAAACAGAAGAAGAGAGACTTCCCTGTTCCCAGAAGCATCGAGGAAAGATGGACAAACAGCGAGTATATCCTGAAAACAATAGAGTTGTACTTCGAGAACACACTCTTCCTTGGCGACGCCATTCCTTTCTACTGGCCAAACCTGGGCCCCGATTCTTTTACGGCTTTCCTAGGCGCTCACCTCGTTTTCAAGTCGGAGGAGACGTCTTGGGCTAGACCCTTCGTCGAAGACCCTTCAAGGTACGATCCTGTCTTAAGAGAAGACAATAAGTGGTGGAGAATCATGAATGAATGATCTGTTAGAGACGATATGCGAAGCCGCAAAAGGCAACTTCCTAGTTGGGATACCCGACATCCATTACGGAGGTGACACCCTAGCAGCCGCTGCCGGCGCTCAGAAACTCATCCGACACCTATTCACCAAGCCCGAAGAAGTGAAGAGGCTGATCAGAAAACTAACTAATCTATGCCGCATTGTATTCGATCGATATTACCAGATAATATCACGAGCACAGAAGGGCTCTATCACATGGATACCGGCATACTCGAGGGGCAGATACACATTCCTCCAAGATGACTATTCGGGTTTGGTCTCACCGAAGATGTTCAAAGAATTCTTCATGGAAGAACAGGAGACACTCTCGAAGTATCTTGACAATTCCATATTCCACTTGGACGGTCCTAAGGCGCTGAGAAATCTAGATCTCGTCCTCACGATAGACTCGTTAGACGGGATCCAGTGGGTTCCAGGAGTTGAACGACCCCGCGTGTCTCAATGGATAGATGTATGCTCCAAGGTGCTAAACGTTGGCAAGTGCCTCCAAGTCTTTTCCTCTGCACTCAGTGCAGAACTGAGAGAGAAGCCTATGGCCCCCTGAAGATGGTCGAACGGTACAGATAGTATCTTAAATAACCTTGAAAGCGAAAATGGTACTATGGAACCTTATTTAGGAAGGGTCGCTATTAACATAGCCGTCCTTCTGGTGATTCTCGCTTTGATCCCCTTGCCTTTCCTCAGAATGGGATCTGCAGAGTTCATCGTAGATATCCTAGCATTGATCTTCACATTGAGTTTTCTGTTTCTAATTGCTTGGGACGTTAAGAGAGAGGCTGGAAGGGAGACCGCAAAGTAAGACGTGCTTTACCGACATTAGCATTAAGATTTAAATCATTCTATTGCATTATGAACGCACAGTCTCACGAGGAATTGGTTTGGAAGAACCGCTTCTGAGAGTTCGAGGGCTTACAGTAGAGTTTAGGGTTCCGAGAGGAATTTTGAGAGCAGTCGACAAAGTTGACCTTGATATTCAAAAGGGAGAAATCCTCGGTCTTGCAGGCGAGAGTGGATGCGGCAAATCCGTGCTAGCCCACGCTATTATCAAGCAGGTCGACCCGAACGGATACATCAAGGAAGGCGAGATGATATTCGAAGACAAAGATGTTTTCTCGTTGAGTGAAGAGGACCTGAGAAGGTTCAGATGGAAAGATGCCGCAATAATTTTTCAGGGTGCCCAGAACTCCTTGAACCCTGTCATGCGGGTTGTAGGTCACATGACGGATACGGCTTTCGCTCATGAGAAAACGTCCAGAGACGATGTTGTCAAGAGTTCCTTTGAGCTCGTAAGATTCGTCCGCTTGGATGCCGGAAAGGTTCTGAAGCTGTTCCCGCATGAACTCAGCGGCGGCATGAAGCAGAGGATTGTCTCCGCTATGAGCCTTTTGCTGAAGCCCAAACTCTTAATCCTCGACGAGCCTACTTCTGCCCTGGATGTCTTAACTCAGAAGTATTTTCTCAAGCTTATGAGGGACATTCACGAAGAGCTGGGAATCACGATGCTCTTCATAACTCACGATCTTGGAACCATAGCGGAGATCGCTGATAGGGTAGCCATAATGTATCTAGCAAACATCGTCGAGATAGGAAGCGTTGACGAGATATTCTATGATCCGAAACATCCGTATACGGATGCTTTGATAAAGTCGATTCCCTCCATCGTTGGAGAGGTAGGCGATGTCAAACCAGTCCCCGGTCCTGTTCCCGATCCAGTATTTCCACCGCCTGGATGTAGATTCCATCCTCGATGTTCCTTCGCATCTGAAAGCTGCGCGAAGGAGAAGCCGGCCCTCAGGGATATCGGTGGCGCCAGGCTCGTGGCCTGTCACCTTTGCGACTCCGTCAATCCTGCAAGAGCTTCTTGAAGTTAGAGGCCTATGACATGGATGTGCCATTAATAGGCGTTGAAGGCGCCACTAGACTATTCAGGACCGGCGGAGGCCTCTTCGCCGAGAAAAAGTACATCTGTGCGGTTGATAACGTGTTCTTCTCCCTGGAAGAGGGCGATACGCTAGCTCTGGTCGGCGAAAGTGGCTGTGGCAAAAGCACTCTTGGCAGACTAACACTGGCTCTCTTGAAGCCCACCTCTGGTCAAATCCTATACAAGGGAAAAGACGTGTGGGGCATGAATAAAAATGAGTTCAAAGAGTTTAGACGGAACGCGCAGATAGTCCACCAAGATCCTTATGACACTCTAAACCCCATGAGGACCATATTCCAATCTCTGGCACCGCCCCTCAGCCACTACAAGATCGCCCGTAACAGACAGGAGATAAGGGGAAAAACTGAGGAGCTCCTTGAATTAGTTGGCCTCATACCGCCGGACGACTTTTTGAGAAGGCATCCGAGTAGGCTGAGTGGTGGACAGATGCAGAGAATCGCGATCGCGAGAGCCATATCCGTCAATCCGAAATTTCTTGTGGCGGATGAGGCTGTCTCCATGGTAGATGCCTCGCTCAGGATTGAGGTTCTGGACTTGCTCTTTGATCTGAAGAAAAGGTTTGGCATGACGTGTCTATTCATAACTCACGATTTTGGGGTCGCCAGATACTTTGCCAAACATGGAAGAGTGATGATCATGTATCTCGGGAGCATAGTAGAGGTCGGTCCTACCGACGACGTCATACTCGAACCGATGCATCCGTATACCAAGACGTTGATAGCCTCCGTTCCCGTGCCAGATCCGAAACTGACCCGAAGCAAGGGTCTGCCGCCCCTCAGAAGCCTAGAGGTCCCAAGTCTAACTCAGGTTCCCCCTGGCTGCAAGTTTAACCCAAGATGCCCGTACGCTGAGAAGACCTGTGCGGATAAGGTCCCTGAACTTAAAGCGGTCAGCAAGGAACGGTTTGTAGCATGTCACCTGTACTAGAAATCAGAACGAAGCGGACCTGATTATCTAAGTACATTGCTTTATGATGTGCCGGTAGATTTTATTCTCAATGTGACTGTCCCGAACGCTTTGATGGGTGAAATCACCGTGTGCTTTTGGGAGCTCAACAACTTCTCATTCTGTTCCATCAAGTTTGTGAGGTAGGCTTCTGAGATGTCGACGAACGGGAGCGTTATGGTTGCCGTGGCTTCTTTCCCTTCCGTTTCCATCAGTCTGAGGATGATGCCTTCCTTATCCTCTGCAACCTTCATGTTGACAAGGATAACGTTGGACTCGTCGATGTTGAAGAAGCTTCCTGACTGAGGCAAGGAGCCTTCTTGTTTTCCCTCCATGAAGACCGGTATGAGCGGGTTCTGCACCCCCCACCCAAAGTCTCTGGCTTTTCCATCTATCCATCCGCCTTTATGGCTTCTGAAAGAGTATCGGAATAGCATGTCTGCGACCTGTATAGGCTGGAAGTTCGTTCGGTAGTTGCTGTTCATCACGTAGGAGTAGATGTGTCCCTTCTCGATTTCTCCGTGCTTTAGCCATTCATGTCCATATCCGGGATACGTCACTCCGTGGTGGGCCCCAGATAGATAACCTAGCCATAAGCCGCCGAACTCTGCGAGATGAGATTCAGTGCTTGTCCACGTGACTCCATAGTCGCCATTGGATACGTCTGCCCAGTGCTGCATCGTATAGTAGTCGGTATTCGAGCCGGGTATCTGATCCTCGATAGGTGTGATCAATGAGTTTGTTGCTTCAAACTTTATCTTCGGATTTTTCACATCAAAGGGATAGGCGAAATACATCTCAAGTAACGGAGTGGAATCCTTCAGAACCCTATTGGCTATGTCTATCCTCTTTAGATTGTCGTATAGGATTACCTCTTGAGTCCTTTGTGGGCATCCTACCCCGGTGCCCTTTATCATGAGGCTTCCAATAATCGGACCTGTCTTGCCCTTTTCAACTTTCGATTCGAGGGCTAGATGTTGTTCCCCCTTAGTGACGTGTCGGGCCAAGAACTGGTTGAAACCATGCGGCGCATCTTTGTCAACGAGCTCTATGTTGAATTCTTTGTCGTAGACGCTTGTTATTGTACCGGTTGTCGGGTTTACTGAGATTCTGTAGAACCGGTTTTCCAGGGATGCGTCACTGATTTTTATGCTCGTTACGAAATCCGTTTTCTGATTTGACGGGACGACTCTGTAAGTCTTGTAACCCAGCGGCGGAAGGTCCTCAGCCACAAAGACCAGTTCCAGAGCGTGCCTGCGGTCTACCTGACCCAGAGCGTATCTATGCCCAGCCATCGGAGTTGGCGCTTGAGGATCCGACACTTCGATTATCTGGTAAGGCACTTTCTTGCCAGCATCTTCGTCAATCATATCAAAGGGCTTGTCTAACAGCTCCAATGGTGGGTTCACTATGTTTCTCCCTATCGCGGTACCAGCCACTAGGATAGGGGGTTTCTCTCCCGTCATCTTCATCCAGTCTTCTGGCAGCTCGTAGAGTACATGCATTGGGAAACCACATGGAGTGGGTTCTCTAGGATTTGCGAAAACAATATCAGTCCTCCTCCAAGACAATGGGTTGAACACTATGATATAGTAGCCTTCGTTAGGCAGGTTGACCTGGTCAGCTATCTTGTTCAGACTCTTTGATAGGCAGTCTTGGGTCAAAGCCGATGCGGTGTAAGCGAACCCGCACTTTGTGTTTATCGCAGAGTCTTGAGCAGGCCCTATCGGATGGTGCATCCCCCAAGCGTGTTCGTCATACATAAGCGTATTCTCGTACGCTTTGGTTAGGTAATCATGTGGATAATGATAGTTCGTAACAGATGACGCTATTGTGCAGAATTTCTCCGCTGACATCAGTCTCTCATGAGTGACCCTGTTCACGCCCGTCTCCAAGGGGGTTGATGTTGCACCCACTACATAGTCTGTGCATGGTATCTCGCCTCTGTAGGTTGGCAGATCGTCGCGATATTTGCTTTCTATGTAGTCGAAGAAGTCGCTGTTTGTCGCCACGACTATCCTCGGATAAGCCCATCTTTCGTTCCATTCTTTGGCTATGTAGCTCGGCTTGATCGTTGGGGGAGAATTGTCACGGTGTCCGCCTTGCACACGGAAAGTTGCCGCGTCAAAGGGATAGTCCTGATCTTCCAACTCCTTCAGCTTCTCTGGGAGCATCTTGTAGGTCTGCTCGTAATCGTTGGCGAAGAACATCGCTGAGTCCCAGCCGTATTTACCGTACCAGAATAGGACTTTGCTTCCGTCGATCCCTAACCAGTAGAAAGCCTTTGGCCCTCCGTGTGGCCCGAATTCTTTCTCGTCCCAGTTCGGGTGATTCTTTCCAAAGTACCAGCGGGGCAGCGCCACGATAAGGTATTTGACTCCTGAATTTGCCAAGACATTGGAGAGACCCCAGCTCGCCCCGGGTATGTCGTTGAGCTCAGCAGATTTGATCGGGACGCCGTATTCTCTTTTGAGCTGAAAAGTTGGATACAGCAGCCTGATCAGTTCCTCATGGCTACACAACGCAGTAACTTCATTAGCGTACAGCGCCCCAACTTCGATTCTTCCATCCCCCATCAAACTTACCAGTTTATCAACAACCTCTTTGGGTCGGCTCTTAATGTAATTGAGAACAGACCACGATGTCTCAACCTGAAACCTAAACTTGGATTCTTCAGGCCAATCAGACGTTTCATCACAAAATCGGAGAATCTGATCGTAGAAACCATTATACTCTTCTAGAACGTTTGAGATCAGATCCGTGTAGGCTGGATCGTGATGAGCCCTCTGGATCACGTACACAAGCCAGTGCCTCTGAGGCTTCCATGTTACAGAGGCTTCGTCCTGCAACTCCCCAGCTGCGTAAAGCTTGAATTTCACATTTAGAGGCTGCTGGATGTCTGGAATGGCGACTTTGTAAATTCCCGTTCCAGTATCGACTTTCCCAACGCTGGCAATGTAGACTTTGGACTCTGCCTGCACCTCTAGACTCGCGTCGATTGCTTTACTTTCGTTCAGTACAGTAAACTCTACCAGTTGTTTCAGTTCATCCTTTTCCTGCACGAAGAAAACAGTGGGTTCAATCTTCGTCAACTTAAGAAATCCCAACTGAATCACCTTTGTTTACGAATCTACAAATGGTTGAATATTTATGCCTTTTGTTGCGCCTTCGGTACCGCGGGTTGGCATATTAGACAGTCGTTAGAGACCAATGCGTTTTGGTGTGAAGAGCCATGCTGTATCTAGCTAGCTAAACTGCGGCTTTCCGAATGTTTGCGATCAAGGTTTGCCTTGCCCTGACTGACATAGTGTCCGGCCCTTCCAGATTGAGCGCTGCTAGAGACATCTCGGGATGACATGGACATGCCTAAAGGTTCATCGATGTCAGAGTATCTTTTTTGCTACCTTGCGGATTCCTTCCACGATCGAATCCACATCATCATCTGTGAGGAGCGGACTCACATCCATATGAACGGATCTGCCAAGAAGAGCGAGCGTCCTTGGGCACATTTTCTCGCTGTATCGGAGCAGAGGATCCCAATATATGTAGACGTGCATGTCATGTTTGCCAGGAATGTACGCCACATGGGTTCCGTATCCTGGCCCATCTATGTTCTCAGCCCGAAGTGCCTCTGCGAATCTTTGGGCTTTCTCAGGTGTTGGAAGGAAGAACATGAGGCAGATTCCTGTATCACCTTTCGGATCCGGAATTTCCCTGAATTCCATACCGTGAATATCCGAGATCTCCTTCTTTATTCTCTCCTTGTTTCTTCGCATGGTATTTAAGACCTTGTCTAGTTTGTGTAGCTGTTCGATCAGTATTGCACTGGAGATCTCATTAATCCTGTAGTTTAGTCCCAATACCGGTTCGCTTTCGAATTTCCACCAGACCTTAGGTCCTTCTCTCAACGTGGCTACGTCATGGGCCATAACACACCGTTCGAAGAGACGTTTATCATTGGTTATCAGTCCGCCTCCTTCGCCTGCTGTTATTATCTTGTTCAGTTGGAAGCTGAACATGCCGACATCTCCGATGGATCCCAGCTTCTTACCTTTGTATTCTCCGCCGCACGACTGAGCATCATCTTCGATGACTGCTAGCCCATGGTCCTTTGCTATCTTCATTATCTCATCCATTTTGCAGCTGATTCCACGCATGTGAACTGGGATAACTGCCTTCGTATTCTCGGTTATCTTGGCTTCAAAATCTTCGGGATCAAGCGTTAAAGAACGATCGACTTCTGCAATGGCGGGAGTAGCTCTGCAAGCAACGACGCTTAACGCCGAGGCAATCCAAGTATACCCCGGAACGATAACCTCGTCACCAGACCCTATCCCTATGGCTTTTAAGGCGATGCAGAGAGCGGCTGTACCCGAAGAAACGGCCAGGGCATATTTCGTTCCCATGTAAGCGGCGAATTCATCCTCGAACTTCTTCGTCTTACTGAGGCTACCTCCTGGCCCATAATATCGAAAGAGAGCCTTGGAATCCAAAACCTCCATGACCGCTATCTTCTCTTCCTCTCCAATCATCATCGCCCCAGGAAATGTTGGTGGAAGAAGAGCCCTTCTTAAAGGTTTCCTGCTCATAACCTGTCCCCGTCCGGAACTCATGATTACCTTATTCTGATGTTTGCAGAGTACTTTTAAGTCTTGCGGGAACTAGTAGTCAGAATCATCCATATTGCTTTTCGACGGATTACGAAATTCTGTTGAAGGTCACATTCAGATTCAACCCAGTGTCTAACTCGAAAAACTTTTATCCAGTTGAATTGATTAAATGCCCATAAAAACACTAACCAGTGGAGCGATAACGAATTGAAGAGAGTTAGAGTCGGAGTTGTAGGATCTGGGGGGATATTTCAAGCCGCTCATCTTCCAGCCTACCCTGATGTTCAAGAAGCTAAACTTGTCGCTCTGTGCGACGTATCTGAGGAAAACCTTAAGACATCTCAGAGAAGAACAGGGGAGATCTACTTAGAAAGAGCGAAAAAAGCTGAGGAAGAGGGAAAGCAGGAATTGGCTGAGCGATTAAAGGAAGACGTTAGAGAGATGAAAACCTATGCAAATGCTCAGGAGATGATTCTGAAAGAAGATGTTGAATTGGTCGATATATGCACACCTACTAAATTTCACAGCACAGTCGCCATTGAGGCCTTAAAATCCCGCGTAGATGTCATGGTGGAGAAACCCATGGCTAGGACATACCTCGAATGTCTCGACGTTATTGAGGCAGTGGAAGATACGCGGAAACTTTATCAGCATAACGAAAACTGGCTTTACGATGCCATCTGGTACAACGCTAAGAAGTTTATTGAGAGCGGTGCTATAGGTGAGCTTCAACTAGTATTCGTAGCCACAGCTCACGCAGGGCCGGAATGGGCTTCTTGGTTCTGGGACCCAGAGATCGCTGGAGGCGGAGCCCTTCTAGATAACGGCGTCCACGCGATAACGGCCTCATGGTTCTTGAACGGGTTTGACACGGAGCCCACAGTTGCGAAGGCTGCTGAGCCATACGGCATATGCATAAGGATGAAGACACGGGTTCTTCAGGGCATGTTCAAACCCTTCCTTGTTGAGGATGATGCTCACGTATTGATCAGGTATGAGGATGAATCCGGCGCATGGTCGACAGCTCACGTTGAGGGTTCTTGGTCTCACAGAGACTCAATGGAGACAAGGATCATTGGAACTGACGGCGAGATTCAACCGTCTGAAGAGGAGAGCGAAGTCGCCTTAAAGATTACTGATGCTTTTGGCGGAGTAAGGAGAATCCCCCTAGGTGCGCGTTCTTGGGTAACGAGCTTCGCGGGAGAGATAAGAAACATGTGCAATTGTGTGATAAACAAGGTTGAGCCAGTATGCAATGAGAAGATAGGCGCAGAGACGACGGCGATCGTTCAGGCCGCCTACCTGTCACAGAAGAGAGGCAAGAAAGCCGTTACGCTCGAAGAGTTCAAGAGGTACGCATTGAGACTAAGAGATAAGGCTGGAAAAGACGCTCCAGACCTTCTGCTCAAAGATCTGCTTAAATCAATAACACCATACACTTGAGATATGCAGAAAATTCGGCTCTTCCTGGATATCACAACCGTCACAACATTTTTTCAGGATAAGAGTACATAAAGACACTTTGTTAAAAGAAAAAGGCGAGTTTTAACAAAAAAGATTTTGATTACTCAAAGAAAACCAAGGTGTGAAGTTGCCTCATCACTACATTCCAAATGATACCGAAGAAATTAGGGGACGACTTAGAGAGACGATAGGGATCGAAGGGATGGAAGACCTCTTCTCTGATGTCCCCGGAGATATTCGTTTAAGAAGGCCTCTCTCTATACCCGGGCCTCTCTCCGAGCTCGAGGTTGAGCGAGAGGTGGAGGAGATTCTGGAAAAGAACCGCACAGTCAAGGAGCTTACCTCTTTCCTGGGGGGAGGAATATGGGCTCATTACGTACCGGCAGTGGTGGATGAGATCTCTTCGAGAAGCGAATTTCTGACAAGCTATAC
>Ga0315314_1001775_pt1 | contig 18682 bp, 16 predicted proteins | sample TDP9_MG_FD_203631 | JGI IMG/M metagenome (GOLD analysis project Ga0315314, IMG submission 203631) | Freshwater sediment microbial communities from Lake Towuti, South Sulawesi, Indonesia - TDP9 | ecosystem: Environmental > Aquatic > Freshwater > Lake > Sediment | place: Indonesia: South Sulawesi...
AAATCAGCGCTCTCCATGTTGCTGGCTGGCTTTTACGTGCCCGACGAGGGTGACATCTATTTCGAAGGTCGGCGGCTTCGGTGCCCCTTTCAGGCGCGGGCGCTGGGCATTGAGGTCATCCATCAGAAGCCAGACCTGGCCGAGCACATGGACATCAGCAGCAACGTCTTCCTGGGAAGCGAAGCTTGTGCTGAGCCTTGCCGAAGCATCGGCTGGCCCTTGGTGGTCAAATGGCTGAAAGTGCCCAACCGGCGGCGGATGGACAAGGAAGCGGCTCGCATCTTGGAACAGTTGGATGTGCGCTTCAGTTCGCTGCGCGAAAAGGTGGCCAACCTGTCGAGTGAGCAGCGCCAGATGATTGCTATCGCCCGCGCCATGACCCACCCTGCCAAGCTGATTATCATTGACGACCCGACTTTGTTGTTGAGCTACCACTATCAGCAGAAGCTTCTCTCCCTCATTCAAACGTGGCAACAGCAGGGGACGGCCGTCATATTTAGCAGCAACAATCTCGATCACCTGTTGGCAGTAACCGATCGCATCATCATCCTGCGTCGGGGACGTCGGGTGGCCGAGCACCGCACCGACGAGGCCGACCGCGAAGAGATTGTGGCGGCTATGGTGGGCACCACCGACCGTCAGCAACTCACACCCATCATTTGGGCATTGGACAGCTACTACCGCGCCCGTGAGCAAGCCGAAAAATTGCGCCATAGCCAGACGCTTTTGGAGAGAGACGTGGCCGCGCAGGATGCGCTGAACCGGCAGCTCATTGACCAATTGGCTGAACAGATCAATGCCCTCGATAGTGCCAACGTAGCCTTGCAAGATGCCCAGCGCCGACTCTTGACTGAACTCGAGCAGGAACGCAAACACCTGGCTCGCGAGATTCACGACCAGGCGATCCAGGACCTGCTGAGCGTAAACTACCAGTTGGAAGGGATTGGAGCAGATAAGTCCGTGACATCAGCGCTCAAGGGCGAACTGACGGACATTCGAAACAGCATTCGGATGCTGGTAGATGACCTGCGGCACATCTGCGGCAACCTGCGTCCGCCGACCATTGACAGCCTGGGATTGGGCGCGGCGCTCCAATCGTACACCCATGATTGGGCCAAGCGAACTGGTATCTCCGTGACCCTCGACCTGGACGCCAACCTGGGACGTCTGCCCGAGGCCATTGAACTTTCCATCTTCCGCATCGTGCAAGAGGGTCTGAGCAACGTGCGCAAACACGCCCATGCCAGTGCGGTACAGGTTTGTCTCAAGCATACATCGCCACGCACGCTGATGATCTCCCTTGCCGATAATGGACAAGGTCTGGCCGACGACTTCGATCTCTCGGCGCTCTCAGCCCAAGGACACTACGGCCTATTGGGCCTCAGTGAGCGGGTGGCCCTGCTGGGAGGGCGCCTGAAATTGCAAAACCAGGCCAGTGGCGGCTTGCTCATTCAGGCGGAGATACAGCACCCCCGCGTAGCAGAAACTGCCGGGGGTAAGTGACAAAGAAATGGGACATCCCAGGATGTCCCATTGTTTTTAATCTGTGAACCCTCTTGGTTGTAGCAGAATCCCCGTAACACCTCGATTTTAGCAAAGCCCCCGTTTACCCTTTCAGCGACCCCGCCATCAGCCCCCGCATAAAGTAACGCCCCAGGAAGATGTACACCAGCAGGGTTGGCAAGGCTGCCAGGAGCGCCCCGGCCATCTGCACATTCCACTCCACGACGAAGCTGCCGGCCAGGTTATTCAGCGCTACGGTGATAGGCTGGACTTCGGGGTTGCCAGTGACCGTGACTGCGAAGAGGAAGTCGTTCCATATAGAGGTGAACTGCCAGATCATCACCACCACGAAGCCGGGCATGGATAACGGAAACAGGACATGGCGATAGATGCCAAAGATGGTCGCCCCATCTATCTTGGCCGCCTCCACCAGCTCGGTGGGCAAGGCAGCGTAGTAGTTGCGGAAGATAAGGGTGGTGATGGGGATGCCGTACACCACGTGGATGAAAATCAGGCCGGGGATGGTGCCGTAAAGCCCTATCTTGCTGAGCGTCTGCATCAGCGGGATAAGTATGCTCTGGTAGGGGATGAACATCCCGAACAGAAGCAATGGGAAAAGCACATCGGAGCCTCGAAACTTCCATTTGGACAGCACATAGCCGTTCATCGAGCCCAGCATGGCCGAGATCAGTGTGGCCGGGACGGTGAGGTACACGCTGTTCATGAAGTTTAGAGAAAGGCCGCGAAACTCCCCTGGGCTGCCGAACCAGGCCCTTACATAGCTATCGAAGTGCAGCCCCGACGGCAGGTTCCACATGCGGTACAAGCTAACCTCGGCAAAGCTCTTCATGCCGGTGACGATCAGGACGTACACCGGCATCAGATAGAACAGGGCGAAGGCGGTCAGGACGGCGTAGATTAGCAAACGTGACCATCGCACCCCTCTAAAGCTCCCAATCAGTTTGCGTGTTTGCATGGTCATAGCTCGGCCTCCGTGCGGGTACTGTACACCAGGTATGGGACGATGAGGACGGCCACCATCAGCAGCAAAACGGTGGCGATCGAGGCCCCCCGGGAGAAGTGGTTGCCCTCGAAGGTCGTCTCCCACATGAAATAGGCCGGCACGTCGGTGGAAAAGCCAGGCCCAGGACCGGTCATGGCTACTACCAGGTCGTAGATTTTGAGCGAGATGTGTCCCAGGATGATGATGGCGCTGAGGGTGATGGGCTTTAGAAGCGGCAAAACGACGTGTCGGAGGATCTTCAGTTCTGTCGCTCCATCCACCCGCGCCGCCTCGCGCAGTTCGTCGGGAATAGCCCGCAGGCCAGCCAGGTATAAGGCCATGGTATAGCCCGACATCTGCCAGGTAGCGGCCAGGACGACCGAGATGATCCCCACTGACATCCCGAAGTTGGGATTTGCTAACGCACCCAGCCCCACTCGCTGCAGCAGTTGCCCTACACCCGACTCGGGATGGATGTACAGAACTGTAGGATCGGTGAACCAGCCCCACTTGAGGAATCCCAGCCCAGCTTTGTCGAACAGCAGATTAACCCCGGTACTACCCGCCCCAGCAATGCCGGGGTTGAGCAGCCAGCGCCACACGACGCCGGTGACAATGAAGGAGATGGCCATCGGAAACAGGTAGATGCTGCGGAAGAGCCCCTCGCCCCTGATGCGCTGATCGAGCAGGACGGCCAGCAGAAACCCGATGACCAGACACGAGCCCAGGAACAGCACCGTGAATACAATGGTGTTGCGCAGGTCAATTTGGAAGCGCGGGTGGGCAAACAATTTCTGGTAGTTATGTAGGCCAACTAGGGTGAAGTCGGGGAGGAGCTGGTCCCACTTGGTCAGCGATGCAAAGCCAGTGAAACCGATGAATCCATAGACGAAGATGGCGATGGCGAGCGCTGAGGGAGCGATCAATAGCACCGAGGCGACCCGCTCCCAGTTCAAACGGCGCATACGATTCCTCCTGGCAGAATCCGCCAAAGCTCCATTTAGACAAGGAGCGAGGCAGCCCAGCCTGGGCCGGGCTGCCTCGCTTGGGCAGTGATGGGTTACTTGCAGATGCCAGCGTCTACACAGGCCTGCTGCAAGGCCGCCTGTGTGCCCGCCACGTCCCAGGTGGCCATGAACAGGGTGAGCGCATCATCGAAGTCCGCAACCCAACTCTCGTAGGCCGCCGCGCCGTGCCGTACGCTGGGCACGATGGTATCCACGGCCCAGTCGGCCATGGCCGACTTCAGGTACTCGTTGAACAGCTTCGGATCGCAGTCGGTGCGAGCGCAGATGGAACCCTTCTTGGGGTTGAAGGCCTCCTGGCCCGCCTTGGAGCCGCAGACCTTGAGCCAGTTGCGGGCGTTCTCAGGGTTCGGGGCCTCCTTCGGCAGGGCGAAGCTATCGGACAGGGCGAGGAAGCTGCCCTTAGTACCCGGCGGCGGCGTCCAGCCGTAGTCGGTGAACTCATACTTTATGAACTCACCGTTGGTCCAGTCGCCCATGATGTACATGGCGCCCTTACCTTCAATTATGTACCCTGCGGCGCCGTCCCAGGTGAGGGCCGGGTGGTCGGGGTTGGCATATTCGACCATCTTCTTGAAGTTCTCCAGCGCCTTGGTGACCTTGGGGTCGGTCCAGGGGGTAGTGCCGGTCCACAGGCCTGAGTAGCCCTCAGCCCCCAGCGTGCCGAGTAGGACATTCTCGAAGAGGTGGCTGACCTGCCAGGCGCCACTGCTGCCCATGACATGGCCCGTGATGCCCTTGGCCTTCAGGGCCTCGCACACGGCGAAGAACTCATCGAAGGTGGTCGGCGGCGTCAGGTTGTTCTCCTCGAAGATCTTCTTATTGTACCACAGCACGTTGGAGCGGTGGATGTTGACCGGGACTCCCCAGTAGTGCCCCTTGTACTTGAGGAGTGTGAGCAGGTCAGGCGGGAAAACTTTGTCTAACCCCTCAGATGCGTAGATGTTATCCAGCGGCTCCAGGTAGGTCTCCGGATCGTAGCCCTCAACCTCCAGGCCGGCGTGGAGCTGGAAAGTATCGGGTGGCTCGCCGCCGATCAAGCGGGTCTTGAGCACACCCTTGAAGACCGAGCCCGCTCCCCCGGCCACGGTGGCGTTAACGATCTCGACGTCGGGGTACTTTGAGGCATAGATATCGAACATCCCGCTGAGCCCCGCTGCCTCGCCACCGGACGTCCACCAACTGCCGACCACAAGCTGGCCCTTGGCGCGCTTGCCGAACAGAAGCTCGGGTTTGCCCATGTCGAAGGTCGCCAGGAATTCCTTGGCTTCCTCCAGGCTGGGGATCCAGAGCTTCCACCCTGGGTGGATGACGTCGGCGTTGGCGATGTAGGCGAAGGTCGTGTCTTCGATGTTCTTCTGGTTAGTGGAAGCCATGATCGCCGGCCAGGCGGTGCCGGCGCCCAGGTACTTCTCCGCCAGGGCCCACAGGGTATCGCCCTTCTTGATCGTATAGGTGACCGCCTGCCCTAACGGGGCGGCGTTGGCCACCATGGGAAGCAGCATGGCGAGCACCAGGGCCAAACTGACAAGCATCCTCCTAGACATTTGTTACCTCCTTATAGCTTGACATTAAGGCGAAAACCCACACTTTTGTGCGATAGGCATCCCCCCTTTCAGTTGGCATATCGCGTATCACATATGGCTTATTGTAAAGGGCGATAAGCTATCTGGCGCAGCGGAAGCCAACGTCATCATTCGCCAAATCCACAGAGCTGGCGCTCCGTGAGGAGGCCCGCACCAACTCCCTGTCGCTGAACCACCCCCCTCCCCTGATCACCCGATACTTCTCCCCGAAGTAGGGGGAGGCGAAGTCGCTCCCCGGATAGGCCTTGTACCAATCGGCCACCCACTCGGCAACGTTCCCCGCCATGTCCATCACCCCATAGGGGCTGGCCCCCTCGGGGAAGCTCCCCACGATGGTCGTCCCCCGGTATCCACCCTCCTTGGTGTTGGCCTTGCCCAGAGCCCACTCGTTTCCCCAGGGGTAGACGAACCCCTCGGTGCCCCGGGCCGCCTTCTCCCACTCGGCCTCTGTGGGCAGGCGCTTCCCTGCCCACTCACAATAGGCCACGGCATCGTTCCAGCTCACCTTGACCACGGGGTGCTTGGGCTTGCCCTCGGCGTAGGTGCGCCAGGTCATGCTATCGCCCGCCTTCTCGGCGTCGGTCACATGGCCCGTCTCCTCGACGAACCTGGCAAACTCCTCGTTGGTCACCTCGAACCTGTCTATCTCGAAGGCCTCGACGAAGACCTCATGGGCTGGCCTCTCGTCCTCGAAGTCGCTGCCCATGATGAATTCGCCGGCGGGGATGGCAACCATGGGCACCCCTTCCTCCGGCGTTGGCTCTTCGGCCTTCTCTGGGGGAACGGGGGTGAAGGTCGGCGTTGGTGGCGGCGGCACGGGCGTAGGGGTGGGTAATATCTCAATAGTAGGCGGCAGGGCTACAGCTGTGGGTGTTAGGGAGGGTTTAGCTGGAGGTCTACAGCTTGCAACCAAAGCCAAGAGCGCGAAAAGCAACAACACCCGTTTCATCGTTATTTCTCCTAAGGGTGTCCCCTAACGCCCCAGGCGGCATTAGAAGACATCGCCTATGGTGATTTGTTGACTGATTATATTATATCACACCAATGAAGCTATGTCAATAACCTCGCTGATTCCTGCTGTAACACCAGCGCCGCTGCGCCCAGCAGCCCTACGTCGTCGCCCAGGGCCGCGGGCACGATGCGCACGTGGCGCACGAAGGCCTTCATAGCCCGCTCCCGCACCGTGGCCCGGATGGGGTCGAATAGCAAGTCCCCCGCCTTGCTCACCCCCCCACCGATGATGATCAGTTCGGGGTTGAAGATGTGCAGCAGGTTGACGATGCCCACGCCGATGTAGAAGCCTGCTTGATGGATGATCTCTATGGCGACCTGGTCGCCTTGGTTGGCCGCCTTGGTGACCAACTCCGCCGTCACACGATCCAGGTCGCCTTGGGCCAGTTCCACGATGGACGTCTCAGCGCCACCCCTTATCAAGTCCACGGCGCGGCGGGCTATCGCCGGCCCTGCAGCCAGGGCCTCCAGGCAGCCGATGTTGCCACAGTTGCAACGGGGGCCATTGATGTCGATGGTCTGGTGGCCTATCTCGCCCGCCAGGCCGTGGGCGCCGAGGAGGAGTTCCCCACCGACGATCACCCCCCCGCCGATGCCGGTGCTGATGGTCATGTAGACGAAGTCATCAACGTCCTTGCCAGCGCCGAAGCGCTTCTCGGCCAGGGCGGCCAGATTAGCGTCGTTGCCCACGTAGGTGGGCACGTTGAAGGCCTCGGCGATGAGGTCCCTAAGCGGGACTTCGTGCCAGCCGGGCAGGTTGGGCGCCTTGTGGATCACCCCCGTCCAGGGGTCGAGGGGCCCCGGTGCCCCGATGCCGATACCTCTGATCTGCGCCCAACCTACCTCCCCCGCTGCCCCGCGGATGGCCTCTTTGATGCGGCCGATGACCGCCTCAGGCCCTTCCTTCGCTAAGGTTGGCTCGCTCACCCGATTAAGTATGTTGCCGTCCTCGTCCATCAGGGCCGCCCGAATCTGCGTCCCGCCTAGATCCACACCGATAATGAATCTGCCCATGCGATTTATCTCTCCTTCCCATAATCTATATAAGTAAATCCATAAGCACCAACATTATAACATCAATCATCGGCAGCGACAAGAGGGATCTACGGAATCATGAAAAAAAGGCTCTCAAGGCTATTGACAATTTCCCCTATACGGTATATAATAATATTAAGAAGTGCAATGGATGAGGACCTGGCCGCCGATGTCTATGGGAGGCAATTGGGTTTGGAGATCGCGGAGCTGCTTGACCCCGATCTTGTCATCTGTGGCCTGAAGGCACAGGATGCCGAGAAGGTGATACGCTATCTCGGTAGTTTATTATATGAGAGGGGATTGGTGAGGGACACCTTTGTGGAGGCGACCCTGGCCAGGGAAAAGGAGATGCCAACTGGCTTGCCCATCGGGGAGATAAACGCTGCCATTCCCCATGCCGATATAGAGCATGTGGTCGAACCGGCCTTAGCAGTGGCGACTTTAAATGAGCCTGTATCATTTCAGGTCATGGTGGATCCGGACGAGTCGGTCAAGGTATCCATTGTTTTCCTTTTGGCGCTGAACAAGCCCCATGACCAGATAGAGATGTTGCAGAAGGTGGCCATGATATTGCAAGATTCGACCCTTCTTCAAGCCCTGATGGGAGCGAAATCCTCAAGGGAGATGCTGGAAATCCTCTCAAAGTGGACTCCTGCTTAGAAGGGGTATCCGCTTAATTTGCTGGAAGGAGGTGATGTGGGGGGTGGAAAAGGTGAAAATGGTTTTGGTGGCCTGCGGTACGGCCATCGCTACGTCGACGGTTGTTGCCAGAGCCATAGAGGAGGAAATGGCGGCGCGGGGGATCAAGGTCAAAACGAGGCAGTGCAAGGCGGCCGAGGTTCCCTCTTTAGCCCCTAATGCCGACCTGATCGTGACCACCACGCCAGTCCCCCTCGACCTGGGGGTGCCAGTGATCAAGACATTGGCCTTCCTCACAGGGGTTGGCAAGGAACAAGTTGTGCAACAAATCTTCGACATCCTAAGAAAGGAGTGAATCAATGGAGGTTATCCTCAAAGTATTTCAGTTCATCCAGGGCCTAGGCCCAACGGTGATGATGCCTATCATGATCTTCATCCTGGGATTGATCCTGGGGGCGAAGCCGGGCAGGGCCTTCAGGGCCGCGGTGACTATCGGCATCGCCTTCGTGGGCATCAACCTGGTCATCGGCTTGATGTGGACCAACCTGGGCGATGCCGCCCAGGCCATGGTGAAGCGCACCGGGGTTACGCTGGACGTCGTGGACGTGGGCTGGCCCTCAGCGGCGGCCATCGCCTTCGGGGGGACGGTGGGCACCTGGATCATCCCCGTCGCCCTGATAGTTAACATCATCATGCTGGCGCTGCGGCTGACCAAGACGCTCAACATTGACATCTGGAACTTCTGGCACTTCGCCTTCACCGGGTCTCTGGTCTACGTGGCCTCGGGCAACCTATGGCTGGGGTTGGTCGCTGCCGCCCTCAACGCGGCCATTGCCCTCTTCCTGGCGGACTGGACGGCGTCAGCAATCCAGACCTTCTATGAGCTGCCGGGCATCTCCATCCCGCATGGCTTCTCGGCCGCCTATGTGCCCCTGGCCATACCCCTGAACAAGCTGCTCGATCTGATCCCCGGCGTTAGGGATTGGAAGGCTGACCCAGACACCATCAGGCGGCGCTTCGGCGTCTTCGGCGAGCCGATCGTCATCGGGGTGTTTTTAGGGGCTATCTTCGGGATCCTGGCAGGCTACGATGTCAAGGGGATCCTGACCTTGGCCATAAACCTGGGGGCGGTGATGTTGCTCCTGCCTACGATGGTGAAAATCCTGATGGAGGGGCTGATCCCCATCTCTGAGTCAGCCCGCGAGTTCATGGCCAAGCGCTTCGCCAGCCGCGAGTTCTTCATCGGCCTGGATTCGGCCATCCTCATCGGTCATGAGGCGGCTATCGCCATCGCCCTGCTCCTCGTGCCCATCACCATCGCCCTGGCCATCGGCCTCTCCGCCATCGGCCTGAACAGGATCCTCCCCTTCGCCGACCTGGCGGTGATACCCTTCATGGTCTGCATGATAAGCCCCATAACCCGCGGCAACATCGTCCGTGGTGTGATCATCGGCACCATCGTCATCGCCATCGGGCTCATCCTGGGCACCACCATCGCTGCTCTATTCACCGGTGCAGCCATTGACGCCAAGTTCGAGATGCCTGCCGGAGCCACTATGATCTCCAGCATCTGCGATGGGACTAACCCGTTAACCTGGGTTATCTATCAGCTCTCCAGGCTTTCGTGGGTGGGCATGGCTGTGGTTGTGGTCATCATCGGGGCGGTCTTGTTCCTCTTCCTGAGGAACGAGAAGGCTTGGAAGGTTGCTGCCGGCGGGCCCGCAGAATAGGCCGTTAGGGCATTAGAGCTGTCGAGCTATAAGGACAGGGCGCCCAATCATCCTTGGGCGTCCTGTCCTTTTCCTGAGAGGATGCCTAACAAGAGGGGACGCAACGACTTGTGGGTAGATTTCCCTTGACAGTAGTCCCCTTGTGTAGTATCCTTATGGGCGGAGCTATAGCTGATGTCGCCATCATGGAGGCGAAAGCGGACTGCAGGGAGGTACAGGTGGAGGGGTATCCAAGGTACTTGGAGAAGGGCTTCGAGCCCTACGATCCCATTCAATTGGCTCACCTGACGGAGGACATGGTCTGCAAAGACCTCTCCCGCAAGTACACCGACTTCTATTGCACGGGCGTCTATGGAGGGATCTCCACAGGCTACACTGTCGGATGCTGTTTGCGCTGCATCTTCTGCTGGGTCGACTTCTCACGTGACTTCCCGGAAAGGTACGGCTACTTCTGCTCTCCCGAGGAGGCCTTCTACCACCTGATCAAGAACGCCCGAAAGAGCGGCGTATCCAGGCTGCGCATCTCCGGCGGGGAGCCGACGCTGTGTAAGGACCACCTCCTGACCCTCTTGGACCTGGTCCAAGGGACGGATTACCTCTTCATCCTGGAGACGAATGGCATGCTCTTTGGCGAGGACAGCGAATACGCCCGCCAACTGGCCCGATACCCCAACGTTCACGTGCGGGTCTCATTGAAGGCGGGGACGGCAAAGGGGTTTCAGGAGAGAACGGGGGCCAAGGGCGAGTTCTGGGAGCTGCCTTTTATGGCCATAAGCCACCTGATAGAGGCAGGCGCCAGCTTCCACGTGGCGGCCATGAGCGACCCTCGGCTGATGCCGCCCGCGGAGAGAAGGACGATGATCCGAAAGCTGGAGGACATCGGCTATAAGGAGTATCTGGAGGAAGAGGTCTGCGATCCCTACCGCACCTCGCTGGTCAGGCTGAAGGCGGCAGGGTTCAAGATATTCGAGGCCGCTTCATGACCCTCTAGACATCGCGCGGATGGAGACCGATTATGCGAAAACTATTTTTGAACCTACTCATAATCCTCATCGTCCTCGGGAGCGGCTGCAGCGCCGTCACCCCAACCCCAATTCCAACCTTAACCCCAGCTCCAGTTCCAACCCTAATCCCAACCTCTCCCCCCATCGCCAATCCTACCTCCTTGCCTACCCCTACCTCCATGCCCACTGCAGAGCCGATGGACCCCGCGGCCTATGGTGACGCGTCAGGGGAGGCGATGATCCCCGCGGCCAGAGACGACCCCCTCACCCTGGACGATCCCCCTCGCTACGACATCGCCCTCAATATCGATACGGAGGGCCTAGTCCTTAAGGGCGAGGAGAGGGTGATCTACACCAACAACGAGGAGGTTGTCCTGAAGGAGGTCTGCTTTCGCCTCTTCCCTAATGCGAGGGAGATTTACGGCGGAGGCGGCCTTGAGGTGGTTGCGGTGACGGTGGATGGCCAGGAGGCGCAGCCCAGGTTCGAGCTCGATGACACCGTCATGAGGGTGGTCCTGCCCGAACCGCTCCCTCCCAAGGGTCAAATCGAGCTAAACATCGATTTCATGGCCACGGTTCCCCAAGATACTGCCGATAAGCCCAACTACGGTATCTTCAACTATGCCGAAGGCGTGATGGCCCTGGCCAATTGCTATCCGATCCTGGCCGTCTACGACGATGAGGGATGGAACCTGGACCCCGTTCCCAGCCTCGGCGACGCGGTCTACAGCGACACAGCCCTCTACACCGTCTCCATCACCGTCCCAGAAGATGCAGTCATAGCCGCTTCAGGCAGCGAGATAGAAGCGGCGCTCAACGATGATGGCACAAAAACAGTACTCTATCGCAGCGGGCCGATGCGCGATTTCTTCATCGCCCTGAGCAGAGAGTTCGAGATAATAAGGGAGAGGGTGGGGGATACGACCGTAAATTCCTATTACCTGTCAAACCACAAGCTTGGTGGCGAGAAGGCACTCCAGTTCGCCGTCAATGCCCTCCGGTTCTACAATCAGCGCTTCGGCACCTATCCCTTCTCTGAGCTGGACGTCGTTGCAGCCCCTCTTGGGGTCAGCGGCGTCGAATACCCGGGCTTGATCCTCATAGACGATCGGTTCTATGCTGGCGAGGATGAGGGCTCTTTCGAACTCGTGGTCGCCCACGAGGTTGCCCACCAATGGTGGTATAGCGTCGTGGGCAACGACGTCATTGACGAGCCGTGGCTGGACGAGGCGCTGGTCACATACTCATCGCTCTTCTACATGGAGTCTGCCCACGGCGAGCGCTACGCCGATGGGATGCGGAGTTACTTCCAAGAGAGAATTGAAACCCTAATCGAACAGGGCAGGAACGCCGTCGTCAACCAGCCCGTCTCCAGCTTCGACGGCTGGGAGCAATATGGGACCATCGTCTACCTCAAAGGCGCCCTCTTCTTCGATGCCCTGCGGGAGGAGGTGGGGGATGAGACTTACTCCGAGATCATGCGGCGCTACTATGAGGAGTACAAATATGGCATCGCCACGCCGGATGGCTTCATGCGCATCGCCGAGGAGGCCTCGGACCGGGATTTGGATGAACTCTACCGCCACTGGATTTTGACGGCTGAGTGACAGGAGTTACACAGTTCTCGTCCAAATCCCGTAGAGCACCCTTCGGGGTGACCCCTCAGGGGAACCCTTTTATAAGTGCGGTTCGGCGTCAAACCGCAGGTGACGAACACTCTCGCTTTATTACGCTTTGCGCACGAACGGCTCTAGAGCGAGAGTGTTCGTCAGGGATAAACCCTGCTCTACGGGGCACAGGGTTAGTCAAAGTCGCTCTCCCTTCGCCAACTGCGTAAGTCCTGTGAGTGAATGGGTGGCTTATCTGCTCCGGGACGAAGGTAGGAACTACCGTTCCTCTATCCCGGAGCAGATAAGCCAGGGGGGATTATGGAACTCGAGAGGGAAAAGCTGATCGGGATGCTCAGGAAGATGTGCGAGATCCGGTACTTTGAGCAGAAGGCCGACGAGCTCTTCGCCCTGGGGAAGGTCCACGGCACCATGCACCTCTCCATCGGCGAGGAGGCGGTGGCCGTGGGGGCCATATCCGCCATCCGCCCCGACGACTACATCCTCAGCACCCACCGGGGCCACGGCCACTGCATCGCCAAGGGTGCGGACATCAAGTTGATGATGGCCGAGTTCCTGGGCAAGGAGACGGGCTACTGCCGCGGGCGGGGCGGCTCCATGCACATCGCCGACGTCGAGAGGGGCAACCTGGGGGCCACCGGCGTGGTCGGTGGGGGTATACCCATCGCCATGGGCGTGGGCTTGAGCATCAAGATGCGCGGCACCGACCAGGTGGTCCTGGGATTCTTCGGCGATGGTGCGGCCAACCTCGGCCCCTTCCACGAGTCCCTGAACATGGCCGCCATTTGGGACCTGCCCGTGGTCTACATCTGCGAGAACAACCAATACGCCATGTCCATGTCGGTGAAGCGGGCCTTCAAGATCGAGAACATCGCCGACCGAGCGGCAGCCTATGGCATGCCCGGCGTGGTAGTGGACGGCAACGATGTCCTCGCCGTCTACCAGGCGGTGGCTGAGGCGGCCGAGAGGGCCAGGAGTGACCAAGGGCCGACCCTCATCGAGGCCAAGACCTACCGCTGGAAGGGGCACTCCAAGAGTGACCAGGAGGGCTACCGCACCCGGGAGGAGGTTGAAGCCTGGAAGGAAAGGTGTCCTATCAAGCGCTTCCGGGCCAAGCTCATCGCCGAAGGGGTGATCAACGAGGATGAGGCTGAAGGGATCGAGAGGGAGGCCGAGCGCACCATCGAGGAGGCCCTGGAGTTCGCCGAGGCCAGCCCCGAGCCCTCAGTGGAGGAGATCATGGAGGGGGTCTATGCTTAGAGAGATCACCTACGCTGAGGCGATACGAGAGGCCCTCCGCCAGGAGATGCAGCGCGACAAGTCGGTCTTCTTGCTGGGGGAGGACATCGGCATCTATGGCGGAGCCTTTGGCGTGACCTACGGCCTGGTCGAGGAGTTCGGCGAGGAGAGGGTGCGAGATACTCCCATCTCCGAGCTGGCCATCGTCGGGGCGGCCGTCGGGGCAGCGCTCACAGGCATGCGCCCCGTAGCCGAGATCATGTTCATGGACTTCGTCACCCTGGCCATGGAGCAGATAGTTAACCAGGCGGCCAAGCTGCGCTTCATGTTTGGGGGGAAGGCCAAGGTGCCCATGGTGCTGCGCACTGCCGCTGGCTCCGGCACCGGGGCAGCCGCCCAGCACTCCCAGAGCCTGGAGGCCTGGTTCATGCATGTGCCCGGCCTCAAGGTGGCCATGCCCTCCACCCCCTACGACGCCAAGGGTTTGCTGCTCTCCTCCATTCGCGATGACAACCCGATCATCTTCATCGAGCACAAGCTGCTCTACAAGAAGAAGGGACCGGTCCCCGAGGGCGATTACACTGTCCCCCTGGGTGTGGCCGATGTCAAGCGGGAGGGAAGGGACATCACCGTGGTGCCCACCTCCATCATGGTGCATCGGGCTCTGGCCGCAGCGGAGAAACTGGCCCAGGAAGGCATCAGCGTTGAGGTGATAGATCCCCGTACCCTCAAGCCCTTGGACAGTGAGGCTATCATCCGTTCGGTGATGAAGACTGGACGGGCGCTCGTCGTCCACGAGGCCTGTAAAACCGGGGGCATTGGAGGCGAGATCGTGGCCCGCATCGTGGAGAGCGAGGCCTTCGATTACCTGGAGGCTCCGGTGAGGCGGCTCTGCGGCCTGGACATCCCCATCCCCTACAACCGAAACCTGGAACGCCATGCCGCCCCCCAGGAGGAAGACATCGTCCGGGCGGTGCGCGAGCTGGTCAGCGAATAAATAAAGGGGGTTGCCAGGGGGCAAAGCCTCCTGGCCGGGGGATTTGGGGGTGTCCCCCTATCTTTCTTCCTAAAAGCGAAGATTTCCCACAAGAATTGTGAAAGAGCATGAATTAGTTAATGAAAGTGCGAGAAGAATTGAAGAGGTGTGGCCGCTTGGCCTTTGAAAGGGGATTGGTTTGGGGCAGGAGCGGCAACGTCAGCGCCAGGGTTGGCGAAGACGCCTTCCTCATCTCCGCCTCCGGCTCAGAGCTAGGGGCTTTGAACGACGACGACCTTGTCCTCTGCCGACTTGACAGCGAGGCCTGGGAGGGGAGCAAGCGGCCCTCCATCGAGACCGGTCTGCATCGGGGCATCTACCGGGCGCGGGAGGAGGCAATGGCGGTGCTTCACTCCCAACCCCTCTACTCCACCTTAATCGCCTGCTCCGACATCGCCCTGCGAGCTGACCTCTTCCCTGAGGCGATGGCCTACCTGGGGAAGGTGGAGCGGGCGCCCTACTATCACGCTGGGAGCCGAGAACTGGCCGAAGCCGCAGCGACCAAGGCACGAGACAGTCAGGCCTTGCTCCTAGAGAACCACGGCGTGGTTTGCTGGGGCAGTTCATTAGACGAGGTCTTGCTCAAGACAGAGACACTGGAGCTCCTTTGCCGATTGGTGATTGTCGCCCGCACCAGTGGAATTAACTTGAGGTACCTGGGCGAGAAGGCGATGGAAGATTTCATCCGCCACTTACAGGGCATTAAAGGGATGTAGCATAGCATTGGCCATAAGAGTCCATCATTCATTGGTTTATTGAAGGAGGCGATGCATAGAATAATGAATAAGGTTAAGATTGGTAGGATTGCTGAGAGATAGTAAAAATCTAAAAATTATCTGTAAGCGTGTAAGATTCCGTGCTGAAGTTTTTCTCCAGGAAGAGAGTTCCACTTTTTTGCCGAAAAGAGACCAAAAGCTGATAATTTGCCTTCTCCTTAGCCCTTTTTCCCGCTATTTTAGCTCATTTTAGGCTGTTTGCCCAGCTTGTAGAAACTTTAAAATTTCTCCAGCACGAACATTTACACGCTTACAAATTATCAGGGCTTTTTCAAAGTCGCCAATCCAGGGTGCAAAACTGCCGCCGACCTGACGAAATCAGCGGGCAGAGGCCGATTTTGGCTCCTAAGGGAGGCTTTGCCAGCCTTTATGGGGCTTCAGTCGCCAGGCAATCCGGACTTTGAAAAAGCCCTGACAAATTATCTCAAAGGATTGACAAATAGAGAATTTTGTAGTATAATAAAATTGTGGTATTATTATCATACCACTATACCACACATTGTATTTACCATTAAAAGCAACGTGAACGTGCTGCTTAGCTGGCAAAGTTAATGGAAGAACAATGGGCCTATATAGAACAATAAAGCAAAATAAACTATATGAAGCAATAGCAAAGCAGATACAAGATCTTATCATAGCAGATCAGCTTCGACCCGGTGACAAGTTCCCTCCAGAGCGTGAATTAGCGAAGCAGCTTGGGGTCAGTCGAGGTGTGGTGAGGGAGGCAATTAGGGTTCTTGAACAAAAGGGGTTACTTAAAGTCAAGCCAGGGAAAGGGACCTTCGTTGATAAAGCAACCTCTGACACAGTTGCTGACTCAATCGAGTTGTTGTTTCGAGTGGAGGGGGGGACGATCCTAGAGCTTTTAGAGGTAAGAAAGATCCTTGAAATTGAGATCGCAGGATTGGCAGCAAAGAGGGTAAAAGAGCAAGATCTGCAAAAGATGGAGATCACCATTCAGCAGATGCAAGATAACTTAGAATCGGCTGAAGAATATATCGAGGCGGATATGATGTTTCATTCTGCTCTCGCCGAGGCAGCTAAAAATAGGCTTTTCCCCCTCATAATTAACCCCATCGTCGATCTATTGCGAGAAAACAGGAAAGTGATCTTCGATGTACCCGGAAGCCCTCAGAGAGCATTGCGCCATCACCAAATAATATATGAATGCATCAAAGCGAGAGACAGCGAAAAAGCTAAAATGGCGATGCAGCAACACCTTCTGCAAGTTCAGGAAGATATCCAGAGTGCTATATCATGATATGAGGTTAGACTACCATATATTATTCCTTGCCCTCGCGACAATCTTCCAAAATGGCCCACACTGCAGGGAGAACTTGAATGATGATGCGCTGAACCCAGACGTTGAATGCAGCCATCGTGAATGCCAGCCGCATCGGCCAGGCAGGGGTAATGTTCAAAGATATGATTGGAGGTCCGATGGCAACCCTTACAGATATTGTTAACAAGAAGTGGGTTAGGAATCTCAAGGATATCCTTGCGTTCAGAGAGTCCGGCATTTTGTTGGCTCTCGTCGTGATAGGGGTGGTCGTCTCGAGCATATCACCCTCGTTTCGCACGCCGACCAATCTGCTGACCATCGCCAGGCAGATGTCGGTGGTGGCCATCGTGGCCATGGGTCAGACCCTGGTGATCATTTCCGGGGGTTTTGATCTCTCCCAGGGCTCGGTGGCCGGCCTGGCGGCGATCGCGTCTTCGATCGCCGCAGCGCGCTGGGGCTGGCCAGTGCCTGTGTGTATTCTCATCATGGGGGTGGGGATCGGAGTTGCTTGCGGGTTCTTTAACGGACTGCTCATCACCCGCCTGCGCCTTCACCCAGTGGTGGCCACATTGGCCACCTCCAGCATCTTCACGGGGCTCCTTCTCGTGCAAACCGAAAGTATCCCAGTGAGAGGGGTCCCGGAGTCCTTTCTATGGATTGGCAGGGGCTACCTTGGCCTGGGCTCTATTTCGATTCCCATCCCGGTCCTAGTGATGCTACTGATTGCCCTGGTCATGCACTATGTGCTAATCCGGCTCATCTTCGGGCGGCACACCTTCGCCATCGGCAGCAACGCGGAAGCGGCCCGCCTGTCTGGGGTGAACGTGGAGCGGGTTCAGCTGGGCGTTTTTACCCTGAGCGGACTGTTGGCTGGGCTGGGCGGTGTCATTATGGTCGGCCGGCACGGCGCGGGGTTGCCCTACATTGGGACGGGCATGCTCACGCCTGTGATAGCTGCGGCGGTCATCGGTGGCACACTTCTATCTGGTGGCGTCGGCTCGATGGCCGGTACGATAATCGGCGCCGCTATCATGAGCGTCTTGGGGAACGCCCTGATTGTCCTCCAGATTAACTTCCTCTACCAGGATGTGGTGCTGGGGTTTGCTGTTTTGGTGGCGGTCCTCATCGACCAGTTCCGGCGGGGCAATCTGACGTTCAAGTCAATCTTCCCGGGCCGCCGCTGAGGAGGGCTCGTGATTAAGAAAGGAGGTGATGCAACGGAGAAAATCTGCAAGGCTAACGGCAGTTTCTAGTCGAGCGTAAAGGAGGAAGAAGTGTTTACACGCAAGAAAGTTGCGACCTTAGTGGCTTTGGTGGCGATCGTGGGCCTGATCGCTTCCTGCGCCCCTCCAACACCTGAGAAGGTCGTGGAGACGGTGGTGGTCACCAAGGAGGTGCCGGTTGAAGTCACCAAAGAGGTGATAGTCACGCCTGTAGCCAAGCCCATTGCGGAGTATGTGCTGGTTGGGCCAGTGGTACACCCCTACTGCAACACAGTGTACAAAGCAGCCGAGAAAGCGGCTGAGGAGCTAGGCGTTACGATGTACTTCCTCACACCGGTCGATTTTGATGCCACGAGGCAGTTGGAGATGATCGAGGACGTCATGACCTGGCCTGGGGTCAAGGGAATTGCTGTTCACCCGGGCGACCCACACGCCTTTGATTCGGCCTACGATGAACTCCAGGCCAAGGGCATCAAACTGGTCGTCGCCGGTGGTGGGTGCGTGGAAGAGAACCCTCACTACCCGCTCTGCTTCTCGACCGACTTCTACAAGGCCGGCTGGAAGGCCGCCGAGCACATGGCCGAACTGTTGGATCACAAGGGCAAGGTAGCCATTGCCTTGGGCTGGCCCCAAGATATCAACGTCGTCAAAAGGGCCAACGGAATGGCGGACTACATCAAGCAGAATGAGCCAAACATGGAAGTCCTGGAAGTCGTCAAAGACATGGACTCGCCTGAGGGTTCAGTCGCCGGCGCAGAGTACACTCTGTCGGCTTACCCCGATGTTGATGCCATCATCGGGACGTGCTGGTACTGTGGCGTAGGGCCTGCGGCGGTGGTCGAGGCAACGGGGAGGACGGACGTGCTAGTGGTCTACCACAGTGATTATGAAGGGTAAAGGCTCTTGAGTTTGACGCGGGCATCGGCAGTGGTGAAGCGCCAATCGACCGTGGCTTGCTGTTC